>Ga0302319_10013089_pt1 | contig 15579 bp, 9 predicted proteins | sample Bog_T0_2_FD_203319 | JGI IMG/M metagenome (GOLD analysis project Ga0302319, IMG submission 203319) | Peat permafrost microbial communities from Stordalen Mire near Abisko, Sweden - Bog_T0_2 | ecosystem: Environmental > Terrestrial > Soil > Wetlands > Peat | place: Sweden: Abisko, Stordalen Mire... | reverse complement strand
AGATCATGCCTGTCGGCGAGCCGGGCCCAATATCCACGACCGCCGGCAGGCTGTCCGCGTAATACGAAGGCCAGCGCCCGGCGCCGCTCCGCCAGCCGTAGTCCCCGCCATCCACGCAATGATTGATCCGGGTGGGCATGTACCATGGCGTGCCCATGTCCCATTCCATGTCCGAATCGTAGGTGAACATTTCGCCATTGGCGTCGAACGCGAGGTCGTACTCGTTGCGGAATCCCGAGCAGAACATCTCCACCTCCGCTCCGTCGGGGTCGGTCTTGCAGATATATCCGCCGGGCGCCAGCTTGCCCTTGGCGTGGCCATTCGGGTCCCAAAGCCTGGTCAGCAGATGGTCTTCGCCCCAGGCCACGGCCCGCGCTTTCTCCATCTGGTCCGGCAGCGGCGCGTGATTGCCAGCCGTGAAGTAGAGCGACTTTCCATCCGGCCCGGGCACGATGGCATGGACGCCATGCTCACCGCCGCCCATGATGCTCCGGAGGAGTTCCGGCTTGCCGAAATGATCGTCGCCATCGGTATCCCGCATCCGCCACAGACCCTTGTTCGCCTTTTCGTTGACCATGACGTAAAGGCTGTCAAACGCGTAAAGGATGCCGTGCGCGCCCCCGAGGGGCGCTTCGAGCGCGCGCACTTTCGCCCGTTCGCTCGACCCGACAGGAGGCGGCGTGATCTGGTAGAACCCGCCATACTGATCCCCTGCGATCAGCCGGCCCTTCGGGTCCACCGTCAGGCAGACCCACGATCCCTGCTGCGCTTTCGGCACGACATACAGAAGCTCCGCCTTGAATCCCGGCGGCACTTGCAGCGCCGCGGGATCGGCAACTGCGGCGGCGACGGCCGCGGCAGCCATGGCCGCCGCGGATCTCGCCCCATGCTCCAGCACCTTCTTCCACGGACCCTCGCCATATTTGGCGATAACCACCACGGGTTTGAAATCCTGGCTATTCGGCGCGGCGACCTCCCAGTCCCCGCTCGTCTCGATGGCCTCTTTTTTCCCGTCGGCATACTCGATCTCCAGGGAGGCCAGCAGCGCCGCGGCGCCTTCGTTATTCCTGCCCTCGATGACGATCTCGTTCTCGCCCTCCATGAGAAGCTTTTTGACGTCCTCCTTCACCGGCTGATTCCAGTCCGGGTTCTCCGCCGCGAGTTTCCCATTGATCCGCGCCGTGGCCCCATTGTCGCAGGTCAGGGTCAGCGCCGCCGATTTCACCGGGCCGGCGATGGTGAAGCTCTTGCGAAAAATCTCTTTCTCGTGCGCAAAGGCCTTTTTGCTCTTCCAGATCCACACCGGCTCCGCGCGCAAACCGGGCGCCGCGGCCAAAATGAGCGCAGGCACGAGGATACAAAAGAAGAAGGAACGTTTCATCGGGTAACGGAGGGGGGCGCCAACGTCAGACGAGATAACGGCGAATCGCCACGAGAATTAGAAAAATAAGGCGCAATGCCGCCGCGGATTTCCGCGCAAAGTCAGGGGCGAGCGCATTCGCAGTCAAAACGACAGCCAACCGCATACGCCTTTGTCCCCATCACGCCTTGGACATCTCGGATCTGTCTCTTCTTCGTGCCTTTGTGCCTTTGTGTGAGACCTTTTTCCGCGCCGATTTCGTCACACGCCTTGATTACAAGGGGCGCGCTTTGATCGCGACAGTTTTCCAGAGGGCTCACACAAAGGCACGAAGGCACAAAGAAGAGTCGTTTGGACGCATTTATATCCAGTGGCTTCCCCTCCTACGAGAATCCGCGGCGCGCGGCGGATGCCCGGAGCTTCGCTTGCGCGCATTCCATGATTCCAAACATGGCCGGGAAATGCCAAAGGTTCTCGACGAACCGGGATTGCCTCCACACATCTTTCCGCGCGTTCCATCGCCGATCCTCCTCCCATGAAATCATGCATCCTTTTCTTCCCCATCGCCGCGCTCGCGCTTGCCGCCCATGCCTTTGGCGGCGCCGACCCGCGCGGCGACAACCCCGGCACGCTGCCCAGCACGCCAGAAAAGGAGAAGTCGATGTTTCATCTGCCCCCCGGATTTGATATCCAGCTCGTCGCCGCGGAGCCCGAAATCCAGAAGCCGATCAATATCACCTTCGATGGCGCCGGCCGGCTTTGGGTCACGGGCTCGGAGATGTATCCCTGGCCCGCTTCGGTGGAAGCCGACGGAAAACCGATCCCCGATTTCGCCAATGCCTACGCGGCGCTGACCAGCGCCTTTCACGTCAGCGACAAAGCGCCGCCGGCTTCGAACGTCGCCCGCGACACCGTGCGCGTGCTCAGCGATTTCGATGAAACCGGCCATGCCCGCCACATCTCGGTGTTCGCCGACGGCTTGAACATTCCCAGCGGCGTGCAGCCTCTCCCGCGAAAGCCCGGCTCGAAGGGCGACACCGTCATCGTCTATTCCATCCCGAATATCTGGCGGCTCGAAGACACCACCGGAGACGGCCACGCCGACAAGCGCGAAGTGCTCTATGGCGCCGCCGGCTTTGTGGACACGCACGGCGGCATGTCCAGCTTCCTTTATTGGATGGATGGTTGGATCTACGGCACCCACGGCTTCCGCAATCACAGCGAAATCCATGACAAAACCGGGCGCGTCACCGTCCTCGATAGCGGCAATACCTATCGCTTCCGCCCCGACGGCTCCGCCTTCGAAATCTATTCGCATGGGCAGACCAATCCCTTCGGCCTGACCGTCGATCCGCTCGGCAATTTCTACACCGCCGATTCCCATTCGCGCCCCGTCTATATGCTGCTCCGCGGCGCATGGTATGAAGGCATCAACAAACAACACGACGGCCTCGGCTTCGCCCCGCGCATCACCGATGACGACCATGGTTCCACCGCCATCGGAGGCATCGCCTACTACGCCGACGACAAGTGGCCCGAGGAATACCGCGGCAACACCTTCAACGGCAACGTCGTCACCCAGAAGATCAACCGCGACAAACTCGAATGGCACGGCTCGACCCCGCAGGCCATCCGCATGCCCGATTTCCTGACCAGCGACGATCCCTGGTTCCGCCCCGTGCAGGTCAAGCTCGGCCCGGACGGCGCACTCTGGATCGCCGATTTCTATAACCCCATCATCGGCCACTACGAAGTCCCCCTCACCGATCCAAACCGGGATCACACGCATGGGCGCATTTGGCGGATTGTCTATCGCGGGGAAGAAAAGAGCCCCGCGGAAGCTATTCCCAACGTCGCGAAACTCGATGTAGAGGGACTCTTGAATAGTTTAAGTAACCCAAACCTAGTCGTTAGAACCTTAGCGACAAACGAGTTGGTGGATCGATCCGGAAAAGACGCGCTGCCGCAAATCAAGAAGCTGGTCCGCAAAATCCCGCAGTCAGTAGAAGCCACGTCGCCAGGTTCTCCGGAAACGATGGAGACGTATCGCTTCTCGAGCCTCCTCTGGGCAATGGAGCGCCTCGGCCAAGGCAATGACCTGTCTGTGAGTTGCGACGCATATGTCACAAGGTCCCCCGTTGTTCTTTCGGCAGCCGCAAAAATCACGTCATTGAACAATAAGACGGGGCTTGAACAAATGTGGAAAAATCGGCTCCTCGACGACAACAAGATTTCCTTCGCGCCCGCGGTGAAGCGCGCATGTGTCTCAGAACTGGGCTTGCATCCCGCAAAAGAAACCGTGCAAATCCTGATCTCCCTTTGGAAATCCACTCCCAGCGAAGATACCGAACTCGTTCACGCGATCCGCATGGCGCTCAGAGACAATCTCGTGGCCCCAAACGGATATGCCGAAGCCTTGAAACTCGCCGCTGACGACTCCGCCATTTCGGAGAAAATCGCCGACGTTTCCCTGGGCGCGCCCACTCCCGAGGCCGCCGAGTATCTCCTCGGACATCTCCAGCGCACCAAACTCGCCACCCCGCGCGCCGGCGAATACCTCCGGCACGCCGCGCTCAACATCGCGCCCGAGCGAATCACCGCTGTCGCCGCGCTGCTCGATTCCCTCGACACCGCTCCGCTCACCCAGCGCCTCAGCGCCGCCGATGGCCTCACCCAGGCGGCCAGACAGCGCGGCGTCCATCTTCCCGACGCCACCACCGCCTGGCTGCAACGCACCATGGTCGAGGCTCTCGGCAGCAACGATGAAGCTTTGCTCAAACGCGCCATCGAGGCCGTTCGGGAAGCGAAGCTCGACGCAAAGTTTCAGCCGCTCGCCAGCATTGTGGATAACACCAAGCGCCCCATCAGACTTCGCACCTCGGCGCTGGAGGCGGTTGCCAACATCGATCAGGGTCGCGCCTTTCTTAGCCAAACCCTCGCCGCCGAAGGCGCCATGCCGCTGCGCAAACGCGCCGCCGAGTTGCTCGCGCAAAACACCGCGAATCCCGAAGTAGCGGCTTCCCTCCTGGCCACGCTGCCGACCGCGCCTGGCGAACTCGCCACGGTCATCGGCGCGGGGCTTGCCACCACCGACGACTCCTGCGGCAAGCTTCTCGCCGTCATCGAAGCCGGCAAAGCCTCGCCCACGGTGCTGCGGAACGTCCTCGTCACCGCTCTCCTCGAAAAGCGTCCCGAGGCCCTCCGCGCGCGCGCCGCGGTTCTGACCAAGGACCTGCCGCCCGAAGATGAGCGGCTCGACAAAGTCATCGCCTCCCGCGTGGAAGCATTTGGCAAAGCGAAGCCCGACCCCGCGCACGGCGCGCAGATTTTCCAGCAAACCTGCGCCGTCTGCCACCGCTTCAAGAATATCGGCGCCACCGTCGGCCCGCAACTCGACGGCATCAAAACCCGCGGCATCCACCGCGTGATCGAAGACATCCTCGATCCCAATCGCAACGTCGATCCGATGTTCCGCCAGACCATCATCGAGACCGCCGACGGCCAAACGATCGCCGGCCTGAACGCCCGTGTCGAAGGCGAACTCCTTACCGTCACCGATCCGACGGGCAAGCCCGTCTCCGTCCCGAAAGCGAAAGTAAAAACGCAAACCCAGACCCGTCTCTCCCTGATGCCGCCCGGCTTCGAAAGCGTCATCCCCCCCGCCGACTTCAACGACCTCCTCGGTTATCTTTTAGAAAGCCCGCAGAAATAGCCCGCCGTTTCCACTGACCCCTTTCGGAAGGTTAGGGATTTTACTGGAGGAACAAGTAAGGAAGTCAAAGTAACAGGCGACCGTTTCCCATCTTCGTGCCCTGAGCCTGTCGAACGGGTGCCTTTGTGCGAGACACTTTCCCCGCGTCGCAAAGAGGAACGGTTTGATTGTAAGGGTTTCAGAGGGTCTCGCACAAAGACACAAAGACACAAAGGAGGAGCCATCCAAACTGCCCGGCTTCGCCCCTCCTACGTCCCCCTACCCCTCTGGAATCATCGCCCGCCGGATGGCAACCCATGGCGCATGGTCATCCAGAACCACCGTCTCACCGCGCTTCCGAATCCCAAGCTTTTTCCAGAGATCTTCCAAATCCACGTTCACCGGCTTGTCCTTCATCTCCGCGTAAAGCTCGCGCAGAACGGGCACGCCCGTAGCCCGGTCGCCGGCATCCAACGCGCGCGTCAGTTCCCATGCGGTCTCGATGCTTCCTCCGGCGGCGACGATGCCCCGCAGCGCATGCTCCAGGCCCTTTTGATTGCCGGTGCGGCGGCGAATCTCCAAATCGGCTCGCAGGCAAAATAGCGCGCCTCCCCAGTAGGTGCGTCCCCACGTGTGAGTGACATCCAGCCCCCGATCTCCCGCCTTTGGCAGTCCCTGAGGCATGCCGTCCACCATGCCAAACCACGCCTCCTGCGGGGTGATGATCTTCGCCCGGGCGCGGGCGATCGGCTCCACATAAGTCGCGATCCCTTCCTCGATCCAGTGATGCTTCTCCGCCACGTTCGGGAACGCCAGATGCACCATTTCGTGGGGAAGCTGCCAGTCTTCGCGAATATCCTTCCGGGTGCTCGCGCGCCCAAAGGAGATGGTAATGAGCGCCCCTTTCCAACCGTTCGAGTATCCATCGCCCGAGCCGGTCCCGCCCGCGGGCCTGATTTGCAGGCGCGCCTTCTTCACGGGAAACGATCCGTAATAGCCGCTCACGGCGCGGGCGCTCGTTTCCGTCCAATCGATGGCAAGCTTGCGAAATGCGTCCGGCGCGCTCTCCGTCAGCGTCATCTCCACCACACCCCCGGGCACGCGAACCTCATCCGCCGCCCGCGCGGCCAGAGGCAACAGCGCCATCATCGCGAACCCGAGAGCGTGCGCATGGGAGAAAAGCCGCGCCAGAAAACCGGAACGCCAGGCGTTCGATTGAGCCGCCCGATCCAGCGACCTCTTTGGGAAATGGAGCCGCAGATCATCACGGCGCCTTTTTCCCATTTTCAATTCTCCATCGAGCCTTCCAGGGTAGGTGCTGGCGGGGAGTCCAGGAAAGAGGCGAGCCATCTTCCACCCCCCTAGCTATTCGCCAGCGCCCGCCCCGATGGGATGCCCGAACGGATCCCCGAGCGGGAAGGATCGAATTTCTCCCAGATGCCAGACGCAGGAGGAATCGGAATACTGCACATCACGAACGTCCCCTCCGAAGGACGCGTATCCACCGTCAATTTCGCGCCGATCAGGTTGGCGCGGTAACGCATGGTTCGAAGCCCCATGCCTTCCGACGAGGCCTCGGAAGAAGAGAAACAGAAGCCGCGGCCATCGTCCGAAACGGTAATGATGAGCGCGTAACCATCGCGAACCAGGCGCACGGCCACATTCGAGGCGTCGGCGTGCCGCATCGCATTGCTCAGCGCTTCCTGCGCGATGCGATAGAGATGCATCGCGGTCGCGGGCTCCTTGATCTGGATGTTGTCGCTCGCCTCAAAAGTGATCGCTGTCTGGCGCAACTGGTTCGTGGTGGAAACCAGATCATTGAGCGCGATCGACAATCCCTCGGCATCCATATGCACCGGGAAAATTCCCCGCGCGAGATTGCGCGCGTCCACGATCGTTTCCCTGAGAAGCTTTTGAATGACGCGGGCGGTGGCCGCGTGCGAGATCCCGTTCTCTTCCAGCTCCGATCTCAAACATTCCGTCGCGCAATCGATCGCGGCCAGATTCTGGCACACGCCATCGTGCAGGTCCTGCCCGATCCGCATCTGCTCCCGCTCGCTCGTGCGCACGATCTCCTGCTCCAACTGCCGCGTGCGCTCCAGCGCTTCCATCTGCGCCCTGGCCGCTTCCCGATAGTTCTTCATCGATGCGCCGCAGAATGCCACGAAAAGAAATGCGCACATCCGATTGGTCACCGACCAGGCGTACCCATGCCAACTCGGGAAAGGATGCGATTCCCAATTGGCAAACCCCGAGATGATCACGCAGACAATCGCAAATGCCAGCGCCGACGAACGGCCTCCATGCCATCCGATTAAGAAAATCGGGAACGCATAGAATACAAACATGCTCAATTGGTACGGCGTGATGTAATCAACGAAGCCCACCGCGGAAACGATGGAGATGGCGCCGCCCCAGACCAGGAATTTTGGCTGTTTCAAAAACGCCTCGGGGATGTTCACAGCGTTCAATCTATACAAGGAGTCGCGAAGAGCGCAAACCACCGTTCCAATTGCGGATTTCGGCCCGCCCCTTTCCCTCCTAAATTCGCGTTCCTTCGCGTCCATTCGCGATTTACCACAAATTGCCGCACGCATCGCGGACTGTGGATTGAAGAATCCGTCGCCCACCTTCCCCCCTAAATTCGCGTTCATTGGCGTCCATTCGCGGTTAAATCCTTCTTTTCAACCGCGAATGAACGCGAATAGGGAGAAGCCAAAGCCGGACTGGCCTCCATCATTCGCGGTTCATCACACCAGCAGCCCGGCGCGAAAAGCGCCTTCCTGCGGCTGCCCCGAAGGATTCGCAATATACTGCCGGCCTCCGGGCGTAAGATCCACGGTTTCGTGCCACCGATTCACCGCGGTTGAACCCTTCTGCGCCTGGTATTTCATCAGCGCGCTCGGCGCCGGCAGCCGCCCGGTTTTCAGCCACTCGCCGTCGCCGATCAGCGCCAGGTCCAGCGCGTCGAATGTGAACAGCCGAAACAGCGGGCGGCAGAGATCCACCAAGGGATCGGCCGGAGGGAGGCCGGCCTGCTGCAGCAGCCGGTTTGCCGACTCGAAAGCCTGCCAGAACGGCGCTCGCGCGGGCGCCGCCTGCGCAAGCGCGGAGAGCAGCGCCTTCTCGGCGGGTTGATCATATTCGAGCGCGAGTTCGTTCGGCCCGGTCATCTTCATCGCCGCTCCGGGCTCCAGGTTCACCCGGCTCTCCACCGGCCGCAGGCGCAGCCCCAGCGCGCAGTCCCTGATCGCCTTGGGGTTCGCGACGAGGTCCGGGGCCGGATCGGCGCGGCAGAGCAGGCTATTCCGCAGCAGACGCTGGAAGATCACGTCCATGAACTGCTGGACTTGCATGAAATCCAGGTCCAGGCCGGCCAGCGCCGCCCGCATCGGCGCGGGCGCATTATCAAATACCATCGTGGCATAGTGCGCCTCGGCCACGTAGCGCAGGCCGTGCGCCGCTCCATGGCTCGCAAATGCGGTAAAAGTGCGGGGATCGTTCACCGCCGCCAGATCATCGTGGTAAAGATGATCCGGCTGTTTCCGCAACATCTCGGCCAGCGATTGCCGGACCATCGCGGGATACGCGCCCGGTAGGCCCACGATGGATTCATTCAGCGCGGCCATCACCCGCCGCGCCCGCTCGATCTGCTGCGCGGGCTCCCGTTCACGCACCGTTTCCGTCCGCAGAAATTCGCGCAATCCGTCGAGAAACCCCCAAACGGGCAGCGTATTGTAGCTGATATACGCCATCCCCCCTGGGGCCAGCGCCCGCGCGCAAATCGCGAGAAGGCGCTCCTTCACCTCATCGCTCACCCACGAATAAACCCCATGCGCGATGATGTAGTCGAACCCTTCCAGTTCCGGTTCGAATTCACGAAGGTCCGCGCACACAAACCGGGCATTGCCAAGACCGCACGCCACCCGCGCCTCCTCCGCCGCCGCAATATGCGTCGGGGCAAAATCCACCCCCAGAAACTGCGACCGCGGAAACCGTTCCGCCAGCGGCAGCAGATTCATTCCATCGGCGCACCCCAACTCGAGCACCCGGCAACGATCCGGCGCCGCAGTCGGCAGCCCATGCAACCGCCCGATCGCTCCGATCCGGGCCGGATGCGAGTCAGGGATGGCTCCCGAATGATAAGAAACCGCATCGTAATGCGCGCGAAGAATGTCCTGCATCGCCAAACCATGGCAGACCGAATCAAATCCGTCATTCGCCATCCGCCATTCGTGCCTGAGAATTCAGATGACTTCTCGTTGAGGCATAAAGGCATTTTAGCCGCAAAAAGGCGCAAAAGGCTCAAAAAGGGCGGAATTCGAAGTCCCCTCTTTTTTGTGCCTTTTGCGCCTTTTTGCGGCCACTCCTCTTCGTCATTCTGATTTTGTCCCCATTGCGCCATGGACGTCTCGCAAAGCCTCGGCTGTCATTTGCCATTCGCCGTTCGGCCTTTTCCATTTTCCATTTTCCATTCATGCCCTCCCCCTCCCTCCCGCAAACCCTCGCCAGCCTCATCCGCATCAATAGCGTCAACTCCGCCTACGATGGCGGCCCCGGCGAGCGCGAAATCGCGACATGGGTTCGAGCCTTCTTCGAACAGCGCGGCATCGCGGTCCGCGAGCAGGAGGTCTTCCCCGGCCGCCCCAACATCATCGCGCGCCTGCCCGGTCGCGACTCCTCCCGCCGAGTGATCCTCGAAGCCCACATGGACACCGTGACTACCCAGGGAATGAGCATCCCGCCCTTCGAGCCGCGCATCGAGGAAGGCAAAATGTTTGGCCGCGGCAGTTGCGATACCAAAGCCGGCCTCGCCGCCATGATGCACGCCATCGCTTCCGTGCATGACGAGGGCATCCAACCACCCTGCGAAATCTGGATGGCCGCCGTCGTGGACGAGGAATTCTCCTACCGCGGCGTGGTCAAGCTCTGCGAAGGCCTCACCGCCGACGCCGCGCTGGTCGCGGAGCCGACGGACCTCCGCGCCGTCATCGCGAGCAAAGGCGTTCTCCGCTGGCGCATGGTTTCGCGCGGCCAAGCCGCCCACAGCGGCAAGCCGCACCTCGGCGTGAACGCCATCAACCACATGGCGCGCGTCGTCCTCGCGCTCGAGGAAGACCACCGGCGCCTCGCTTCGCAAATCCATCCCCTGCTCGGCCCCGCCACCTGCAATGTGGGCATCATCCACGGCGGCGCCCAGGTCAACTTCGTCCCCGACACCTGCGCCATCGAAATCGACCGCCGCCTCCTGCCCGGCGAGACCGCCACCGCCGTGCTCGCCCACTATCAAGCGCTGCTTGATACATTGAAAGAGCAACACCCCACGATGGACATCTTAATGGAACCCCCGATGCTCACCGACGAAGCCCTGGAAACCCCCGCCGACTCCGCCCCCGCGCGACTCGCCAGCGCCATCCTCGCCGAAATGGGCCTCGACCCCACCCTCTGCGGCGTCCCCTTCGGCAGCGACGCCAGCAAGCTCTCGCGTCAGGGCATCCCCAGCCTCGTCTTCGGCCCCGGCAGCATCGATCAAGCCCACGCCGCCATCGAGTTCGTGGACCTCGCGCAAGTGGAGCGCGCTTTCGAATTCTACCGCCGCTTCATCCTGCGCTGAACCCCAAATAACTCGCAGCCGCCCGCCCGACCAGTCCGACCAGTCCGACCAGTCCGACTTGTCCGACCCTCCCCCAACGGCGGTTAGGCTCCCCGCGACGGGCGTCCTCATGAATGCGCCCATCCACGATCCGCGAGAATTTCCTGCCCCGTGATCGCCCGACTGGCGTCACTCGCCAGAAACAGCACCACCTCCGCGATATCCTCCGGCTGAAGCAAGACGGGCACGCATTGCGAACTACGAATTTGTCGTTTCACCGCCGGCGTCACGAACTGCTTCAACTGCCGCTCCGTCATGGTCCAGCCCGGCGACACCGTGTTCACGCGGATGCCGCGCGGCCCGAGTTCCCGCGCCAGCGAGCGCGTGAAACCCATCACCCCGCCTTTCGTGGCCACATACGCGCTCATCTCGGGTGGCCCAATATGAAACGTGATCGAGGCAAAATTGACGATCGCCCCCTTTCCATCCGGCATGTGCGGGGCCGTCTCTCGCGCCAGAAGAAAGGATGCGCGAAGATTGGTGGCAAAGAGATCGTCCCACTGCTTCGCCGACATGCTGCTCAAACTCATGCGCGGATCACGCGCCGCATTGTTGATCAGCGCATGGATGGGCGCGCCTTCCTTGGTCACTTGCTTCACCCACCGGACGATCTGCGCCTCGCGAGTCAGATCCACGCGCGCAAACGACGCCCGTTCGCCAAGCGCATCGGCCAGCGACCGGCCGGCATCTGCATCCGTGTCGCAAAACAAAACATGCGCATTCTGCGCGTGAAAGGACCGGACAACCGCGGAGCCGATGCCATTGGCGCCGCCGGTGACTAAAACTCTCGCTCCGTGGAGGTCGGGATAGCTGGGCATGTCCGAGGATATTGCACGACTGGCTCCTCATCCAATTCCCAAAAATAGTGCTCGACAAATAAATCCGTATCGGCATTGCCGTGTCCGTGAACTCGAAAAATGTCCACCCACGCCGGCGGCAAAGAATCGCTGAGCCCAGATACGTCCTAGCCGAAGCAGGGAGAGAGCCGCGCGACCTCCGATTCCGGTTTTGGCAAATTCACTTTGATTACTTTGATCGGGTCGGATCGACCCTGTGCGAACGGTCCGGTCCCGACGTTTCCAGTCGACGCTTTTTTCGTTTCGCCGCGCCCGGCCCTCAAATCCCGTCAGAAACGGTTGGATTTACTTGGATTCACTCGGATTCGGTTTGATTGACGCCAACCAACCATTCACCCAGGGTGGCTTCCTGAAAGAGGCATACGCAAGGGGGTTCTTTGACATATTAAGTTCCGCAGTCGCAGAGCGAGCGGCAGGATGTTCGATCCATCCTTCCGCGACCGCTTCCGCGACCGCTTCCGCGTTGATAATCAGCGGCGGCGGCGCTCACGCGAAGAACAGCTTTTCCGCGGTCTTCCGCAGCATCCACTCCCTGTCCGACGCGGTGAGAAAATCCAGCCGGTCGCGGATCAGCGAAATGGATTCCGCATAGGTCTGGCCGTGCTGCAATTGGAATGGACAATCGCTGGCCCACATCAGCCGGGATGCCCCGTAGCTGTCGCGGAGCGCCCGGATCAGCGGCGCGAGATCGGTATAAGGCGGCTTCTTCGCGCCCAGGGCATAGAAAGCGGATGTCTTCACGTGCGTGTGCTCGAACTCGGAAAGGCGCCGCAGGTTATCCACGTCATGCTGCCGCACCGGCCCCTTCATCCCGATGCGGGCGAAATGGTCGATGACCACGCGCGTTTTCGGATACGCCGCGCACATCCGACGCACATCCGGCAGCGCGCCAGGATCCGTGAGGAGGCATATCGCCAGCCCCTCATCCGCGGCGCACGACCACATCTTCTTCAAGCTGGCGGAGCGGCTCCATCCGTCGTGTTTTTCCATGTCGCTGTAAATGCGGAATCCGCGCACTCCGCGCCGTGCCAGCCCTTTCATCGTCTCGCACACATCCGGCTTCGTTTCATCCACGATCGCCACCCCGCGAAACACCCGCGGATGCGCGGCGATCGAGTCGAGCATATACGAGTTATCAAACCGGTAGAAGCTCATCTGGATGAGCAGCACGCGGTTCACCCCCTGCGGACGGCACTGGGCGAACAGTTGTTCCGGCGTAAAACTGGCCACCACTCGATTCTCATCGTGGATCGTAAAACCTGGCGCGAATGGATAACGCTGCAGGTCCGGCGTCCACACATGAACGTGGGCGTCGATGAAATCGCCGCTTCTCGTCCCGGGCGTCTCGGACGTCGCGCAGCCAGCGGATGCGAGAGCCGCGAGCGCGGTGGAACGAAGAAAGGCGCGGCGTGTTGCGAGTGTGGGTGTGTTCATGGGGGTTTGGAAATATCTATGTGAGACTCACTGGTCCGGAGCGATTCTTTACTGCGTCACGCCCCGACAACGTCGTTCGCGTGGCGGGCGATCCAATCCTTCGACCACTCGACGGACTCCAGCTTCATGCCGCACAGCGGGGTGCAGTGGAAAATCATGCCCTCGATCTCTCCCCTGTTGAGCCATTGCAACGCCAGACGGCATTGATGCTCCATCCGTTCCAGCGAAATCGGTTTCTTCTCCGCAAAGTCCCACATATAGATTCCCAAGAGCGTCGGCTTGACCGGTTCGATCTTTCGATAAGCCGCAAAGTTCGCCTCCAGATTCTCCAGGTCGCGCGCGCGCCACGTCCAGAAATAGACCGTGTCCACAATATCGAGCTGCCTTTGGATTTCCGGACGCAGTTGATTGGAATACACGACTACGGAAAGATCGAGTCTTCGGTCGTGGACGCTGAGTTCCTTATGGACCTTCCGGATCTGCTCGACGCTGAGATGAGCTTGAGCCTCTCCGCCCTCCGTCTTCGGAGCGGCATCGCCCAGGAAGAAATCGTCCATGTCCAACCCGGTAAGATTGGGCAGCTTCGCGGCCAGATCGAGCGCCTGCTGTTTCTTTTCCTCGAAAGTGTAGTTGCGATCTCCATCCACGAAGCTCCACGTCAGCCGCTTCGCGCTGGCAAATTGCTTCACATAGTCGTCGAATGGCGGCAGGGGCGTCCCGGTGAAACGGACCATGCAGACGTTGGGAATGCCCATATACTCCAGCGCTTCTCCGGGCATCATGTCCCCAGTCCGGCTCCCGATTCCATAGCCCTTCTGCAGGGAGCCCGCATCGTGACCCCACATCCAAAGGCGGTCATGCAGCGTCCGGTCGTAGGGTAGCGCGCCGGCTCGGCAGGAGTAAGGAGCGTAAAGCGCCCGCGAGAGCGCGAAAGCCCCCGCCGCAACGGCCGCGTTTTTCAGTAACGCCCGGCGCGTTAGCGATCGATGGTTCATCCCCGGCATGAGATCGTTCGTTCAGCCGATCCGCTCAGTCCAGCCGCTTCACCTTGAAGCTGCGGAACTCCACCGGATCATGGTGACCGCAGAATCCGATGTAACCCTTCCGGTGGTCCAGCCCCTTGGGCGGGTGCTCGATCTGGCTGCGGTCGAAGGTATCGCAATCGACATCGAGGATCTTCGTGCCGTTGAGTGTCACCTTGATCTTCTGGCCCCGGACTTCGATCTCCTCGTAGTTCCATGTGCCAACCGGGCGCAGATAACCGTGCTTTGCGCCCACGCAGAAATAGAGCGAACCGTGGTACTGATAAGGCAGCAGCGGATGATCCTTGTGATCTTCATTGTAACCGTCGCTGTCGAGCACCTGGATTTCAAAGCCATCGCGCGATGGATGTCCGCCCAGGGGCGTGCGGATGCCGATGCCATTGTTGCCCGCGTGCGGAAGCTTGAACTCCACCTTGATGATGCAGTCCTCATACTCCTCCATCGAAAGCAGATCGCCACCCTTCGGTCCGCAGACGATGGCGCCGTCTTTCACTTCATAACCATCCACCGCGTTCTGCCAGTTGCTCAGGTCCTTGCCGTTGACGAGTTCCGCAAAGCCGTCGTTGCCGCTCCGCGCGCGCAGTTCCTGGTCCGCTTCCTCGGGCGTGATCTCATGGATATAGATATTCCTCCAGCGAATCTCGCTGCCATGGGTTTGCAATTGGATCGGGCCCCTGGGAAAAACCGGATCGCGCATATAGCCATTGGGAAGCTTCTCCGCTGGTTTTTCGTCCTTGGCCGGCTGTTTGACCCATGCCTGGTAGCCCGCCTTCTTGTTGGCGAAGTAGTTTTCGAGCACACAGTTATCCACTACGTTCTCGCCATTGAAGATCACCGTCACACGCTCGCCGACCATCCGGATCTTCATCGTGTTCCATTCGCCAAACGGCTTGTCCATCTTCTTGGAAGGATCCTTCCCGGGCGACCCTTTGCTATTGTTCCAGAGCCCGCCGGAGCCTTTGTCCTGGCCAAGCCCGCGCGGATCGCCCTGCGTGGAATCCCAGATCTGCACCTGCGGAACGCCGCGCAGATAAACGCCGCTGTCGCCCTCCGGCAGCGCCTTGTATTCGATGAGCAGTTCGAAATCGCCGTAGTCCTTGTTCGTGGTCATGTACAGACCTTTGCCATCGTTCACCAATTCCCCGTTCTCGACCCGCCAATGAGCGTTGATGTGCTCTTTGGAGGGATCCCCCTTTTTGTCTGTAAGTCCGCCTTCGATCGACTTCCTCTTGTACTCCGCCTGTTCCTCCGGCGAGAGCTTCCAAAGATCGTTCGGGTCTTCCGTGCTCCAGCCGTACCATCCGTTGAGGGTCTTTCCGTCAAAGAGCGCGGTGTAGCCCGGAGGCGGCGTGTTATTTTCGGCCAGGGCGGTGAATGAGGACAGGGCAGCCAGCGGCAGGATTGCGAGGAAGCGGGAGATTTTCATGGGAGTGGAAGGAATTGGAAGAATGAGCGGAATAAGGCGCCTCGTCACGCGAGATCGCCTTTCTCCACGAGCGCGGTGAGCGCGTCGAGAAAACGATGAATATCCGCCTGCGTGT
>Ga0302319_10013088_pt1 | contig 15580 bp, 9 predicted proteins | sample Bog_T0_2_FD_203319 | JGI IMG/M metagenome (GOLD analysis project Ga0302319, IMG submission 203319) | Peat permafrost microbial communities from Stordalen Mire near Abisko, Sweden - Bog_T0_2 | ecosystem: Environmental > Terrestrial > Soil > Wetlands > Peat | place: Sweden: Abisko, Stordalen Mire... | reverse complement strand
GTCACCGCCGTCCAGGAAGTCGGCCGCCTCGTCAAAGTCGCAACACCAACGATCGACACGGTGCTTGCGTTGGTACAGGAACGCGCCCGGCAGGCTGGACTCTACGGCAATGATGCCGAGCGCTAACCCTGGGCTTTCCTTCACCTTTCGGGGGGTAGCACGATATCCCTGGTGCCGCGAGCTACGCAGCGGCGACGGCGCCCACGAACTGCCGCGGCGCCGAGCGGGTTGCCGCAGGCTATTGGGCTTAAGCGAATCCGCTGAATCGTGAGGCTCACGTGCGGCGGATTTCAACTGAAACAATGTCAACGTTCCCTGAAATTACCGCGCGAGGACGGGGCCCAATGATGGCCTTGACCTATGAAACACATTGTAATCTACGAGGAAGACTACCTGACGCGCACCTTGCTCCGCGAGTGGCTGGACCAGGCGGGCTATCGCGTCCGCGTGGCTACGCCCTCCGACCCGCCACGCGATCTCAGTGCGAATCTCGTGATCGCGAGCGTCTATATGCCCAAGAATACCGGTGTGCAATCGATCCGAGATATTCAGGCGGTGCATCCCGGCACACCGCTGATTGCGATCTCCGGCCAGTTCCGTTCCGGGCTGTCCGCGGGCGGCGCGACGGCTCAGAGTCTCGGGGTACAGCAGGTGATCGCAAAGCCCCTGATCCACCGCGATCTGCTGGAGGCGGTGCGAGGTATGATAGGCGTGCCAAAGTAGACGCGGCGCAGCGAAATGCCCTCACCCAGCGGCCAAGTTCCGACGGATAGCAGCTCGATTCGATTCAAGCGGCTGCGGCTCCGCGTGATCGTGCTCGGCGCTCTCGTCGTCATGGCTTTCGCCGGCTCTTCCGCCAATGACGCCTGGAGTTCGTACCAGCACACGGTCGCTGCCACCGATCGTGAGATCGGCAACATCTCGAATGCCCTAGCCGAACAAACCGCATGGACGCTGCAAGCCGTCGATCTCCTGTTGCTCGATACCGCCCGATGGTATCGCAGCGACAGCCTCGCCATTCCCTCCGAGCGCCTGGACGCAGCTCTTGCGATCCGCACTGCCGGCGTGCCGCAGGTGCGCCTGGTGACGATCGTCGATGCGCAGGGCAATCAGCGTTATCGTTCACGCGCACTCGCGACGCCAACCGGCAATGTTTCGGACCGCTCGTACTTCATCGCACAGCGCGACGGCACCGCCAACGGGCTCTTCATGAGCGAACTGCTGGTGACTCGTTCCGAAGGCCGCGCCGGAGTGAATTTTTCTCGACGGCTCGAAGATGATAACGGCCGGTTCGCGCGCGTCGTCACGGCATTCGTCGATCTGGAGGATCTCAATCAGTTGTACCGGGCGGTGAATGTCGGCCAGGGCGGCGCGATTCAGTTGGTACGGGACGACGGTACCTTGCTGGTGCGCAATCCGGTCACTCCCGCTGCCATTGGGAAACAATTTCCGGCGCTGGCCGCGGACACCGTCGCGCGGGTCGGCCGCCTGGTCAATCCGATCGACGGTCGCGCGGATTTCACCGCCGTCGCTCCCGTGAGAAATACTCGCTTGAGACTGGTAGTAACGCGTGACTCTGCTCTCGCATTGCAGACATGGCGCGACCAGACGATCCGCGTTACTGTGCGCACGCTGGTTATCGCACTGCTTGGCGTGTTGACGCTCATGGCGCTATTGAGCCAATTGCGGCGGGTTGCGGCCGGTGAGCGTGCGTTGCGCGAAAGCGAGGAGCGGTATGCGCTGGCCATGGAGGGAGCGAACGAGGGTCATTGGGATTGGGACGTTCGGAACGATCGGCTGTTCCTATCGCCGAAAATGATGATGCTGGGCGGACAACGTGCGGATAGCGAGATCGACTCGCGAGCCGCGTGGTTGGCCAAAATCGTCCTGCATCCCGACGATTCACCGCGCTTCGAAGCGGCGTTTAGAGATCACTTCGAGGGACGCACGCCGCGCTTTGAATGCGAGTATCGCGTGCGGCAGCCGAACGGCGATTGGCATTGGTTGTTCGCACGTGGACGCTGTCTCGCCGACTCCGCCGGCACACCCTTTAGATTCGTCGGCTCCGCGATCGACGTTACTGCGCAAAAGCAGGCGCAGTTCGACAAGGAACAACTGGAAACTCAATTGCGACAATCGCAGAAGATGGAGGCAATCGGTACGCTGGCCGGCGGGATCGCCCATGACTTCAATAACATCTTGGGGGCTATCCTAGGGTACGGCGAGCTGGCGCTTGAGCATTGCGCTGCGACCAGCGAGTTGCGGCGCTACCTCGACAATGTCATGCATGCTTCCGAGCGCGCCAAGCGTCTGGTCGAACGCATTCTGGGGTTCAGTCGCAGCGGGCTCGGTGACCGGGGTCCCGTGAACGTCGAGTCGGTGGTCCGCGAGGCGCTCGAACTCCTCGAGGCATCGCTGCCCGCTGGCATCCGGCTGCAGAGGCGGATCGAGGCGGGTAATGCGGCAGTGATTGGCGACGCCACCTATCTGCATCAGGTCGTGATGAACCTTTGCACCAACGCCATACAAGCCATGGAGCATGGCGGTTTGATCAGTGTCGTTCTCGAACGCCATGAACAGCACGAGCGCCGGACGCTGACCCGCGGTTCGGTTGCGCCAGGACCCTTTGTACGGCTCATGGTCAGCGACACCGGCCACGGAATTCCACCCATGGTCCTCGAGCGGATGTTCGATCCGTTTTTTACCACCAAGGATGTCGGGGAGGGTACGGGTCTCGGTCTGTCTCTGGTGCATGGCATTGTGACCGACCTTGGCGGCGCCATCGACGTCACCACCACCGCGGGCGTTGGCACCCAATTCGAGATCTGGCTGCCCACCGCAGGTCTCGCCCCAACCCCGTCCGTCGAGACCTCACAAGCACCGCCTCGCGGCAAGGGCGAAACCGTGATGATCGTGGATGACGAGCGCCCGTTGGTTGCGCTCGCCGAGGAGATCATTGCCGAACTTGGCTACGAGCCGGTCGGATTCGACTCGAGCAGTGCGGCGCTCGAGGCATTTCGAGCCACCCCGGAGCGGTTCGATCTGGTGCTTACCGACGAATCGATGCCGGGTCTGATCGGCACCGAACTCGCCCAGGCGACACGGCGGTTTCGCCCCAACATTCCGATCATCCTGATGACCGGGTACGGCGGCCCGCAAATCACGAATCACGCGGCCGACGTCGGCGTGAACGAGGTGTTGCGTAAGCCGCTGCACCGCCGGGATCTGGCCGAATCGCTTGCGCGGGTCTTGGAGTCCGTTGTTTGATGCATTGGAGGTAATTCTCATGTCGCAGAGCATCAGTCCAAACATTTTGGTCATCGACGATGATCCGCAGATCCGCTCGCTGTTGAAGGAGTACCTCACGGAGAATGGGCTGCGCGTCAGCGTCGCATCGAGCGGTGCAGAGATGTCCAAGGTTCTCATCGATGAGGCGGTCGATCTCGTCGTCCTGGATTTGCGATTGGCCGGCGAGGATGGAATGGCCATCGCGCGATCGCTTCGCGACCAATCAGCGATACCGATCGTCATGCTCACCGGCGTGCGCGACGAGGCCGACCGGGTCATGGGACTGGAACTCGGCGCGGATGATTACGTCACCAAGCCATTCAGCCCCCGAGAGCTGCTGGCGCGTATTCGCACGGTGCTGCGCCGGACCAAGAGCGCTGTTCCGGAGTCCGCGCGCCAGCGGGACATTCGTGCGTACCGGTTCGGCGCTTTCGAACTCAATCTGCGTACGCGGCGACTCAAACAGCGCGACGGCGGGCAGATTGTCCTCACCAACGGCGAGTTCAATTTGCTTGCCGCCTTGCTCGCGGCTCCGGAGCGAATCCTCACGCGCGACCAGCTGTTGGAGGCGAGCCGGGTGTACGACAATGAAGTCTACGACCGGGCGATCGATATTCAAGTGCTGAGGTTGCGCCGCAAGATCGAAACCGATCCCTCGCAACCCCAGTTCATCATAACCGAGCGCGGCGCCGGCTATATCTTCAGAGCGCCGGTCGATGTGTTGTATTGATCCGACGTGCGTTTCGGCTGAAATGAGCGCGGGAGCTTCCGCAATCGATCAGTAACCTGTCCTCGCCACTCTTGCTCCAGAGACGAGCGCATCAGCTCGCCGAACATGAACAGGAGAAGCGATGATGAGTACACCCGCCGCCGAACACAATTCCTCGCGCGATGCCCTAGCGTCTACCGACGCCCCGGCATCTTCTGGCGGAGGTGGCAACAACCCGGTCTGGCTCATGGTCGGTGCCCTCGCGCTGTTTTTCGCGTTCGCGGCAGCGCTCCTTGCTTCGGGCTAGGGGCCTGCACCACATGAACCATTACCTATTGCCGCACGGCGATGCACCGGCGATGACGCCCACGTATAGGGTGACTGCCGCGGCGCGGTTGCGCGGCAACATGGAGTGGCTACACCGGCATTATCGTCTATTGCTCGGTGCACTCACGTTGGTTCTGGCCGTCGCCGGCACTGCGTACTACTGGTCATTGGAGCGCTTCGTGGTGTCAACCAATGACGCGTATGTACAAGCCGATTCGACCATCGTCGCCTCGCGGGTATCCGGCTACGTGTCGGCGGTAATGATCCAGGACGATCAGTCGGTGAAGGCCGGTCAGATACTGGCGCTGATTGACGATCGCGATTTTCGCGCGGCATTGGATCAGGCGCGAGCTGACGCTCGAGCCGCGCAGGCATCGGTCGATGACCTGCAAGCACAACTGACCGAGCAGGCCACGCTCATCGACCGAGCATCCGCGGGCGTGGCCGAGAGCCAAGCGGCCTTGGAGTTGGCGAGCCTCAATCAGGTGCGCTATCGGAAAATGGCCGGCATCGGCTTCGGATCTGAGCAGCAATCCCAGCAGGCCGATGCAGAGGCGCGGGAGCGCAGCGCCAATCTCGCCCGAGACCGGGCCGCACTCGCCTCCGCACACGACCAAGTGCGAGTGCTGGCGGCGAAGCTCGCTCAAGCCCAAGCTCTGCGCGATCGCTCCCAGGCGCTCGAACATCGCGCGGCTCTGGAACTCGGCTACACCACCATCACTGCGCCAATCGACGGCACTGTCGGCGCACGCACCGTTCGCCTCGGTCAATACGTCCAAGCCGGCACTCAGCTAACCGCGCTCGTGCCGCTGCGCGACGTGTACGTCACCGCCAATTTCAAGGAGACACAACTGACGCGGGTGCGCGCCGGAGAACCGGTGAGCGTAAGCGTGGACACCTTCCCCGGTGTCGTTCTGCATGCCTGCGTCGATAGCCTCGCACCGGCCAGCGGCCTGGAATTCAGCTTGCTGCCACCGGATAACGCCACCGGAAATTTCACCAAGATCGTGCAGCGTATCCCGGTCAAGATCCGCTTTGATTCGGGCGAGCCGGTGTCCGGTCGGCTGCGTCCGGGAATGTCAGTTGAGGTTTCGGTCGATACCAATCCGGCCGCGACGCGAAGTCCATGTCGAGCACCGCAGCCGTAGGCCGCCTGACGCCGGTTGCGCCGCGCGCCGCCGTGCCGGCCGCTGCGGCGGGTGCGCCGACACCTGCTCTCGAAGAGGTATCGTTCAAGACGTGGGTGGCCGTGATCGGCTCGACGGTCGGCGCTTTTCTCGCCATCCTCAACATCCAGGTGGTTGGTGCGTCGCTGGCCGATATTCAAGGCGGCATCGGTGCCGGAATCGACGATGGCGGATGGATTACGACGTCGTATCTCATTGCCGAGATCATCGTGATCCCCTTGAGCGGCTGGCTGGCGAGCGTATTCTCGCTGCGTACGTACCTCTTGACCAGCACCGCCCTGTTCCTCGGATTGACCGCGGCTTGCGCATTCGCGCAGAACTTAAGCCAGATGATCGTTATACGAGCCGCGCAGGGATTTGCGGGCGGCGTCCTGATTCCGCTTGCCTTTACCATCATCATGACCAAACTGCCGCGCTCCAAGCATCCGATCGGCCTGGCGATTTATTCGGTCGCCGTGGTCTTTGCACCGTCGATCGGACCTGCTCTTGGCGGCTACTTCAGCGACAATTTCGGCTGGCAGTCGATCTTCTTTCTGAGCCTGCCTCCCGGCGTGGTGATGATCGCCATGCTGTGGTACGCGCTCGACCCGGCGCCCCGTCAGCTGCGTCTGTTGGCCGAAGGCGATTGGCTCGGCGTGCTCACGATGGCGCTGGGTCTCGGCTGTCTGGAAACCGTACTCGAGGAGGGCAACAAGGACGACTGGTTCGGTTCGCCGTTAATCCTGCGTCTCTCGGTGGTGGCAGTCTTCAGCCTGGCGGCGTTCATTTATGTCGAGCTGAGGCGCCCCGCTCCGCTGTTGAATCTGCGCTTGCTGACGCGCCGCAACTTCGGACTCGGCACCTGTGCGAATTTCGTGTTCGGCTTCTCCATGTTCGGTTGGATCTATCTCATCCCTCAGTATCTGTCCCGCATGCAGGGCTACAGCTCCCAGGAGATCGGCGGCGTGATGGTCTGGCTCGGGCTGCCGCAACTATTCCTGATCCCGTTCATCCCAAAGGTCATGCAGCGCGTTCAGGCACGCGCGCTCGTAATCGCCGGATACTCGTTGTTCATCGGCGGCAGCTTGCTCGCGATGTCGCTCTCCGATGACTTTTCCGGCCCTCAATTCCTGGGCTCGAGTCTGGTGCGCGCCATGGCACAGGCGATGACCATGGCGCCGCTGTCGGCAATCGCGATCGCCGGAATCGAGCCGCAATACGCGGGGTCCGCCTCGGCTCTGTTCAATGCGATGCGCAATCTCGGCGGCGCCGTCGGAATCGCACTGCTGCAGACTCTTCTCACCAAGCGCGAACAGTTTCACTCCGACGTACTGTCTTCGCAAGTGACTCTGCTCGCCACGGCCACGCGTCAACGGCTTGACCGTCTTGTCGACTTTTTTCTGGCACACGGTACCAGCGACCGGGGCCTCGCGAATGCGGAAGCCGCGCTCGCAATCGGCCGCGCAGTCCGGCATCAAGCGTTCACGCTGGGATTCAGCGACGTCATCATCATTCAAAGTGCGGTATTGGGACTCGGCTTGGCAGCAGTGCTATTCCTGCGCGGCAACTCCCGAAGCCCTGCCACAGGAGAATCCCATTGAGCGATCCGCGAAACGTAATTGCGCCCGTCGCTGCCGCGCTGGTAGTGCTGCTGGCGGCGTTGGCGGCGAGCGCCTGCGCCACCAGCCCTCGCTACAGGCGGCCCGCGGATCCTACGCAAACGCAGTATCTCGACCCGGCAAATTCTCCGACCGTCCCAACCGTCGCATCCGTGCCGCACGTATCCCTGGGCGAGGGTCCTGCGGAACGCTGGTGGACTGTGCTCGGTTCGGCGGACATCGATCGGCTGGTGATGTTGGCGCTGCAGAACAATCGATCGCTTGCCGCCGCAAACGCGCATTTGTCGGCAGCGCGCGAGCACCTACGTGCGGCGCGCGGCGCGTGGTATCCCCAGGTGGACGCGGGCGCGGGTGCGCAACGCACCCGCTTCGGAGCCACGGCGCTCGGCCCCCTGGCCAAGGACTTTCCGCCGTTCTCTGCGTACGCCGCCGGCGTCGATGTCAGTTATGACTTCGATTTCTTCGGCAGCACGAGATCGCGCGTCGAACAGGCCGGCGCCTCTGCGCAGTACGAATCGGCACAACTGGAGGCTGCTGCGTTAAGTGTCAGCGGAAACGTCGTCATTGAAGCGCTGCAGGTTGCCGCATTTCGCGCAGAGATTGGGGTGGCGGAGCAGATCGTGGCCGACGATGAACACATGCTGGAGCTGATTCGCGCTGCTCGCGACGCTGGCGCGGTATCGCAGATCGATGTGCTGAGCGCACAGAGTCAGGCCGACCACGATCGAACCCTGCTGCCCCCGCTACAACAGCAGTTGAGCATGGCGCAGGATGTGCTCGCAGTGCTGCTCGGGGCGGCACCCGCCGACGGCACGCCGCACGAAGTGGAGCTCGGTACGATGAGGCCAGCGGGTGATTTGCCGGTGGCGCTGCCTTCCGAACTCGTACGCCGTCGGCCCGACATCGATGCGGCCGAGGCGCAGCTGCATGAAGCCGGCGCCGCAGTGGGCATCGCGACGGCCAACCTGTATCCCAATTTCACGTTGAGCGCGCGCCTGGCTGGGGAAGGCCTGCTGAACGGCGGCCCGTCGGAAACCGCATGGAATCTCGTGGGTGGACTGACAGCTCCGATTTTTCATGGCGGTGCGCTGGGCGCAGAGCGGCGGGCCGCACAGGATGAGTATCAGGCGTCTTTTGCCGCCTACCAGCAAACCGTGCTGAATGCGTTCGGCCAAGTCGCCGCTACCCTGCAGGCGCTCGTCAACGACGCGGAATTGTTGAGTGCAGAGCAGCGTGCCCTGGATTCTGCGAGCGCGTCATTGAGCCTGACCCGGCAAGCCTATAAGGCAGGTAACGCTGGATACACGCAAGTGCTGGATGCCGAGAGGCTGCACAGCCAAGCCGAGCTCGGCCGCGTGCAGGCCGACGGGCAGCGCTATATCGATATGGCCAAGCTGCTGTTGGCGGCCGGCGGCCGTACCGGCGTTGCGCCGAACGACGGCTCTCGTCTCACGTTTCATCCGTAACGTAATTCAAGTGATGAAGTTCCAGTCGTAACCGCGGCGACATCGAATCCGAGCGCAGCGCTGTTAACTTTTTCTTCAAAGGTAGCTTCTTGACTCGAGATGGAGTTGTCATGCGTCCACATTCTTGCGGAGACCGATCAATGCTCTCTTCCCGTCGTTGCAGGTATTTAGGATCGGTGCTGGCCGTTTTCGCCGCCCTGTCCGCAGGCACTTCACAGGCCTCCCCGGAGGCGCCCGCCGCGGCGCCACAACCCACCGCAGCCGCATGTCCGCGAAATGACAGCGGTCTGAAACTTCCGCCGGGTTTTTGCGCCACTATTTTTGCCGACGGTGTCGGTCATGCACGCCACTTGGTCGTGGCGCCGGACGGCGTCGTATACGTCAACACGTGGTCGGGCCGCTATTACGGCAACGACACCCCGCATGCGGGCGGCTTCCTGGTCGCCCTGAAAGACACGACCGGCGCGGGGAAGGCCGACGTCAACCAGCGCTTCGGTGAGACCGTTCAGAGCGGCGGGGCCGGCGGGACCGGCATTGGGCTGCACAAAGACGCCCTATTCGCCGAAATCAACGACAAGATCGTGCGCTATACGCTGCGCGCAGGCTCAATCGTCCCGCAAGGGCCTGCTGTGCCGGTGGTGACCGGCTTGCCGCTGAGCGGAGATCATCCCATGCACCCATTCACGATCGACGGCCAGGGATCTCTGTTCATCGACGTCGCTACTCCGACCAACTCCTGCCAGCAGAAGAATCGCACGCTGAAATCCCCGGGCATCGTCCCGTGTACCGAGCTCGAGACGCGCGGCGGTATCTGGCGGTATGACGCGAGCAAAACGAATCAGGCATTCTCGCCGGCGGAACGCTTTGCCACCGGCATTCGCAATGCGGAAGGATTCGCGATCGATGCCGCCGGACGCATGTTCGTCACACAACATGGACGTGACCAGCTGCACGCGAATTGGCCGGATCTGTACAAGCCCGAGGAGGAGGCTACGTTGCCTGCCGAAGAGTTGCTGCTCTTGAGACAGCGCGGCGACTACGGGTGGCCCGAGTGCTACTACGACGGCGTTCAGGGAAAATTGGTTCTCGCTCCCGAGTACGGCGGCGACGGCGGCAAGACACAGGGCGTGTGCGCGACCAAGAGCGCCCCGATCGCAGCATTTCCGGCGCACTGGGCGCCCAACGCGATGGCGCTGTACGACAAGCAGCAATTCCCGGCCCACTACCGTGACGGGGTCTTCATCGCCTTCCACGGCTCGTGGGATCGAGCGCCCTACCCGCAAAGCGGCTACAACGTAGTGTTCCAGGCCTTGGCGGGTGATCACGCGTCGGGGCGGTGCGAGGTCTTTGCCGACGGATTTGCAGGCGCAGTGAGATCGCCGGGCCAAGCCGAGCATCGTCCGTCCGGCTTAGCGGTCGGGCCCGACGGCTCGCTCTTCGTCTCCGATGATGTGCATGGACGGATTTACCGCATCGTTTATCGAGGCGGTTCGGGCAGCGCAGGCGGCGCTCCCCAATACACCGCGTGTCCCAGCGCGACAGCGCCCGCGGGCAGCGTGAGCGCCGATGACGCGAAACCGCCGGAGGGCACTCATCCCGACGCCGGGGCCGCCGCCGAAACCGCGGCGCTTCCCGTCGCGGCCGGCGCGACCCGAGCGATGGTTGTGCTGGGCGATCGCATCTACCACGGCCAAGTGGGCGCAGCGACCTGCACGGGTTGCCATGGATCGGACGCGAAGGGCACTCCACTGGCCCCGGACCTGACCGACACCCAATGGCTGTGGAGCGACGGCAGCTATCCTGCGATCGCGAAAACCATCACCGCCGGCGTGCCGCAGCCCAAACAATATCGCTCTCCCATGCCACCCATGGGCGGCGCTCCGCTCACCCCCGATCAAGTGTCGGCGCTCGCAGCCTACATCTGGGGCTTGAGCCACCGGTGAGAGCCTGACCTCCACTGTCGAGAGCACCGTCATCATCGCGCTCGGCGCAGCGTAACGAAACAACAAGGAAGCAACCCATGAACATTGCAAAGCACATCACTCGATTCCCTCGGCTGGGCCGGCACCTTCGGCTTTGCATCAATTTCGTGCTCGCCGCGGTGACACTGCCGCTGGTGGCGGTGTCCGCTCCGGGCGCTGGCGACTACACGAAAGAGCAGGCACAAATTGGCGCGCAGATATACAGCGGAACGTGCTCGGTGTGTCATGGTTCGAAGCTGCAAGGCGGCGCGGCGCCGGCGCTAACCGGCACGGTCTTTGCGCAATCGCTCAAGGCCACCTACAGCACCGCGAGCCCGTTATTTGCTTTGATCTCGACGCAAATGCCGGTAAATAACCCCGGCTCTCTGAGCAAGCAGCAATACACCCAGGTGCTGGCGTTCATACTTGCCAAGAATGGCTATCCCGCGGGGAACGCGCCCCTCGACGCCGCGCATATGGATGAGGTCGCGTTGTTGCCGTATCCGAATCAGGACGCGAAGAAAGCGTCGGACACCAATCTGGAGATTGCGAACATCGGCAGCGCCAACCGCCTCCTGGTGGGCGCTCCGCCCGAAAAGGCCCGTGTCACGATCAGCGACGCCATGATGGGTTCAGTCGACTCGCATCCGACCGACTGGCTGCTCCATGGACGCGATTATTCCAATCAGCGCTTTTCTCAGCTCAAGGATATCAACACCGGCAATGTGTCCTCGCTCGCGCCAGTCGCGCTGGTGCAAACCGGGATTACCAGCAGTTTCGAGACGACGCCGATTGTGGTCAACGGCGTCATGTATGCCACCACGCCGGTGGTCGACAATAAAATGAAGATCCTCGCGATTCGCGCGAACAGCGGCGAGATCATTTGGGAATCGACCTATACCTTAGGGGATTTCAAGATCTGCTGCGGTCCCGTCAATCGCGGTGCCGCCGTGGGGTATGGGAATGTCTATGTGGTGACGCTGGATGATCGCCTGATCGCGCTCGACGCCGCCAGCGGTGAAGTGCGCTGGAATGTTGCGGTAGCCGATCCAACCGTGGGTTACAGCGAGACGATGGCGCCGCAAGTCTACAAGGGCAAGATCATCGTCGGTAGTGCCGGTGGCGAGTGGCCCATCCGTGGTTTCGTCGCCGCGTTCGACGCGACGACCGGTAAACAGGCATGGCGCTGGCACTCCACAGATCCGAAGTCGTTCGCAGGCGACGCCTGGCAGCGGGGCGGCGGGATGGTGTGGACAACGCCCGCCATCGATGCCGAGCGGGACTTGATCATTTTCTCGACCGGCAATCCCAATCCCGATTTGTACGGCGCCGGGCGCAAGGGCGATAACCTCTACACCGATTCGATTGTGGCGTTGCATGCGAGCACCGGCGAATTGGCCTGGTTCTATCAGGAAGTCCCGCACGATGTCTGGGATTACGATGCGGTGAGCAATGTCGTGCTCTTCGATACCGTTGAGCACGGCCAGACAGTGCCGGCCGCGGGCGAGGCGGGCAAGACGGGTTGGTTCTATATCGTGAACCGCAACACAGGCAAGCTGATCCGCCGATCCGACGCATTCGTCGACCAGTCGAAGAACATGTTTTCGCAACCGACCTTGCAAGGCGTGCAGATGCTGCCCGGCGCGAACGGCGGAGCCGAGTGGTCGCCGCCGGCATACTCGCCCTTGACGCACGCGGTGTACATCCTTGGCATGAACCAGTTGATGACCTTTACCACGGGTAAGGATCCGGGCTTCCAGCCAGGCACGATGCGGCTCGGTAGCTCGTTCACCAACGTGGAGAAGGACCCACTGCAGAATGGAGTGTTCACTGCGATCAACGTGGACACGGGTACCATTGCTTGGCAGTACAAGGCCAAACAGCCGCTGATTGGTGGCGCACTCGCCACGGCTGGTAATCTTGTGTTCATGGGAGAGGGCGACGGATACTTTGACGCGTTTGATGCCACGAGCGGTGCGAAGCTCTGGAGGTTCAATCTGGGTGCGGGTGTCAACGCGCCGCCGATTACGTATTCGGTAGACGGCGTCCAGTACGTCGCCGTCGCCGCGGGTGGCAACTTTCAAATGGGATTTCCGTACGGCGACACGATTGCGATTTTCAAGCTGGCGAAATAGCTTCCTGTGGGGAAGCCCTCCCACTGCGCGCGCTTGAGATCATTAGCAGATTGTTGCGTCGCAACAATTCGCCGTCTGATCTACGAGTAAGATTCACTTAAAGCGAAGCGGTCATCGAAGCAGTAGCGGCAGGAGATCTCTTGAGGGAGCTTTCGGGATACGGGTTCACGCATTTGCGCGAGGGAGACTTCACTCTCCACCGCGGCTCGGGCGATGAACTCGGACCGATCCTAATTGCCACTGCGAAAGACACCTCACCGGCGAGCCTCAAGCGACTCGAGCACGAATTTGCGCTGAGAACCGAACTTGATGCGGCGTGGGCGGCGCGCCCGTTGGCGCTGTCCCGCGACAACGACCGCTTGACGTTGGTACTCGAGGATCCCGGCGGTGAGCTTCTGGATCGACTCCTCGGCGAGCCGCTGGGTATTTCAGAATTCCTGCGCATTGCGATCCAACTTACCACTGCGCTGCGCCAGGTGCATGAGCGCGGCTTGATCCATAAAGATATCAACCCGGGAAATATCCTAGTGCATCGGGAGGGCGGCAGGGTCTGGCTGACCGGTTTCGGACTGGCATCACGGCTGCCGCGCGAGCACCACGCGCCAGCTCCCCCCGAAGTGATTGCGGGAACTCTCGCCTACATGGCACCCGAGCAGACCGGACGCATGAACCGTTCCGTCGACTCACGCAGCGACCTCTATTCTCTTGGCGTCACGTTTTATGAAATGCTGATCGGGCGGCTCCCTTTCACCGCCGCCGATGCGATGGAGTGGGTTCACTGCCACATCGCGAGGTTGCCGGAATCTCCGCATGCACTCGCTGCGGATATTCCCAAGGGGATATCGGCCATCGTGATGAAACTTCTTGCCAAGGCCGCGGAAGATCGATACCGAACGGCTGCCGGCGTGTGCGCAGACTTGCAGCGATGCCTCGAGGCATGGGAGGCGCACCGGCGCATCGATGAATTCACGCTGGGCTCAAACGACCGATCCGATCGGCTGCTGATTCCCGAGAAGCTGTATGGGCGCACGCGCGAGATCGATACCCTGCGTGCGGCCCTTGATCGGGTGATATCTCATGGCACGACGGAACTGGTTCTGCTATCCGGATACTCCGGCGTCGGCAAATCCAGTGTCGTCAATGAACTGCACAAGTCGCTGGTTCCAAGTCGCGGTCTGTTCGCATCCGGAAAATTCGATCAATTCAAGCGCGACATTCCGTATTCCACCCTGGCACAGGCGTTCCACGGCGTCGTCGGATCGCTATTGGCGCGTGACGAGGAGGAGCTTGGCCAATGGCGTCGCCGCCTGCTTGACGCCCTGGGTCCGAACGGCGCACTCATTATCAATCTCGTCCCCGAGGTCGAGTTCATCATTGGACAGCAGCCCCCGGTTGCCGATCTAGCGCCGGTGGAAACATATGAACGCTTCCAAATGGTATTCCGCCAATTTGTCGCGGTGTTTGCTCAGAAGGAACATCCGTTGGTGCTGTTTCTCGATGACCTGCAATGGCTGGATACGGCAACGCTTGGACTGCTCAAAGTTCTTGCCACCCACCCGGACGTCCGAGACCTTCTGCCCATCGGCGCGTTCCGGGACAACGAGGTCGACCCCGCGCACCCGCTCCTCGATACCCTGGAGAGCATCCGGCGAACGTCGACGCGCGTGCACGAAATCGTACTTGCACCGCTGTCGCGCGCCGATCTGACCGAGTTGATCTCCGATACCCTGCACTGCGGAATCGCCGCGGCGGAAGGGCTGGCGGAGCTCGTGCACGAAAAAACCCTGGGCAATCCGTTTTTTGCCATGCACTTCCTCAGTGAGCTGTGCGAAGAGCATTTGCTGCGGTTCGACGCGCACGAGGCGATCTGGAAGTGGGATCTGCAGCGGATTCGGACGCGAGGCTTCACTGACAACGTGGTCGAACTCATGGTCGCGAAACTTGCCCGGCTACCGCTCGACACGCAGGTGATGCTTCAGCAACTCGCCTGTCTGGGAAACACCGCTGCGGCCGACTCCCTGGTCATGGTAGCGGACTGCCCCGAGGCTGATGTCCATGCACGATTGCTCGAGGCAGTACGGGCAGGATTGCTGATACGCCTAGACGACCGTTATACGTTCGTGCATGACCGAGTTCAAGAAGCCGCTCATGCCATGATTGATCAGGCGGAGCGCGCCGCCTTTCACCTTCACATCGGCCGGACCCTTGCGGACCGAACTCCGTCTGCGCTACGAGAGGAAAGGGTCTTCGAGATCGTCAGTCAACTCAATCGCGGCGTCGCACTCATTGTGTCGCAGCCAGAGCGCGATGCACTCGCAAGGCTCAATCTGGCCGCCGGCAAGCGGGCCAAGGCTGCAACCGCCTATGCCTCTGCTTCGAACTATCTCATTGCCGGCGAGGCGTTGCTCACGCCCGATCGCTGGGATCGTACCTATGCCCTGTCGTTCGCGCTGGCGTACCATCGCGCCGAGTGCGCTTTTCTGACCGGTGATTTGGCGGCAGCGAACGAACAGCTCGCCGCCCTAGCCCACCGAGCCGCCATTCTCGCTGACATCGCCGCTGTCGCTTGCCTGCGCGTCGCCGTTTCGATGACCTCCGGCGCCAGCGAGGATGCGATCCGAATCTGCTTGGAATGTCTTGCATCGCTGGGTATTGCGTGGTCCGCGCGCCCCACGGATGAGGAGGTGCGGCAGGAATACGAGCGCATCCGGCAGCGACTGGAAAGTCGTGCCATTGAGTCGCTCGTCGACCTTGCGCCGATGAGCGAGCCGGCCTCGATCGCCACGATGGAAATCCTCGTCGCCCTCTTACCCGCGGCTCACTGGATCGATAGAAACCTGTACCGGCTCATTATCGGCCGCATGACGAATCTCAGCCTCGAACACGGCAATTGCCCCGGGTCATGCATC
>Ga0302319_10013083_pt1 | contig 15584 bp, 8 predicted proteins | sample Bog_T0_2_FD_203319 | JGI IMG/M metagenome (GOLD analysis project Ga0302319, IMG submission 203319) | Peat permafrost microbial communities from Stordalen Mire near Abisko, Sweden - Bog_T0_2 | ecosystem: Environmental > Terrestrial > Soil > Wetlands > Peat | place: Sweden: Abisko, Stordalen Mire... | reverse complement strand
CGCTCGACTTGGCAAGGCGGCAGCCGAATGCGATCTCCGAGCAGATTCGGACCGCGATCTCGTCCTCCTCGCGGAAGACGAGGTGATTCTCCTGGAGGGCGCGGGCGCCGAATGGGCTGCCCTGGGCGCCGCAATCCGGGCGTTTCGGGCCCTTCTTCCCCTTAGGCCGCTCGCCGACTTCGGGTTCCAGGCGAGCGAGGAGAATCCCCTTGAGGAGTCAAATCCCGCCCTCCGGCGGATCGGGGTCGGCGTCGAGGCGTGGGCCTTCGCCTCGGCCGACGGCTCGGTCTACAAGTTCTACCTGCCCCGCGAGGAGAAGCGCGTCGGGAGCGCGTTCGGCTTTGAGCGCGGGGAGGAGACCCTTCTTCAGGCTCGCGCCGGCCTGGGTGACTACCGGGCCCTCCTGGAGAAGCTCCTGATCATCCAGGTCCTCGGGGGCATGGCGACGGAGGTGGTCGCCATGACGCCGGAGGGCATCCTCGTGGCCAAGCAGGTGCACGGGGAGCCGATGCCGCAGGGTGACGACATGTCGGGGGACCTTCCGGAATCCCTGATTGAGATCCCGTCGCGCTTCCTCAGGGCCGACCGGGACCACCCGCGCCTGCTGTTCCTCTCGGGAACGCCCTTCCTTGTCGCGGACCTCCACGCGCGCAACTTCGTGCGCGCCGCGGACGGTTCCCTGCGCGTGATCGACCTGGTCGCGGGCCCCTGGCCCGCAGGCGATGCCCTGCGGGAGCCCCTGGTAGCCTCGTGGCTCTCCCGGGTAAGGGCCGACCCGGCGGCCCCGGCCCTGCCCATGGCGCCGGACGCGGAGCTCTGAGGGAGTGCTAGCTGCTCTGGCCGGCGATCACCTTCAGGACGTCCTCGGCCTGTTTCGAGGTCTTCGCACTGTAGTCGGCCCACACGATCTTGCCGTCCTTGATCAGGAAGGCCTCGCGGCTGGCAAAGTGCCCCATCATGGGAACGCTCTTCACGGTGACGCCAAAGGCGTTGATCACGGTCTGGTCGGGGTCGGCGATCAGGGTGAACGGGAAATGGTACTTCTCCTTGAACGCCTTCTGGGCGTCCGCCTGGTCCAGGCTCACCCCCAGCACCACCACGCCCTTCTTTGTGAGGTCCTCATAGGCGTCGCGCAGCGAGCACCCCTGGGCCGTGCATCCGGGCGTGTCCGCCTTCGGGAAGAAGTAGACCAGGGTGTAGGTCTGCTTGGCATAGACGTCGCCAAAATTGAGTTTCTGTCCCGTCTCGGTGATTCCGGTCACGATCGGGGCGCTGTCGCCCACCTTAAGCTCGGCTTTTGCGGTTGTGGACATGGTAAGGGCGGCTGCGGTCACGAACAGGGTGAAAAATGTCGGTTTCATTGCGCTGGGAAGCTGTCCCTTTGGTCGGGTTATTGCAAGCTGACGGGCACATTTGGGAATCGGTGGGTTAGGGGCGCCTTTTCCGGAACCTTTTGGGGTCCCGGAAAGACTAAAAAGCTCCTCCCGGGGGCGTCCGCTTCCCGGCATTGCATTTGTGCGCTTTCTCTGTAAGCAGCATTACCTTCATGCCATTCCTATCGACCCCAAGAAACCGGCTGTCCGGCATCAAATTTGCAGGCCTTTCACTTCTGGTTTCTTTGAGCGCCGCTATCAACGCCCGTTCGCTGACCCTCCCCAACGATGGTTTTGACCCGAACGCCAACGGCCAGGTCACCGTCCTGCAGGTTCAGCCGGACGGCAAGATATTGATGGGGGGCTATTTTACGCAGATCCATCCCTATGGCACCCCGGTTTCCGGGCACGGCTATGTCGCCCGCCTTAACCATGACGGGACGGCGGACGGCAGCTTCACCCCGAACGCCAACAACGTCGTGAACGCGATGGTGCTGCAGCCAAACGGCCAGATCATCATCAGCGGCAAATTCACGACCATCCAGCCGACCGGCAGCAGCACCCCGGTCACCCGCAATTACGTGGCCCGCCTCAATGCCGACGGGACCCTCGATTCGGTGTTCAACCCGAACGCAAACGGGGTCGTCTATGCCGTGGCCTACCAGCCCAACGGCCAGATCATCATCGGCGGCGGCTTCACGACGGTCCAGCCGAACGGCTCCTCGGCCCCGGTCACCCGCAACCACATCGCGCGGTTCAACGCCGATGGCTCGCTGGACACGACCTTCAACCCGAACACGGACAAGACGGTCCTCTCCCTCGCGGTGGTCCCGACGGGGCAGATCCTCGTTGGAGGCGGTTTCTCGACGGTCTCGCCCAACGGCGGGTCCGCCACCACGCGCAACTGCGCGGCCCGCCTGAACGCCGACGGTTCGCTCGACACCGGGTTTGACCCAGAACCCAACGGCAGCGTGAGCACGATCCTCGTGCTCCCGAGCGGCCAGGCGATTTTCGGCGGCGAGTTCACAACCCTCCAGCCAAACGGAGCCAACACCGCCCTCCAGTGCGACTTCCTCGCGAGGATCAACACGGACGGCACGCTGGATACCAGCTATATCATCAACCCGCTCGGGGCCGTGTCGGCGGTGGCGCTGCAGCCGGACGGGAAGCTCCTGGTCGGAGGGGCGTTCACCCAGGTGTACCCCGAGAACGGCCTTGCCGAGACCACGTCCACCTACATCGCGAGGATCAGCCCCGACGGGACCCTCGACGGCGGCTTCATTGTAAACCCGAACCAGGCCGTGAACGCCATTGCGGTGCAGTCGGACGGCAACATCGTGATCGGCGGCTACTTTACGAGCCTGTCCGCGGTCGACGCCCCTGCGGCGATCACGCGCAACTACATCGCGCGGGTGACCACCTACGGCATCCCCGACGCCTCGTTTGCCCCCGACAGCGTGGGAACGGTGTTCAGGTCGGTCGCGCTCCCGAGCGGGCAGGTCATCGTTGGGGGTTCCTTCCTGAGCATCGGTGGAAAGAGCCAGGGCTACCTGGCGCGCCTGAACGCCGACGGATCCGTCGACAGCACCTACACCCCAAAGCTGAACGGCCCGGTGCAGGCGCTCGCCCTCCAGTCGGACGGAAAGATCGTGATCGGAGGGGCCTTCACCGAGATTGACGGGTTCCCCCGGACCTACATGGCGCGGCTCAATACCGACGGAACGATTGACGGTCCGTTTAATCCCACGCCCAACTCCAACGTCTTCGTCCTGGCGGTCACCTCGAACGGGCAGATCCTCGTGGGCGGCCAGTTCACCGCCTTCACGCCCAACGGGTCGACCAATTCCTACGGGGTTTCGTCCTTCGCCAGGATCAACACGGACGGCTCCCTGGACACGCTGTTCAATCCCGCCCCCAGCGGGGCGGTCTATGCGATCGCCGTGCAGACCGACGGGCGGATCGTCGTTGGCGGGGCGTTCACCTCGATCGCGGGGGCGACCCGCGGCTACGTGGCCCGGCTCCTGTCGACCGGCGCCATCGACACGTCTGTTTTTGACCCGGAGCCGAACGGCAACATCTATGCGCTCGCGATCCAGTCCGACGGAAAAGTGATCATGGGCGGCGGGTTTGCGGGTGTCCTCCCCCAGACCGGCAAGATCGGGCCCGGCACCACGACCACCACGACGGACGCCGGGGGCAACCCCGTCGTTATGCCGCAGCCCGGATACAGCGCCACGACGGGCATCTACGCCAACCACCTGGTGCGCGTGCAGACCGATGGCGAGATGGACTTCTCCTTCACCCCCGACCCGAGCTCCGACGTCCTTTCGATCACGGTCCTGAGCGACGGAAGCGTGATCGCCGCGGGTGCTATGACCTCCTTTGCACCCAACGGGACCGGGACCGGCACCATCCGCAACTACATCGGGAAGATCAGCTCCACCGGGGTCCTGGACCCCACCTTTAACCCCAACGCAAACGCGCTGATCAACACGGTCTCGGTCCTTCCGAACGGCAACCTGCTGCTGGGGGGCTCGTTCTCGACTCTCCAGCCGGACGGGGCCGCCAGCCCGACCAATGACAACCTGGTCGCCGTCGTGAACCCGGACGGGAGCCTGAACACGTCGTTCGCCTCCGGGGTGAACTCGGCGCCAAGCGGACAGGTGGCCGCCATTGTCCAGCAGGCCAACGGACAGTTCCTGGCGGCCGGCTCCTTCCAGCCCTTGGCCGGCAACACCTCGGCCTACCTGGCCCGGTACAATCCGGACGGGACGCCCGACAACAACTTCTACACGGCGATCGACGGCCCGGTGAACACGGTTTCGATCCTGCCGACCGGCGCGACCAACCTGACCGCAACGAGCGCGGCCGTCTGGCTCGAGGCCAACAGCGCGGTGCGCCATGTCTTCGTGACCGATGGAACCGGCGAGGTCACCGCCGCGGCCCAGCAGTCCGACGGGAAGGTGATCATCGTCGGCCAGTTCATCGGCTTCGCGAACTCGCAGACCACGACGAACATCGTGCGTCTCAACGCCGACGGGACGCTGGACACGACTTTCAACCCGTCCACGAACGGGCTCATCAACACCGTCGCCATCCAGCCGAACGGGCAAATCCTGATCGGCGGCAACTTCACGCAGGTCTACAGCACCGCGACCGCGTACCTCGCGAGGCTCAACGCGGACGGGACCCTGGACACGAGTTTCTCGCCGCAGCCCAACCTCCAGGTGCTCGCGATCGCACTCCAGCCCAACGGCCAGATCGTGATCGGCGGAGACTTCACCTACCTGGCCTTCGGCACGACGACCGCGTCGCCGGTCAGCTACTGCGCCAGGATCAACTCGGACGGAACCCGCGACACGACCTTCGAGCCGCAGCCCAACGGCCCCATCTACTCGCTGGCCATCAACTCGACCGGCCAGATCCTGATGGGCGGGTCCTTCGGCTCGGTCTCGCCGAACAATGGAACCGCCTACATTGTCAATGACCTGGCCAGGATCAACTCGAACGGCGGCATCGACACGGCGTTTTACCCCGACCCCGATGGCGCGGTCACGTCGATGGTGCTTGAGCCGAACGGCCAGCTTATCGTGGCCGGCAGCTTCACGGGTTTCGAGCAGAACGCCAACATCACGGGTGTGACGGCGGGCAGCATCGTGAACCGCAGCTACATCGCCCGCATCAACACCGATGCGACGGTGGACGCTTCGTTCAACCCGAACCCCAACGGCACCCTGACGTCGGTGGCGCTGGCCTCCAACGGCCAGATCTATTTCGGCGGAAGCTTCAGCTCCGTGCAGCCCAACCTTCAGGGCTACCCGGTGACCCGCTCCAATGTGGCCCGGGTCAATTCCGACGGCACGCTCGACGCCTCGTTCGACCCGTCGATCAACGGCACCGCCAACACCGTCGTGCCCCTCGCGGACGGGTCGGTCTTCGTGGGTGGCGATTTCTCGTCGATCCAGGTCGGCGGCGCGTACCTTGTCGGGGGCAGCTTCGCCCACGTTGGCGGAAACGCGGTCTCGGATCTCGCCCTCCTCAACAGCGACGGCACGTTCAACTCGACCTACGGCGCCAATCCCAACGGGGTCGTGAACACGATCGCCGCCCTTCCCAGCGGGCAGGATGTGATCGGCGGGGCCTTCACGACGATGAGCGGGCTTCCCAGCTCCTACCTTGCGCGCGTCAATGCCGACGGGTCGCTCGACGCCACGTTCAGCGCGCCCGCGAATGCGCCCGTAAACACGGTCGTGGTCGAGCCGAACTCGCAGCTCCTTGTCGGCGGAACCTTCACCAACATCGGGGGCACGGCCGTCACCTACCTCGCGAGGCTCAATCCCAACGGAGGGACCGACCCGACCTTCGCGCCCGTGCTCAACGGCGCCGTGGACGGGCTCGTCCTGCAGCCCAACGGCCAGATCGTTGTCGCGGGCGCCTTCACCAGCGTGGATGGCCAGCCCGAGGTCGGCCTTGCCCGCCTTAACCCGGACGGATCGCTTGACGGGACATTCAACCCCGGGGTGAACGGCAGCGTCCAGGCAATCACGCTCCAGGTGGACGGCACGTTCTTTGTCGGCGGCTCGTTTTCCACCATAGGCGGCCAGCAGATCGCAAACGTCGCCCACCTGTTCTCGAACGGGGCCGTGGACGCGTCATTCAACCCGAGCCCCAACGGGACCGTGAACGCGCTGTCGGTGCAGGGGGACGGCAAGCTGTGCATCGGCGGGAACTTCTCGACGGTCGGCGGGATGGCGCGCTCCCTCCTTGCACGATTCTCGACCCTTTCGCCCGTCACGCAGTCGATCACGGTCAGCCCGGACCAATCGACGTTCACCTGGACGCGGGGCGGGAGCGCCCCCGCCCTGTCCTCGGTCATCATCGCCGAGTCGACCGACGGCATCAACTGGACGAACGTCGGCATAGCGAACTCGACGGACGGGATCACCTGGCAGATCACCGGGCTAAGCCCGTCGGGAACGAACCTGTTCCTGGTGAGGGCGACCGCAGTGACCCTGTCCTCAGAGTACAGCTCGGGCGGCCTCCTGCAGACCGCCTTCCTCTCGAACTCGCTCACAAGCCCGGTCATCGACTCCGTCCCGGCCGTGACCGCGCTCGCGGGCTCGCCGTTCAACTTCACGGTCACCGCCACGTCCTCGCCGCGGGTCTTCACCGCTACCGGCCTGCCCCCGGGCCTGAGCATCAGCAGCAGCTCGGGCCTCATTTCGGGGACGCCGACGGCCACGGGCACCTTCACGGTGACGGTGACGGCGGCCACCTACGGCGGCAGCGCCACGTCGATCCTGACGATTACGGTCGCGTCCTCGACGGGCGGCGGCAGCCAAACCTCGAACTCCTCGGACCGCCTCCTGAACCTCTCCTCCCGGGCGTTCCTGCCCGGCAGCCAGGTGCTCATCGCCGGTTTCGTGATCTCTGGCACGAGCCAAAAGACCGTGCTGCTCAGGGCCGTCGGCCCGGGCCTCGGCTCGTTTGGCGTGAACAGCTACATGGCCACGCCCCTGCTTGAGCTCATCGGCCCGTCGGGCAACCTGATCAGCAAGAACAGCGGCTGGGGCGGCACCAGCGCCCTGTCGGCCGTATTCGCACAGGTGGGCGCCTTCGCCCTCGCGCCCACAAGCGCTGACGCCGCCATGGTGGCCACGCTCCCGCCCGGCGGCTACACGATCCACGTGTACGACCCGACGGCAACGGGCGGCGTCGTGCTCGCCGAGATCTACGACGCCAGCGCGTCGCCCCTCTCGGACCCGGATAGGTTGATAAACCTCTCCGCGCGCGGGACCGTCAGCCAGGGCGAGGGAGCGCTGATAGGGGGCTTCGTCGTAGGAGGAAGCGTGAACAAGAGCGTCCTGATCCGGGGCGTGGGCCCCGGCCTCGCCGCATTCGGCGTGACCGACGCGATCCCCGACCCGGTCCTCAAGGTCTACGACGCGAACGACAACCTCGTCGCGCAGAACGGGTCATGGTCGATCCAGTCCTCGTCGGGCCCCTACCAGACCCTGACCTCGGCGGCCGGGATCACCGCGGCGGATGCGAGCGTCGGTGCGTTCACCCTGACCAACCAGAACGACACCGCCCTCATTGTGGACCTGCCCCCCGGCTCGTACACCTTCCAGATCACGAGCGCCAGCAACGCCACGGGCGAGGCGCTGGGCGAGGTCTACGAGCTGCCCTGACCGGCGCCCGATCCTACCAATCGTCGCTTCTAAACGGCGCCGCGGGAAGCCCGGCGCCGTTGTAGAGGTTCGCCTCGGGGGCGTTCCTCCAGGCATAGCGGACGGCGACCGGTTGTTTCACGAGCGGCGACTGGACAAGGAGCGTGCTTCCCTGGATCACGGCCTTGGCGGGATGGAACACCTTGTCCGCCCCGGCGACCTCGAAGGACTGGAGCGGCTTGTCGGAGGCCGTGATGCCCTCTCCCGTGAACCGGAAATGGACGCGCATCGAAGCGCCCTCCGCCTCGGCTCCGGCAAAGGCTGGGCCCGAGTAGTCGACCGGTATCGCGTACACCTTCGCCTTCGCGATCAGGGCGAGTCGGCGGCCCACCTCCTGCTTGTTCCGCGGGTTGATGCTCGACGGGTCCCCGATGTCGATGGCCACCGCCTGGCCGGTCGCGGGCAGCGCGAGCGCGCGCGACTGGGCCTCCCTGAGGTTGGGCAGGGCCTCGCCGCGGCCGCTGGGGGGCGCCTTGAAATTCGCAAGCTGCACCCAGAGGAAGGGGATGTCCCCCTGCCCAAAATGGGAGCGCCAGGACGTGATGAGAGCCGGGAACTGCTGGGCGTAGGCCCCGGCGCGCCCAACATTGCTCTCGCCCTGGTACCACAGGACGCCCCGGATCGCGTAAGGCAGGACGGGGTGGATCATGCCGTTGAAGAGCGCCGCCGGGACCCAGGGGTCCTCCTTGCCCAAGGTTGCGTCCGCGCCCGCGTGCCCGTTCGAATACCCAGGGAACAAGGCGAGGGCAGCGGGGCTCATCCATGCCTCTATCGGGGTCCCCGACCAGGTGCAGTTGATGATGCCGACGGGCACCCCCAGGCGGTCGAAGATGTCCCGTGCAAAGAAGTAGCCCACGGCGGTGAACTGCCCGACGGTGCCCGGGGAGCAGACCTTCCAATCGCCGCCGGCTTCGTCGACGGGAGACGCGGACGCCCTCCTTGTCTCCTTGAAGTGGCGGATGAGCGGGAACGCGGCCGCGGCGACCTCAGCGGGCGCGTTATCGACATGAGCCCCGCTTCCGGGATCACTTACGGGGTATTCCATGTTGGATTGGCCTGCGCAGAGCCACACCTCCCCGACCAGGACGTCATGGATCGTGACGGACCCCTTCCCCGTAACCGTCAGGTCCAAGCCGGAGGGGTTTGAGGCCAGTGGGGAAAGAAACGTGATCCAGCGCCCGTCCGGGCCCGCCGTTGCGCCGACGCTCTGGCCACCGAAAGCGACGCTCACGTGCTCCCCCGGGGCCGCTAGGCCCCAGACCGGGACCGGCTTGTCGCACTGGAGCACGGCATGGTCCCTAAAGAGCGGCGCCAGCTCGGGGGCCGCCCGGCAGGGAGCCGCCGCGGCTAGGGCAAACGCAAGGGAGGCGATCGGGCGCAACTGCGACATGGAGACTCCGTAGGAGCCCCAAGGAGCCCCCGGGATCAAGGAGTTTTCTCGGGCTCGGGTTTTGACCGGCCCAGAAATGCGTGCAGCTCAGAGGCGAGCTTCGGGCCAAACCCGGCCACCTCGGAGATATCCGCGACGGATGCGGCCTTGAGCCTCTCGATGCCCCCGAACCACGCGAGAAGTGCCGCCCGGCGGACCGGCCCAAGCCCCGGGAAGTCGTCAAGGAGGGACTCCCTGATCCTCTTCGAGCGAAGGTCGGCATTATAGGTGTTCGCGAACCGGTGCGCCTCGTCTCTCAGGCGCTGGAGGAGCCTGAGGCCGGGATGGTCGAGCGGCAGGTTTAGCGGGGGCCGCCCGTCGGGAAAAATGAGGGTTTCCTCCCGCTTGGCGAGGCCCACCAGCGGCGGGGGCACTATGTCCAGCGCCACGAACGCCTTCAGCGCCGCGCCGACCTGGCCCACCCCGCCGTCGATGACCACCAGGTCCGGGAACGCCCTGCCCTCCCCCTTGAGACGCCCGTACCGGCGACCGACCACCTCCTGCATCGCGCGAAAATCGTCGTTGCCCATGAAGCCCTTGATCCTGAAGCGGCGATAGTTGTCGCGGTCGGGCTTGCCGTCGGCGAACCGCACCATCGACGCGACGACGAAGGTGCCCGAGATGTGCGAGATGTCGAAGCACTCGACCGCATTCGGGGGCGCGGGCAGCTTCAGGGCGTCCCGGAGCGATTCCAGGGCCTGGCCACCCGCGCTCGGGGCCGTGGGGTCGGTGCGCTCGAAGTGCCTCGGCCTCTCAAGGGTCTTCTCCAGGGCAAAGACAATGTCCCGGAGCCCCGCGGCCTTCTCGAACTCGCGGCGCTCCGAGGCCGACGCCATCTCGGCCCTCAGGGACTCGAGCCACTGCCTGGATTTACCCTCAAGGAAGGCGCACGCAGCCTCGACACGCACCCTGTAGACTTCCGGGGTCACGCTCTCCGGGAAACCGTAGATCTCCGCCCTCACGTCGTCGTAGAGCCTCCACGACCCGTCCGGCAGCCGAACCGGCGTGGCGTCGCCCAGGAGGACGCCGAACTGGCGCCGCATCTGGGCCAGGGTCTTCCTCAGGGGCCCGCTGTGGGCAAAGGGCCCGAAGTACCTCGACGTGTCGTCCTTCCTCAGGCGCACGAGCCGAAACCTCGGCAGCTCCTCCCGCAGGTCGACCCGCACCAGGAGGAAGCGCTTGTCGTCCGTGAAATCCGTGTTGTAGCGCGGCTTCCACTGCTTGATCAGCTTGCCCTCAAGGAGCAGCGCCTCGGGCTCCGACTTCACCTCGATCGTGTCGAAGTCGGCGATCATCTCCACGAGGGCCCTGATCTTGGGGTGCAGGGTGAAGCCGCGGGACGGCTGGAAGTACGACGACACCCGTCGCTTGAGCGCCTTCGCCTTGCCGACGTAGATGATCCTTCCTATCCGGTCCTTCATCAGGTACACACCCGGTCGGTCGGGAAGCCTGCGGACCTTCTCCTTGAGCGTGGGAGGGACCCCGCTATCTGCTTCAACGGCTGGCATTTTCCAGAGAATAGCTTAAATTTATCAGCCGAAAAGGATGCTTTCCGCGAATTTCCAGCCCACCGTTTGAAAAAGCCAGCCCATAGGCTCCACTACGAACTGCTCACCATAGGCGACGAACTCCTGCTCGGACTCACCGCCAACGGGCACCTCACGTTCATAGGGTCTGAGCTGGGTGCGCACGGGGTGCAGCTGAAGAGGAATGTGACGGTAACGGATGACGCCGAGGACATTGCGGCGCAGTTCAGGGAGAGTTGGGAGCGCGCGGATGTGGTCCTCATCACGGGCGGCCTCGGTCCCACCTGCGACGACCGCACCCGGGAGGCGGTCGCAGGCGTCCTCGGCCAGAAGCTGGTATTCGATCCCGCGATTGAGCGGCACATCCTGGACCGGTTTGCGCTCTTCGGGCGCAAGATGACCCCGAACAACCTGAAGCAGGCCTACCGTTTCGAGAGGGGCGAGGTGCTCGCCAATTCGAACGGCACCGCCCCGGGCCTCTGGGTCGAGCAGGACGGCAAAGTGCTCTGCATGATGCCGGGCCCGCCCAACGAGCTCCGGCCGATGTTCACGGAGCAGGTGATCCCGCGCCTTGCCGGCCTTGGCCTGGTCCTCGAGAGCGAGGCCTACGTGCAGCTGCGCACCGCCGGGATCGGCGAGTCGATGCTCGAGACAAAGCTCCAGCCCCTGTTCGACCGGCACGGGCCGAGCCTCGGGATCGCCTTCTGCGCCCACGCCGGGCACGTCGACTGCAGGCTGAGCTCCCCCGGGGGCCAGCTTAGCATGGCCGAGGTCGGTGCGATCGCCGACGAGTGCGCGCAGCTTCTGGGCGAGGATTTCGTGACGCGCGGCTGCGACTCGCTGGCAAAGGTGTGCGCGGATCTGCTCCGGTCCCAGGAGAAGCGCCTGGCGGTCGCCGAGACGGCCACCGGCGGCCTGCTTTCGAATGCCTTCACCGACATCTGCGGAGCCTCAAAATTCTTCTCGGGCGGCTGCGTGTGCTATTCGAACGACTCGAAGATGCAGCTCCTGGATGTTCCCGAGTGCCTCCTCCTCCAGCACGGCGCCGTGAGCGCCGAGGCCGTGGTCGCGATGGCGACGGGCGCAGCCGAGAAATTGGGCGCCGATTATGCCCTCGCGATCACCGGGTTTGCCGGACCCTGTGGAGGCTCCAACGAGAACCCGGTCGGGACCATATTCGTGGCACTCCACGCCCCCCATGGAGTCTGGTCGCGCAAGCTGAGCTATCCGGGCCCCAGGGCCACGGTGAAGCAGCGCGTGGTGAACGCCTCGCTCGACTGGCTCAGGCGCGAGCTCGTCCGGGCGCATAATGGCGCGGTGATGCCCGAGAAGCACGAGAATGTCATGCAGTAGCCCGACCCCCGGACATGAGGTTCCGGAGCGCGGCTAGGTACTTTCCGCGGGTCTTCGCTATCACGCCTTCCGGCAGCCTTGGGGCGGGCGTTTCTTGGTCCCACGAAATTCCAAGCAGGTAGTCCCTCACGAACTGCTTGTCGTAGCTCGGCGGGGAGGCGCCGGGGGCGTAGCTCTCCCTCGGCCAGTACCGGGATGAGTCGGGCGTCAGCACCTCGTCGATGAGGACAAGCGACCCCGCGTCGTCCGTCCCGAACTCGAACTTCGTGTCGGCAAGGATCATGCCCGAACCAAGCGCCTCCTCGTGGCCGAGCCGATATAGGGCGAGGCTTGCGGCCTTCACCCGTTCGTAGAGGGCTGCGCCTACGGCCGCTGCGCCACGGGCGTCGTCGATCGCCTCGTCGTGGCTGCCCTTGGGGGCCTTGGTGGTGGGGGTGAAGATAGGCTCGGGAAGGCGTTCCGCCTGCCGCAGGCCGGGGGGAAGCCTGACCCCGCACACCGATCCCGTCCTGGAATAGGACACCCAGCCGCTTCCGGCAAGGTAGCCCCGCACGACGCATTCGATGGGGAGCGGCTTGAGCTTGCGCACGACCATGCTACGCAACCGGAGATCCCCTTGGGGTATCCCGTACCGGTTGAACGAGGCCTCCTGGTCGTGAAGCAGGTGGTTTCGGATGGTTCCTGCCGTCCGCTCGAACCACCACAGGCTCATCTGGGTCAGTAGGATGCCCTTGCCGGGGATCCCGTCGGGAAGGATCACGTCGAAGGCGGAGAGCCTGTCCGAGGCCACCAGCAGGAGTGCGTCGCCCAAGTCGAAGATCTCGCGCACCTTGCCCGAGGCTATCCTCTCGAAGGGGGCCTCGATTGACGTGACCGCCTGCAGCGGCAGCGCGCGTCCGATTTCCGCAAAGGTCATCCCGTTAGAATCCTCCGGCATCAGGCGGCGTCCAGAAGGAAAAATGCTCTTGCTTGGGCGGGGCCCCCGCCTAGGTTGCGCAGTTCCGCGCTACGTCCCCATCGTCTAGCCCGGTCAGGACACCACCCTTTCACGGTGAGAACCGGGGTTCGAATCCCCGTGGGGACGCCAGCGGTTTAAGGAACTACGATACAATGAGATGCGAGTTCGGTGCTCTTGAAAATTGGCAAAGTGATAATGTAGGTGACAATAAGACGCCGAGTGACGAGAACGACGCAGACTCTCAAGAAGGCATAAGCAAACTTGAATCGGCACCGGCCGATTCATTCTTCAAGCCGAGCATCGGATGTCCTCGTATGTGACTCATGATCTCTCTTTGAACTCAAGCTGTCAGGCGTGAAACAAGAACGCTTGGCATTAACCCCAAAGCGATGAGATCGGTGCCGCAAAGAGATTTGGCCCGAACGGAACCACGGTGTCCCCATCGTATAGCACGAAACCCAAAACAAAGTTTTTGCCTGAAGCTTCCGCCAATTTACGCAGGCCGCCGAAGTCAGCCGACGTAACGGTCGCATTGGCCTTCACTTCGAGGCCGACAATCTTTTGGTTCTGGTCTTCAATTACAATATCGACTTCGTTCTGCTCCTTGTCGCGGTAATGCGACATCGAGTATCTCAGACCCGTCCAGCTCGCCAGTTTGAGCACCTCGGATACAACGAAGGTCTCCAGGAGGGATCCAAACGCGCTCCGGTCGGCCGCGATGCGCTGAGGCGACAAATTCCTCAGTGCAGCAAGGAGCCCCGAATCGAGAAAATGCAGTTTGGGCGTCTTGATAAGGCGCTTGAGTTCATTGCTCGACCATGGCGGCAGTAAAAATGTCAGGAAGAGCTGCCCGAAAACGCCGGCGTACTTTTGGGTTGTGACGTGCGTCAAACCAAGCGGCGCTCCGAGGCCCGAGTAGTTCACAAGTTGGCCTGAATGATGTGCCAGTACCCGCAGCAAACGTGGCAGCTGCTGCGCCTTTTCAATTTGAGCGACATCTCGAACATCTCGTTCTATTATTGCCCGGACATAATTGAGGCACCAATCCCGACGCCGGTTCCAAGTGCTCCGCAAGAGCGCTTCCGGATAGCCGCCGGTCAAGACGACCGTCACCAGATCTTCTCCAATGATCATCTCGGACGGCTTCGGCGCATTACCGTGAAAGACTTCTTCGAGAAATCTTGACGGACGTCGCCGGATTTCGGACACGGACAACGGCAGCAGGTCGACAATCGCCATACGCCCGGCAAGTGAGTCAGCAACCGTCGGAACGGTGAGCAGATTAGCTGAGCCGGTAAGAAGAAACCGCCCTGGTCGGGTGTCCTCGTCCACGGATCGCTTTATCGCTAGAACCAATTCTGGAGCTCGTTGAATCTCGTCGATGGTCGCCCGATCCAAGCCACGAATAAATGCGACCGGATCGCTTTTCGCGGCACTCAGCGCCGTCGGGTCATCTAGCGTTAGGAATGTCGCGCCTTTTTCTGCCACCTTCTTGGCCAAGGTTGTCTTTCCTGCCTGGCGCGGGCCGGAAAGGAGCACCACGCGAGTGTCGGACATCTCATTCCGAACTCGTTCCTCAATCCATCGAGGATACATCTTGGATGTTTGGCTCATTTTGCCGACGTCTAGATGAAAGCAAGATGGCGTCTGATTGAAAGCCCAATCTCGTCCCATTGTCATTGTAACGACGTCCAGTTGAAGCGCTCATCAGGACCAGCAGTCTCTCGGGCCAGGATCGGATCAAAGCTCTACGGAGACATCGTATACCTGAGAACCGGGGTTCGAATCCCCGTGGGGACGCCAATTCAATTGGAGCGCCGCCATTTAGCCGCACGACCCACTCCACTTGAAGCGACCAACCCTTCGTCGCGAAGTTGCCGAAGGACGAGCCTGATCATGTCACGACCAACGCCTGGGCACTGCCGCTCAATTTCTGAGATGGAAAATGGCGTTCCCTGGCGCATTACCGTTTCGCGCACTTGCTTCGATTTTGAGCCGCGTCCAGGCACAATGTGCCCCACTCGCTCCTCGAATTCCTTGTAAGATCTGAGCAACGTTCCCCAAAAATAACGCATCCAGGGAAAGGGGTTGTGAGAACCCTCGTGCCAGTGTTGTGAACTGGCTTCGAGAGCCTCGTAGTAGGTGTCCTTTGATTCTTCTATGACCCGTTCTAAGCTGATGTACCGCCCGACTTCGTAGCCGGCTTGATAAAGGGCAAGGAGGGTTAGCAGACGTCCGACACGTCCATTTCCGTCGCGAAACGGATGAATGCAGAGGAAGTCGAGCACGAGAAGTGTAGTCAGAACAAGGGCATCAGACGCAGGTGCCACATGGGCCAGTTGCCAGCCCGCGACGAGATCGCCCATGGCCTGAGGAGTAGCTATCGACGGCACTGGGCGGAAACGAAGCCGACGGGTTCCGTCTTCGAGACGCTCAATGATCTCGTTATCGATCGATTTCCACTGTCCGCCGTCGCCGGGCAGGTATTGAAATACAGTTTGATGAAGTTGCAGAATCAGGTTGGTCGTGAGCGGCATTGCCGACGCGGAGTCATGGATGATTGCCAATGCATCACGGTAGCCGGCAATTGACGTGATTCCGCCGATTCGAGCCACTTGAAGAGTCGGTCTGGTCCAATAGAAAGGAACCAGACCATGAAAGGTAAACGCTATAGTACGGAGGAGAAGGTCCGCATCCTACGGGACGTGGACGTTG
>Ga0302319_10013082_pt1 | contig 15585 bp, 14 predicted proteins | sample Bog_T0_2_FD_203319 | JGI IMG/M metagenome (GOLD analysis project Ga0302319, IMG submission 203319) | Peat permafrost microbial communities from Stordalen Mire near Abisko, Sweden - Bog_T0_2 | ecosystem: Environmental > Terrestrial > Soil > Wetlands > Peat | place: Sweden: Abisko, Stordalen Mire... | reverse complement strand
CAGTATGGTCTGCGACAACAGCGACCACGAACTGCCCGGGATCCCAAAGGCGTGGGAATAATAATCATTAAACCCATTGATAAGATAACTGCGCGGCGCCACATCGGCAGGATAGTCGTTGGTGTCCGTCACGCTATCGCCATAAGTGTTCGGCCGGTTCGTGATTTCGCTGGGACATACCAGCAGCTTGATGTTATGGCCATAGGCATCGTACATCTGCTGGGGCCAATGGCCGGTCTGCGTGCGGTTCGGGTATTGGTCATTGTAATCCGACGAGTAGATTTTCTCAGCCACCCCCAGCTGATTCAAATTATTTAGGCAGGAAATGCGTTTGCCGGACTCTTTGGCGCGAGCCAAAGCCGGCAACAACATTGCCGCCAGAATGGCGATGATGGCTATCACCACCAGCAACTCAATTAATGTAAACGCCCCTGCCCCCCTCGCGGGGTTGGGCTGGCAGTCTTTCGTTAAATTGTTTATTTTCATAACCATTCGGACCTTTACCGCGTCTTAACCAGTAGTTCTGACGCCTCGGAGCCGCCGGGCGTTACAATTATTATGAATAGAAAAAACATTCTCCTGTTCGTGGTAATGGCCGCACTCGCGGCCATTTACGTAATATATTTTACGGATTTGTTCCGACACAAGTCCCTCCACATCTATGACATTACCCGTAACTTGGACCCCCAAAACGAGGCGTCCGATAATTTGATGTTCGGACTGGGGGGCAAATATCAATTGACCGAAATCAAGGTGGTCGCCAAAGCGGATTATGAGTCGAATCCCAAGGTGGTCCCTCTCTGGCATCTCATCGCCAAGTCCCGTTCCGCACCGGTAAAATATTTCCGGTACGGTGAACACATCAACGGAATGGATCCCTTAATTGCGGGCGACGAGGCCCAACCGCTGAGCCCGGGCGTCGCGTATCGGATTTTTATCAGCACCGGTAAGATTTCCGGCTTCCATGATTTTACTCTGGCAGGAACGGCGCAAGCCGCTGACGCGAGCGCCAGCCGTTAGAGCGGTTCAACCCGCGATCTTTTTTCCCGCGAAATGGCACGCGGCAAAATGGCCCGGCGCCTTCTCCACCAGCGGGGGAACCTCCTGCGAGCACTTTCCCTCCAGAGCGATCGGACAGCGCGGATGAAACGGGCAGCCCTCGGGCGGATGAATGGGCGACGGCACATCTCCGGGCAAAACCACCCGTTGCCGTTTGGTTTCCGGATTTACCTCCGGCACGGCGGAGATCAGCGCCTGCGTATAGGGATGCAGGGGCTCGCGAATCATTTTTTCCGCCTCGGCCGCTTCGACAATCTTCCCCAGGTACATCACCATCACCCGGGAGCTGATGTGTTCCACCACGGCCAGGTCATGCGCAATAAACAAATAGGCAATGCCGCGCTGCTGCTGAAGGTCGCTGAGCAGATTAATGATCTGGGCCTGAACCGATACGTCCAGAGCGCTCACCGGTTCGTCGCAAATAATCAGTTTCGGTTCCACCGCCAGCGCCCGGGCGATGCCGATCCGCTGCCGCTGGCCGCCGGAAAATTCATGCGGGTAACGCTGCGCATAAAGCGCGTCCAAACCCACCGCCTGCAATAATTCTTCGATCCGCTTTTTCCGCGCGGATGAACTGTCGACCAGTTTGTGGATGTCGAGCGCTTCGCCCACGATTTGTTCCACGGTCATCCGCGGATTGAGCGAACCATAGGGGTCCTGAAAAATCATCTGAAATTTCCGGCGGCGCACGCGCAAGGTTGCGCCTTTCATGCCGGTAATATCTTCGCCATCAAGAAAAACGCTCCCCGCCGTCGGCTCCACCAGGCGCATGATGGCCCGCCCCAGCGTCGTTTTGCCGCAACCGCTTTCGCCCACCAGCCCCAGCGTTTCGCCGGGTGCGATGGAAAAACTGACATCATCCACCGCTTTCACCGTTTCATGGACGCGGCTGAACATCCCCGTCTTGACCGGGAAATGCACCTTTAGATTTTTTACTTCAAGCAGGCTCACGTTATTTGATTGCATCATTCCAGTAGGGACATCTTACCCACCGTTGCGGTTCCACTTCCACCAGCGCCGGCACGGCCGCGGAACAATCCGGACGCGCCACGGGGCATCTCGGCGCAAACCGGCAGCCGGGCGGGAAATTTCCGATGCGCGGCACATTGCCGGGTATGGTCACCAATCGGTCCATGTTGCCCGATAATTTTGGCACGGAATTCATCAGCGCCTTCGTGTACGGATGGAGCGGACGCCGCAAGAGTTCGCCGGCCGCCGCCAGTTCCACGATCTGGCCGGCATACATCACTGCCACCCGGTCGGCCATGTCGCCAACAATTCCCAAATTGTGCGTGATCAAAAGGATCGCCATCCCCAGCCGGTTTTTCAGGTCGCGCAACAAATCCAATATCTGCGCCTGAATGGTGACATCGAGGGCCGTCGTCGGCTCGTCGGCCACCAATAATTTCGGCTCGCTGGCCAGCGCCATCGCGATCATCACCCGCTGCTGCATTCCGCCGGACATCTCAAACGGATAATTGCGAATGCGCGATTCGGGGGCCGGAATTCCCACCAGTTTCAACAGGCGGATCACTTCCGCGTTGTTCGCTTTTTCCGGCTTGTGGAGCTTGAGCGATTCCTTGATCTGGTTGCCGACGCGAAACACCGGGTTCAGCGCCGCGCCCGGTTCTTGAAAAATATAACTGACCACCCCGCCGCGGATTTCCCGCAACTCGCCGACCGGCATCTTCAGCACGTCGCGGCCGTTCAGCCAGATTTCGCCGCCCACATAATTCGCCGGCGGCACGGGCACCAGGCGGGCGATTGACTGCGCCGTCACACTTTTGCCGCAGCCGCTCTCGCCCACCAGGCAGACGGTCTCGCCCGCCTCGATGGTGAGTGATACTCCGTCCACCGCCCGGGCAGCCTCGGCGCCGCGGCCGAAGTCCAGTTTCAAATCTTTAATTTCAAGCAGGCTCATGATTTTGTATCCGCCGCGTCTCTTAATCCATCGCCGAGAAAGTTAAAAGCCAGCACCGTGATGAAGATGGCCGCCCCGGGGGCCAGCAACCACGGAAAACTGTGCATGTACTCGGTATTTTGCGCCGCACTCAGCATCAAACCCCAGCTCGCGCTGGGTTCCTGAATGCCCACCCCCAAATAACTGATCGTTACTTCGCCGAGAATATAATAGGGCACGCTCAATGTCGCTGCGATAATCACATACGAAAATGTCCCCGGCAATATGTGCCGCAGAATGATCTTCAGATTGGATTGGCCCAGGGACTTCGCGGCGAGGACATATTGCCGCTCCCGCAACGACAGGGTCATTCCCCGGATGATCCGCGCCGTGCCCGCCCAGCGAATAAAGCTGTAAATAATGATGATCATTCCGTAAATCTGAACGGAACTGATATTCGGACGAAAAACCGAGCGCAAGGCAATGATGAGGTACAACGTGGGAATGGACATGATCAACTCGCACCAACGCATGAGGAGCGTATCGGTCCAGCCGCCAAAATATCCCGAGATCCCGCCAATCAACAACCCCAGCGCAAACGAGATAATAATGCCCGCCAGCCCGATCGAGAGCGACACTTGCGAGCCGTAAAGCAGTCGGGAAAAAACATCCCGGCCAAATTGATCCGTTCCCATCAGATAAATGGGATGATTATCATCCGCGGCCCCAAACAGATGGATGGTCGTGGGAATGAGACAAAAGAGGTCATACTTGTCGCCGCGCACAAACCAGTGAACGGGCGCGGTATCGTTCGGAACCGCCTGATAAACAAAACTGCCTGGCATGGATTCGTATCGCGTCACCACCAGGCGCAGGCCGGAAAAATGCGGCCAGACCGGCGGATGAAAAAAGTTCTGGTTATCGACCCGGTCGAAATGGTACGGCGCGATAAAACCGGCCAGCAACGCGCCGGCATACAGGATCACCAGCACCACCCCGCCCGCCATGGCAATGCGCCGCCGCTTCAATCGCTGCCAGAATAATCGCCATTGGGGCAGCGATTCCGGCGATTCAATCGATTCTATGGTGACGGTGGCGCTCATGTTATTTCATCCGGATGCGCGGGTCGCTCCAGGCGAGCAGCAAATCGGCGATAAAATTTCCCACCACCAGCAACACCGTGGCCAGCACAATGCAATCAACCACCAGGTACGAATCTTTCGCGAAAAACGCCTCCATGGTCAACCGGCCCAGCCCCGGCCACGCCATGATGTTTTCCACGATGAAAGCGCCGCTCAACAGCGCGGAAAGCGAATAGCCAAAAATCGTCAGCAGGGGGTTGATGGCGTTGCGCAGCGCGTGTTTATAGATCACCCATCCTTCGGCGAGTCCGCGGGACCGGGCGGCGGAGACATAGTCCGCCCGGAGCGTATCCAGCAGATTCGAGCGCATCTGCCGCATGATGCCCGCCAGATCCGAAGCCGCCAAAACCAACGCCGGTAAAATTAAGTGATGCGCCCGATCCCACAATTGCTGCACGGGTGACATGAGATCGTGAACCGGGCTTTGCGCCCCGCCGACCGGAAACCATCCGGTGGACGCGGCAAACAACAGCGCCAGGAGCGCCAGCAAAATATCGGGCACCGACAATCCCACAGCGGCGATGAGGGAACAGAATCGATCGACCCACGTATCCCTTTTAATGGCGGCCCAAATGCCCAACGGCACGGCAATACACCAAGCCAGCAGCAAGGCGATAAACGACAACAGGAACGTATTCCACAACCGGCCGAAAATCAGCGAAGCGGCGGGAATTTTGTACGCCATCGAGTAGCCAAAATCCCCGCAGACAACATTTTTAAGCCAGTAGTAATATTGCACGTACCACGCCTCATTGAGATGAAACTTGGCCTTGAGCTGGGCTACGACTTCCGGTGAAATCTGGGGGTTTTGGGAAAGAGTGGTGAAATAATCCCCGGGGGCCAGTGACATCAGGAGAAAAGTGAGCAATGACACCCCCAGCAACAGCGGGATCATGTGCAACAACCTTTTCAGAACAAATGTCAGCATCTCTACGCGGGCCAAACCCTGTCAAAAAACCCTCCCACCCGCCAGCCAATTTACGTGTAATTAACGTGTAATTGCGTTACCCGGCAAACCGGGTATAAACTCGAGATTGTTGAAATGGACGCCGTTTGCTAAGTTTCTGCAATTGCGGTACTGATAGCCAAGGCGTATACGACGAATGTTTTCCAAAAGGACTAAGAGTTGTTGCATGGACGTCCATAGTGACGCCCGCCCTCACCCCATCCCTCTCCCCCAGGAGAGGGTGATACGTTCTCCGCCTGCTTGGAAAAGCTGCGTCAGAATCGAACCTGTAATCGACCGCAAACTTGGGAACAGGCGCATGCTGTCCCTTCTCCCCGGGGGAGAAGGCCAGGATGAGGGCGAGCTAATCCTTTGCGCCAGCGGCGCCTAAAAAAATAAACCTAATAATTCATGAACAAAATATTTCCTGCCATCATCGGCATTTTAAGCCTGTTTTTTCTTTCCGGATGTGGAAATAGCAACTCCAACACCACCCCGGTAAAGGCCGTCCCCCTCCCCGAACCGCCCCTGGTGGCCAACTGCGAGCCCGGTACCCCCGGCGGCCGCCTGGTCATCGCCACTTACGGCGATCCCAAGACCTTCAATCCCATCACCGCCAATGAGCAGACCTCGGAAGAAATCTACCGGCATCTGTTCGGCTTCTTGATTTATTTCGATTACGCCACCCAGAAAGTTTCTCCCGGTCTGGCAGCTTCTTGGACCAATTCCCCGGATGGCCTGACGTGGACTTTTTATTTGCGGAAGGGCCTGCGCTGGAGCGATGGAGAGCCGATCACGGCCGATGACGTGGTTTTTACTTGGAAAGCCCTTTACGATCCGGACGTTCTGAATCCCACCCGCGATTTATTTACCATTAACGGCAAAACATTTACCGTCACAAAGATCGACGATCTCACGGTCCAGATCGTCACGCCGGAAGTTTACGCCCCCATGCTCGTCAATTTAGGCACTACAGTTTACATCCTTCCCGAGCACATTCTGGGTAAGGCTTTGGCGAACAAAACTTTCAGTTCTGCCTACGGAATCAACTGGAAACCCTCGGACATTGTGGGCAGCGGCCCGTTTCGCCTGAAGGACTACAAGCCGGCGGAATCTCTGTTGTTGGAACGCAATCCCTATTTCTACGAGGTGGACAAGAAAGGCCAGCGGATGCCGTATTTCGACAATATCATCTACACCGTAGTGCCCGATATGAATGCCCTTTCTTTACGGTTTTTGAGCGGCGAAGCCGATATTGACGACTTTATTGAGCCGTACGAGTACGATCATTTCAAGCAGGAGTCAGCCAAGGGGGAATTCGATTTATTGGAACCGGGTATCGGCTTGGAAACTGGATTTATTTGGTTCAATGAAAATACCAATACCGATTCCAAGACCGCCAAACCCTTTGTTGATCCCAAGAAGCTGAAGTGGTTCCGCAATACCAAGTTCCGGCAGGCGGTCTCGTATGCCATCGATCGCGATGCCATCATCCGTTCGGTCTATTCCGGCCGCGCTGTGCCCAATTACGGCTTTATCACGCCCGGCAATAAAGATTGGTACAACCCTAATATCCAAAAAAGTTCGTACGACCTTGATAAAGCCCGGGCCCTGCTGAAGGAAATCGGGATCGAAGACCGTGCTGGCGATGGCACCCTGACGGATGCTGACGGCAATAAAATTGAAATCGTTCTTAATACGAACGTCGGCAACGGCGCCCGCGAAAAAACCGCGGTGTTGATCGCCTCTGATCTCGAAAAGCTTGGTATTCATATCATTCCCCAGCCCATCGAATTTAACACGCTCGTGCAAAAAATTGAAATCACGTTCGATTATGAATGCTGTTTGTTAAGCCTCGGCGGCGGCGCAACAGATCCCTCCTCCAGCCTGAACGTGTTAAAATCTTCTGGCTTCACCCACCAGTGGTTCCCGCGCCAAACCGCGCCCTCCACCGATTGGGAAGCCCGCATTGATTACCTGATGGATGCGCAGATGAAGACGCTGGATACCAACGAACGCAAAAAGGACTTCGACGAAGTACAAGCAATTCTATCCGAACAGGTGCCCATGATCTTCACGGTGACGCCGTATTTCTACGCCGCTGCCAAGTCAAATATCGGCAATATCCGCGCCACGTCGCTCAGCAGCTACCGCGCATCCTGGAACATCGAAGAACTCTATTTCAAAAAACCGGCGGCGAATTAATTTGCGCTGATCAGCGGCGGAAATCCGAAACAGAAGACGATCAGCGCGAGAGTGCCTTCGGTGACGAAGGTTAAAAATATCCGCACGTCCGGGATCCAGAGCAGGGCGATCACTATAATAAACCCCCATCTGGCCAACTGGGCGTAAGTTTCCATGCTCATGCCGGTCAATACCCGCATGATTTGGGATCCATCCAGGGGCGGGATCGGAATGAGCAGGTTGAAAAAACAGAGCAAGAGGCTCAGATCGGCCATTTTAAGCAGCATCGGCGTCAAATCCCAAAAGTGAAAAAGGATAAACACCCGCGCCAACGCCACCAGCAGAACGGCCACAATGAGGTTCATGCCCGGACCCGCCAGCGTTACCAGGATGTCGTCGAGGCGTGGGCGGCGTAAATTATAGGGGTTCACCGGCACCGGTTTGGCCCAACCAATGAAGAATCGCCCGATGCCCGCTGGCCCGAAAATCGCCAGCAAGGGCAACAGCACCGTCCCAATTGGATCAATATGAACCAGCGGGTTCAACGAAACCCGCCCTTGAAGGTACGCGGTATCATCGCCACACTTCAAAGCCGTCCAGGCATGACCCAGCTCATGAAGGGTTAACAAAACGACCAACATCATGTACAGGAGCAGTCCGCCAGCAAGCTGTTGTGAATCCATCCGACAAAGCTAGTTAAAACCGCGGCCTGAGTCGAGGCTGGACGCCGCGTTAATTTATTTTAAAATACCTGAACATCTATGTCATTACTGGACGGAAAAATCGGAATCGTATTCGGTGTCGCCAACAAGCGCTCCATCGCCTGGGCCATTGCCCAGGCCTGGGCCCGCGAAGGCGCCGCGCTCGCCTTTACCTATCAAGGCGAACGCCTGAAAGACAACGTGGAGGAGCTCGTCGGGACCTTTGGCAAGGACACGCTCATTCTCCCCTGCGACGTCACCAAGGACGAGGATATTGCCACCGTCTTCAAAGCCGTCGGTGAAAAACACGGCAAACTCCATCTCTTGCTTCATTCTGTGGCTTTCGCACCCAAAGAGGCCCTGGAAGGCCAGTTCGTCAACACCAGCCGGGAAGCCTTTCGCGTCGCCCACGATGTCAGCGCCTATTCGCTGGTGGCGCTCGCCCGCGCCGCCGCCCCCTTGATGACCGAAGGCGGAAGCATCGTCGCCATGAGCTACTATGGCGCGGTAAAGGTGGTCCCCCACTACAATGTCATGGGTGTGGCCAAGGCCGCCCTGGAAGCCAGCACGCGCTACCTCGCCTACGATCTCGGTCCCCAGAAAATCCGCGTCAACTGCATTAGCGCCGGCCCGGTCAATACCGTGGCCGCCCGCGGCATCAGCGGGTTCATGGAAATGCTCAAGCATTATGAGACCCACGCCCCGCTGAAGCGGAATGTGACGCCCGATGAATTAGGCAGCACTGGCGCCTTTCTGGCCAGCGACGGTGCGGCGGCCATCACCGGCCAGGTGCTTTACGTCGACGCCGGATACGAAATCATGGGCATGTGACCCGGGCCTCGAAAAAAGCAACGCCTTTGAATTTCGAGCACTCGCCCGAAACCATTGAATTCTGGCGGCGCCTCGTTAACGAGGCGCTTTCCCACGTCTCGACGCCGCTGTACGTTTTTTCCAGCGAGCCGGTGACCGCCCGCATCGCGGAAATCGATCACGAACTAGTCCAAGCCGGATTCAGAGCTTCGGACACGGGCCAACCCGGCGCAGTCTGCTTTCGCCACTGGCTTTCCTGCAAAACCCAGCCCGTCGCTCCCCTCCTCCAATGGTGGCGCAACCAAGGGCGCCCAATCGAAGTCGTCAGCGAATTTGAACTGCGCGCCGCACTGGCGGTAGGTTTTCCTCCGGAGGAAATCTTGGTCAACGGCCCGGCCAAACACCATTGGTTGAAAGAATTCGATCTGCCCGGCCTCTCCGTCCATTTCGATTCGCCGGCAGAATTATCCGCCTTGTTGCCAATTGCCAAAAAATCGGCCTGGCGTTTGGGCATTCGCATATTGACTGGCGAAGAATTCGACCCCGAAAACCCGCAATGCCCCACGCAATTTGGCCTCGAACCAGCAATCGCGGTTACTGCTCTTCGGAAGCTTTTGCGAGCCAATGCCCGCATTGAAACGGTTCATTTTCATCTCCGAACCAATGTTTCTTCCGTGCAGGTTTATGAGCGCGCCATTGCGGAAGTGGCGGAGATTTGTCGGACGGCAGGTTTTAAACCGCGCCATCTGGACATCGGCGGAGGCATTCCCGTGCGCCATGTTCTGACCCGTGGCGGCAAAGTGTTTGATGGCGAGTTCGGCCTCCACGCCTTTGCCAAAATGCTGCGTCAGGCCGTGAAGCCATTTTCCGGGCTGCGCGAACTGTGGCTGGAAAGCGGCCGCTTCGTCAGCGCCAGCAGCGGCGTCCTGGTCGTAAAAATCCTGGACGCCAAAAAACGGCGCGGGATCCGTCAATTGATTTGCGACGGCGGGCGCACCATGAACGCGCTCACCTCCCTGTGGGAACAACATGCTTTGTTATTGCCGCCTCAGCGCACCGGCGCGTCCGTGCTGACCGCCGTCCACGGTCCCACCTGCATGGCCTTCGATCAGCTAGCCAGGATTCCCCTGCCCCGCTCGCTCAAGCCCGGGGATCATTTAATCTGGCTGGACGCGGGCGCTTATCATATCCCCTGGGAAATCCGTTTTTCCCACGGTCACGCCGCCGTCTGCTGGCATGACGAACAAGGCCTGCGCCCCGTCCGCACCCATCAAAGTTTCAAAAACTGGTGGTCGCAGTGGCAGTGATCTCGCAAGCAATAATCCCTTCATCTTCTCCGGCGGACACCCACTCGTTCAGTATCTTTAGGTTACTCTTTTCGAAAACCCGCCGCAACAAGGCCGGTGTATAACGATTGGAGAAAAAGAGACGCAGCTTTTCGCCCGCGGAAAACTTCAATTCCGAGCCAGCCACCTCAATCGTCCGCGACTTGACCAAATGGAATTGCGCCACGATTTGCAACAACTCTGGCAGGCTCGCACACGGCTCCACCGAGAAGGTGATTTCACCATCCCCCGGTTCAAAGCCATAGTCCGTGAGCAACAAGGATAACCAGCCAAGCGTCTCGACGTTGTCGTATTGACCGAGAATATCTCGGGTGCCCTGCTGGTAATTCAATTCCGGGACCAAATTGGCGCCCACCAGCAGCACACCGCGAGGGCAACGTAACGAAGCCAACCGTGCGCCGATTGCGAGCGGTTCGACATTCGGCATCAAACCGAAACACGTCACGATGTGTTGATCCTCCCTCGCCCATTCTGACGGGAGAGGGTGGTCGCAGACCGGGTGAGGGCATGAGCTTTGCCCATCCGGATGCGAAAGGTCAACCTTCCCGGCCACGTTAATCTTGAGAATCTCATTCAGATCACCGGATTCGATCAGGTCAAATGCCACCGCCTGAATTCCCGCCAACACATTTTCCGCGGCAAGGGTTCGATATCCTTGAATCACCAGCGGCACGCTAATGTCGGACACCGTGGCGAAAATTTCTTTTCCGGCTCGGCGCAGGCTCTTCATCAGGCGCAATTCCTTTCCGGCGCCGCCGCAGGCCACGCTCACGAGTCGCACCGCCGAACCGGGCAAATTGTCCGCCGCCCAGGTGGACGCCATTTCATAAACATCGCCCCCGTGGAGGCCGCTTGCGTAGGGCGAATATTTTTTATGCAAGGCCAGCCAGGTCTGTGCCTGGCGCGCGCTGGTGTAATGAAACTTGGGATCGATGGAGCGGCGTTCAAAAGAACGCCGTAGCGACGCCATGAATTCATCAGGCTGCGCACTCCGATGAATGGCGACATTAATAAAGTCAGACATGAAATCGTTTGGGTTTTCGCATGTGCTGCGGTCGGGAGACCGCAATTGGGTCCAGCGTCACGCTGGTCACGCTGGCCGGATCATCTCAAACCGGTCACGCGTCCGACAGTACCAATGTGGCGTAGCCATGCGTCCCACCGCAAAGAATTTATCCCCGTGGATGCGCCGCTTTTCCGCGTCATACAGATCGTCCCGCAAATGCAGCCGCTTAATCAATCCGATTATGAGGCGGTTTTCGCCGATCTGCAACGTGCCCCATTCAACGCATTCCAAGCTCGCCGGCGACTCCACGATCCGCGGCGGCTTGACCAAAGACGACGGCGCGGAATGCAGTCCCGCCTGCTCCAGCTCATTCACCCCGTGCGGGAAAGTCGCCGCGCACTGGTTCATCGCCTCGGCGATGGCTTCATCCACCAGATTCACGACAAATTCGTGGGTGGCGCGGATATTCAATGCCGTATCCTTGGGCGTCCCGTTGTCGCGGTCGCCCGGACAAAATCCGCAGATCGGCGGATTGGCGCCCAACAGGTTGAAAAAGCTGAATGGCGCGGCGTTGACGCGCCCCTGCTCGTCGATGGTGGTGACAAAGGCAATCGGACGGGGAATGACCAGACTGGCCAGGATGGGATAAGCGCGCTCGCCGTCCTCTTTTTCAAAATCAAGTTCCATTGTAGTTCAAAGGTATGGACCAATTCGCTGAAACAGCAAGGGAATCCGATTTTCCGAGAGACTCCGGTGTAGACGATGCCATTGGAAGTGGTATACATAAACTATGCGAACCAATGCGAACCTCGCTTGCCGCACCATGCCCGGCTTCACGTTGATTGAATTGCTGGTGGTGATCGCGGTCATCGCCATTCTCGCCGCCCTTTTGCTGCCGGTATTGTCCGCCGCCAAAGCCCGGGCCGGAGTCGTCAATTGCATGAGCAACCTGCGCGAGGTGCAGCTGGCCTGGCACCTGTATTCGAATGAAAACAACGACTGGATCGTGGGGAATAACTGGCAGGAGGAGGCGGGAGCCGGCGGCGCGCCCCGCGGAAATCTAAATTGGGTGACGGGGAATCTGGATCCGCGCCAGCCGAACAACACGGATAATACCAACACACTTCTAATGGTAGACCCTCAATGGTCGTCCATGGGGCCGCAAGTCAAGTCGGCCAAGCTTTATCGCTGCACAGCGAGCCAATTGCTGGCCCAGGAGGGCAGCGGCCTCTATCCGGTGGTGCGAACGATATCGATGAGCGGCTGGATGGGTTTTAACAGCACCCCGTGGAACCCCGGTTACCGGCTGTTTCGCAAAACGACGAACTTGGCGGGCCTTTCGCCCAGCGACGCGCTGGTGTTCATCGATGAGCGCGACGACAGCATCGACGACGGTTATTTCGCGATCGACATGGTGGCCAACCAACTGGCCAATGTGCCGGCAGGTTATCACGCCGGCGCCGGCGCAACCACGTTCGCGGACGGGCATGCGGAAATTCACCGCTGGCGCAGCACGGAAGTTTTGGTCCACCAGCAGTCGGGGTTGGAAACCGTGAAACATGAATTTATGCCAGTGGCGGCCAATAACCCTGATCTGGTTTGGCTGCGCAACCACGCCACAACGCTCGAATAAACGTATACAATAACCGGGAGGAGCGGTGTCTATAGGGTGTATGAAACCAAGCATCCCTTTTCGCGGCCATCAAAACTCCAACGCACGGTCGGCCAGCCTCTGCATGGCAATGATCCTTGCGGGCCTCTTGCTCCCGATCACCGGTTGCGGTAAAAAACATCTAGAAATCTCTCCCCAGTTAAAATCGTTCGCCTCCCAAAAAGAGACCCAGGAAAAGACGCTGGTTGAAATGGACGCAAAAAATTCTCCTGACGCGAATCCCAGATTCCCCGATTGCCAGCCATTTTTTAGCGCCGCCGCCAAAGGCGACTGGTTGACCGTCAGCAATGTTTTTTCGGATCTGGAAAACCGGGCTAATGGCCGGGCCGCCCCCAGCGAACAATATCAACGCGGCCTATGGTTGACACCGGTAATGGAAACCTACGGCGCGTTCGAGGCTTTCGCACTCGGCCACCAGAAATACGCGGAACTTTTTGGCAACGAAATCGTCCAATCGATTCCTCCCGGCAGTGTTTATTTTGGGGGCACCGACCCGGGACGATTCGTTGTCACCGCGATGCAGAAATCCCAGGTGAACGACGATCCGTTTTTCACGCTGACCCAAAACGCCCTGGCCGATGGTTTTTATCTAAAATATTTGCGCTCCATGTACGGCGACCGGATCTACGTTCCGACCGACCAGGACTCGCAAAACAGTTTTAAAGATTATACCGACGACGTGCAGAGTCGCCGGAAAGATAATAAACTCAAGCCCGGAGAGAATGTTAAGGTTAGCGACGATGGCCGCGTTCAGGTCAGCGGGCAAGTTGCCGTGATGCAAATCAACGGCCTGCTTGCAAAAATTATTTTCGATAAAAATCCGGATCGCGACTTTTACATTGAGGTGAGCTTCCCGCTGGATTGGATGTATCCGTATCTGGAACCGCATGGTTTGATTCTTAAAATCAACCACCAACCGCTGCCACAATTGTCAGAAGACGCCCTGCGCCAGGACCAGCAGTACTGGGCCAACTTGGTGGCGCCGATGATCGGCGACTGGCTGAAGACCGACACGTCAATTCCAGAAATAACCGCCTTTGCCGAAAAAGTCCGGCGCCATGATTTCAGCGGATTCACAGGCGACCCGGCGTTTGTGCAAAATGATTATTCCCGTAAAATGTTCTCCGCCGCCCGGGCGCATATCGCGGATTTGTACGTCTGGCGGATGAATCAGGCCACGGCACCCGATGAAAAAGACCGGATGGCCAGCGCCGCCGATTTTGCCTTCCGTCAGGCTTTGGCGCTCTGCCCCTACCACCAAGAAGCTGCTAAAGCTTACGAGGACTTTCTCAACAGCCAGAATCGGAACTCGGACGCCGGCCTGATCCACGGAATGGCGGTACGGTTTCCCAACCGAAATTAAATTTTTACCCAGGGTAGGTCCTCGCCGGACTTGGGCCGACCGCTCGGCGGAAAGATTCAAACCATTCCGGATTGCCGAGAAGTTTTGCCCACGTGCTTTAATGCCGCCACGTACGCGCCATCCATCTCGTCTACAAACGGCAGCAATTGTTTTTCCGCAACCAATTCAAACTCCGGGTTGGCCGCCAGGAACTGCCTGATAACGATGCCATTCTCTTCGGCTTCCAAACTGCAGGTGCTGTATACCAAGCTTCCGCCCGGCTTCAAATGCTCGGAGGCTTGCTGGAGCAATTCCAACTGCGCCGCCGCCAACCGGTCCACTTCGCTGGCCAGAATTCGCCAGCGCAAATCCACGCGCCGCCGCATCACGCCCGTGTTTGAGCAGGGTGCGTCCACCAGCACGCGATCAAATTGTCCCTTGGGTTGGGCGTCCAAAGCCGTGGGCAAAACCGTCTCCACGCAGGTGATGCCCAGCCGCTCACAGTTCTCCCGGATCAATTTCAGCCGGTCAGCGGTCACATCTTGGGCCACAACCCGCCCTTCATCGTCCATCAATTGCGCCAGAAACGTCGTCTTCCCGCCCGGCGCTGCGCACAGATCCAGAATCGTTTCGCCCCGTTTTGCGTCCAAAAGCGTCGGCGCCAGCAAGGTGCTGGGGTCTTGGATGTAAAACCAGCCATCCCGGAAGCTGCCCAGCCGGGGCAGCGCCAGGTGCGCTTTCAATTCGAACACCAAGTTTTCCGCCAAGCTGGGGCGGCGGACAAAATCGTATTCGACATCCTCTTCGCGCCAGCGTTCTACCAGCTTGGCGCCATCCGTCTTCAAAGTATTGACCCGGGCAAAGGTCGGCGGCGGGCTGTTGTTCCATTCCAGCAGCTTCCGGGTGGATTCCGCCCCGAACTGTTTTTGCCATTTTTCCACCAACCAGGCCGGGTGGGAATAGCCCAAGGCCGGGTTGGATTGTTTCAAGTCCCCCAATATCTTGCGGATCTCCGCCATTTCCCGTAAATTGGCTCGCAGGACGGCATTGATGAAGCCCGCCTGCCGGTTGAAGCCAGAGCGCTTCGCCAGCTCAACGGTCTCATGCACAGCGGCATGGGCCGGAATCCGGTCCAGCCAGAATATCTGGTACAGACCAAGTCGCAGAAGGTTCTGCAATGCAGACTTTTGCCCCGGTTGGGTCGTTTTGCGGGCGATGAGCCGATCCAGCGTCGCCTGCCAGCGGACGACCCCATAGACGAGCTCTTGACAGAGGCCCCGATCAGGCGGAGAAAGCTGTCCCGCAGAGAGGGCTATTTCAAGTAAAGTTTCGGTAAATTCGCCGGCATGTTGACGCTGTGATAGAATTCGAGCCGCAATTTGTCTTGGATTTTGGTCGCTCACCAATTTTAATGATGGCATCATTATCCGGGGACGCGAGATCAAAAAATTTTATGAGAGAAGAATTCGAAAAATTA
>Ga0302319_10013080_pt1 | contig 15585 bp, 14 predicted proteins | sample Bog_T0_2_FD_203319 | JGI IMG/M metagenome (GOLD analysis project Ga0302319, IMG submission 203319) | Peat permafrost microbial communities from Stordalen Mire near Abisko, Sweden - Bog_T0_2 | ecosystem: Environmental > Terrestrial > Soil > Wetlands > Peat | place: Sweden: Abisko, Stordalen Mire... | reverse complement strand
GCTCCTGTTCTACGCGTACCACATCATGGCCGGCCTCGGGACCTGGTTCGTGCTGCTCATGCTGGTCAGCGCGTTTCTGCTGTGGCGCGGCCGGCTGACGCACGCGCGCTGGGTGCTGTGGGCACTTCTGTTGAGTTTTCCGCTGCCCTACATTGCCAACACCGCCGGCTGGATGACTGCGGAACTGGGCCGTCAGCCGTGGCTGATCTACGGCCTGATGCGCACCAGCGAGGGCTTCTCGAGCACTGTGTCAGCAAGCAACGGCCTGTTTACGCTGCTGGGATTCATGGGCCTCTACGCCCTGCTTGGCTTGCTATTCACCGTGCTGATGTATCGCGAAATCAGCCTTGGGCCCGATGCCATATCCGCGCACGCGGAATGAAAGGATTTTCAGCATGATGGGTTTCATCTGGTTCTGGCTGGTTGCGGTAATGATTGTCGGCTACGTTGTTCTCGATGGCTTCGACCTCGGTGTCGGCGTGCTTCACCTGTTCCTGGTGCGCACCGAGCACGATCGCCGCACCACCCTGGCCAGCATCGGCCCCGTGTGGGACGGCAACGAGGTCTGGCTCCTGGCCGGCGGCGGAACGCTCTACTTCGCCTTTCCGCTCCTCTACGCCTCGGCCTTCAGCGGCTTCTACCTTCCTCTCATGATCGTGCTGTGGCTGCTGATTCTGCGCGGCATCAGCCTGGAGCTGCGCAACCACATCGACGTCGGCGTCTGGCGCGCGCTGCTCGATGGAGTCTTCGGGCTGGCCAGCGGACTGCTCGCCATCTTCTTCGGCGCGGCGCTCGCCAACGTGCTGCGCGGCGTACCCCTGCAGGCAGACGGCTACTTCTTTCTGCCGTTATGGACCAACTGGCAGCCCGGCCCGCATCCAGGCATCCTGGATTGGTACACCGTGATCGGCGGTGTCGTCGCCCTCGTTGCCTTGACCCTGCACGGAGCGCTTTGGCTGTCGCTCAAGACCTCCGGCGATCTGGAGTCTCGGGCGCGGCGCCTGGTAAAGCCGCTCTGCCTCCAACTCTCGGCGCTCACCGTCATCAGCCTCGGCGCCACCATCCACGTCCGCCCCGAGAGCCTGGACAACTACTTCAACTTTCCGTTCACATTCGTCGTCCCAGTGGGAGTCGTCGCGTCGCTGGCCGGCATCTGGTTTTTCAACCGTGCGCAAAAGCCGCTGCGCGCATTTCTGTCTTCGTGCCTTTATTTGTTCTTCATGCTCGCCGGGGCCTGCTGGGGGCTTTATCCCACGCTGCTGCCTGCAACCAGTGGCGCGGCGAACGACATCACACTGTCCCGAGCCATCAGCGGCCCGCACACGCTGGCCGTCGGCCTCGTCTGGTGGGCCTTCGGCATGACCCTCGCCGTAGGTTACGCAGTCTTCGTCTACTCAAGGTTCAAAGGCAAGGTGAATCTGGACTCAGCCGCGCATTGATGCCCGTTTCAACGCGCCCATCCGGCCACCCGGCCCTACTTTGCGCGCATCCGGTTGTTCTTGGCGTTATGTTCCAGCTCGCACAGCCCAAGCTCTTCCATCAGCGGTGGAACGTAGACGCCAAACCGCCCGCGCAGCCCTTTCTTCAGGCCGTACCAGCCCTTGATGGGGTTCGCCTCTGAGCGGCCCCAGGCCTCCACAGTGCCTTCCTTGGCAGGCTTCTGCTCGTCCGCGCCGCCAAGGTCCACCCAATCGTCCGCAGCCTTCAGCATGGCATGCAGGTCGTCGATGCATCGCGCATCGTAAAGCAGCACAGTCTTGCCAACCGTGCAAACCAGCACCCGCACTCCGTCCCTTTCGTCGACGTGCATGGTGAATTCCGAGGTTCCGGGTGGGGTTTTCAGAGCCCAAGGATTGGCCTTGGTGCGGTTGAGACTTGCCATGTTGTCGCTCCTTGAAATGTAGAACGAGGGATCGACTGCAAGTCTACACCGCAAAGGAAAAATCCTCTTACAGGTGCATCAAACACAATGCGCCGCAAGAGGATTCTGTTTCGCTCATTCGCTCGTTACAGCTTCACCAGCACTTCGTGGGGCTCCAAATGCCGGAAACCCTCCGCCTTGTGCTCCAACTCCGGGTCCCAGTTCTTCGGCTGGTAGATGCAGCAGGGCTCCTGCGCCAGCGGGTCGCCCGTCATCGCGTATGCCCGCGCGCGTGAGCCGCCGCAGATCTCCTTGTACTCGCAAGCCCCGCACTTGCCTTCCAGCTTTCCGGTATCGCGCAAGGACTTGAAAATTGGAGCCTCGCGGTAGATCTCGGCCACCGGTGTTTCGCGAATGTTGCCGGCATGGATGGGAAGAAAGCCGCTGGGGTAGACGTTGCCTACGTGCGAAATGAACATGAAGCCCTTGCCGTCGTTCACGCGGCGAGTGGCCCAGCTGGCGGTTCGCGTTTGAGCGTCGGCCGTGGGAGCGCCAGGCTCGTAGCTTGCTGCCGGTCGCATTCCGCCCGGCATCCCGCCCGGATGGCCGCTTCCATGCCCCATTTTTCTTTCTTCCAGGTTGTGCTGCAGCAGATAGCGCCGGTAGTGCATCGCTTCCGTCGTCTTGATCTGGAAGCTCACCCGGTGCGACAACTCGTAAATCTTGCCAAATACGTTCTCAAACTCTTCACCGCTCAACAGGTCGGCCTGTTGGCCTCGTCCCACTGGAACCAGAAAGAAGACATTCCACATGACGATGGCCAGCTTTTCAAACAAGGCGCAGAGGTTATCCAGGTCGTGCGCATTGTGGCGGCTGATGGTGGTGTGTACCTGGATTGGGATGCCAGCCTCGTTGGCCCACTCGATGGCCTGGATCGTCCGTGCATACGCGCCTGGCAAACCGCGGAATGTGTCGTGAATCTCGGGGGTTGATCCGTCAAGCGAAATGCCCAGGCGAACCAGGCCGGCTTCCTTGAGCTTGAAGATCGCGTCGCGGGAGAGCAGCGGTGTAGCGCTTGGCGTAAGTGCGACCTGAACGCCTTTGCCTGCCGCGTACCGAATCAGTTCGTACACGTCTTTGCGCTTCAGCGGATCGCCGCCGGTAAACACGAAGATCGGCACGCCCATGTCAGCAATCTGGTCGATCAGTTCCTTGCCTTCTTCGTTGGTCAGCTCATCGGGGTGCGCGATGGGCTGCGCGGCTGCGCGGCAGTGTTTGCAGGCCAGATCACAGGACTGTGTGATTTCCCAGATGGCCAGGAAGGGTGTCTCGTCAAAATTCAGTCCGCCACGGGCGGGAATATTGTGCATCGGCTTCATACGGCCTCCTCCATCGAATCGCGGGAGTCGGGCGCGGAAACTTGCGCCGGGGGTCGAGCGGTTTTTCAGCCGTCTGAGGAATCCAAATCTCCGCCGATGACATCTATGGGAACTGAGAGAATCCCAGCAGTGCGGGAAGGTCTTCGTCCGAGTCTTCGGCAGAGCCCCTTGAGCTAACGCACCGCTTGGGAGCACCACGATTCTGCTTTAGGAAAGCAGCCGGAAGGTGTGGCTCGCTGTGATTGGCATCACGTCATCTCGATCATAACAAGGGGATGGCCTGGGATCTCTATACAAAATCACAAAAAGAGCGCACAATCCGTGCCAAGCTGAGCGTTTTCGCAGGGCCCGCGTCTCTATTGGTTGTGCGATGGGTTGGAGAGGCCGGGAACCTGAATCCGCACAGTTTTGAGAGTGATTTATCTCACTCCGACCTGTGCCGCAAGACACTGCCAGCCGTTGGCAGCTTTGCTACTGTATTTCCGCACCTCAAGGAGGTTCCCATGCCATCCGTAATCAAGCCGGGTTGGAGCAAGCCTTCCACGATCCTCTTCGCTTCTGAGATTCCCGCCAACCTGAAAGCCTTCGCATTCGCGCTCGCGCAAGCGGCGGAGTTTGGCGCCGATCTCATTCTGTTTCACGCATATGACACGCTGGTAGTGGCGGCGTCGGAGACTTCGGGTATCCGCTATTACGATTACGCCGCCGCCGCGCGTGTCGAGATTCAGGCTCTTGAGCCGCTGGCCCAGCAGGTCCGCGCGACCGGCGTGCGCTGCGAGGTGGTGGTGCGCCCCGGTTTGCCCGCCGACCAGATCGTGTCATTCCTGCGCGAGCGGCAGATTGACCGAGTCGTGATGGGCACCCACTCCCCTGGCCCGATCGGAAAGCTGCTGGTGGGCTCGGTGGCTGAAGCGGTGCTGCGCACGGCCAATGTTCCCGTGTACATTGTCGGTCCGGACGTGGTGGATGGGGATTACCGCAAGTTTGCCACCCGCACGGTGCTGTGCGCCGTCAGCATGCAGGAAGCCAGCCACACGGTGGTCGAATTTGCAGCGGAACTGGCTGCGCAGCACAGCGCGCGCCTCGTCCTGCAGCATGTGATCCGCCCGCAGGACCGGCAGGAAGTGCTGGCCGGCAGGTCGATTTCGCAGTTGGAGGCGGATCTGCTGAGCCTTGTTCCAGTCGAGCACATGGGCAAACTTGCCATCCAGACAATTGTCGTGCCCGGAGATCCCACCGAGGAGCTCCTCTATCAGGGCCGCGCCCAACTGGCCGATTTGATCGTGCTTGGCGCACAGGGAGCGTCGGCGTTTGCGGCCATCACGCGGCATGGGGTGGTTTACAAAGTGCTGGCGCATGCGCATTGCCCGGTGATTACGCTTTCGCCCGCGGTTCTGGCCGAAGCCGGCGTCCACGCGGAGCGGCACAGCCACGAAGCGTACCTGGCTGGCGTGTTTTAGCGAACTGCGAACTCACTGAGACTTTGGCCCGCACCTGCCTATTTGTGCGCGAGCGGCTTGAGCGCAGGATGCGTTACGGCCGCCGGGCGCGGTGCGGGTTTGACCAGGCAAGGCTGCTTTGCGCAAAGCACTGCGGTAATCCCCTGCCCTTCGGTAATGGTAAAGATGCGGTCTTCCGCAGGGAGCTTGACCGTTTCCATCGCCCCGGAGGGCCAGTGAATCTCTGCCGTGCCCGCATCCGTGACGTCGCCAAGCCCGAAGTGCGGCCGCTGATCGTTCGAAGAAATATAGCTCCCGCCGCTCAGCACATCTTCTCGCTGGCGCATGCCGTTCGCCTTCAGGTAAACGGTGGCGCCGATGGCGTCGCGCGGGCTCTTTGGCCCTCCCACCAGCTTCAGCTCCACCCAGTGGTGATGGTCGGGATTCACGTTCTTCAGCAGCACGGGCGGCCCATCGATTGGGTTGATCACCACGTCGATCTTTCCGTTGTTGAACAAGTCGCCAAAGGCTGCCCCGCGCCCCGAAGTGAGAGTCGCCAACCCAGACCCTTCAACTGGCGGCACATACTCGAACTTGCCGTCGCGCGTGTTGCGGAAAAGCAGTGGGCGCTCGGCAAAGGTCGTCCCCCAATCGTGTTTGTCCACTTGCGGATAGACATGGCCGTTGATCATCATGATGTCTTTCCAGCCATCGTTGTCGAAGTCCAGAAAGCCATCTCCCCATCCAACAAACGGCACTGCCATTTTCGTAATCCCGGCCTCATCGCCAACCTCGGTAAAGCTGGCGTCTCCGTCGTTGCGGTATAGGGCTTTGAAGTCGTCGGAGAAGTCGGTGACCAACATGTCAATTCGGCCGTTGTTCCTGTAGTCGCCAACCGCCAGGCCCATTGAGGCGATCTCACGCCCATCGTTGTTCAAGGCAAACCCTGAGACATAGCTTTGGTCTTCGAACGTGCCGTCGCCCTTGTTGATATAGAGATAGTTCGGCTCTGAATCGTTCGCCACCAGCAGGTCCACCTTGCCGTCGTTGTTCACGTCGACAAAGATCGCGGTGAACCCGTAGTAAGCGCCGGGGTCTGACACGCCCGCCTTCACACTTACGTCAGTAAACGTGCCGTCCCCATTGTTGTGGAAGAGGTGGTCCGGCTCGCCCTGAAGGCCGTGTGGCCCGCACATTACGGGGGTCTGGTGCAATTGGCAAAATGCAAATGGCACTGTCCCATCCTCGGCCATAGGCTGATGCTTCAGGTCGTAGTGCACATATCCTGAGACGAACAAATCGAGCCGGCCATCGCCATCGTAGTCGCCGAAAGTCGCCCCATCCGACCAGTTGCCGAGGGTAACTCCCGCCTTCTCCGCAACGTCGGTGAAGGTGCCATTGCGGTTGTTGCGGTAAAGGCGGTTATGCCCGTAGTTTGCGACGAAAATATCGGGCCAGCCGTCGTTGTCGAAGTCGCCTATTGCGACGCCGAATCCCCAACGGTCATTGGTCACACCGGCTTTGGCGGCAACATCGGTAAAGGTGCCGTCGTGGTTGTTGTGGAACAGCGCGGCATGGGGCGGAGTTTTCTTGCCACTCAGCGCGTCGTAAGTCGAACCGTTCACGATGTAGATATCGAGCCAGCCGTCGTTGTCGTAGTCGATCAACCCGACCCCGGAGCCATCGGTTTCGAGGATGTACTTCTTGTCCGTCGAGCCCATCACATGCTGCCAGTGGGACAGGCCGGCTGCCTTCGTGTCGTCTTCAAAGACCACGGTGCCGTGGTCCTTGTCCACGAAGCCTCCCGCGGTGATGGGGCGTTTCTGCTCATCGTAGACCGGGGCAAAGTTTCCGGCCGACGAGATGCCGCCCATGCCGCCTGGAGCTTGCTGCGAAGGCGGCGCGGGCTTCTGCCCGAAAACATCGGGCGCACTGAAGATTCCGATCACGGCGATGAAAAGCACGAAAACGATCCGGCCTTTTATACGCCTGGAAGTGCGGGTGTGCCATGTGGAGCGACTAGCCTGCGCCAACGAGGTTCCTTTAATCGATTGAGCTAATTGATTAGATTCTCTGGCGATGCCCTCTGTCTAGTGGGCTCTGGAGCGGGCCTTATCCGCCGATGCGACTGCGCACGGTGTTCCGCCACACACGGCGCCGGTAATCCCTTGTCCTTCCGTGATCGTGAAGATCCGGTCTTCGGCGGGAAGCTTGACCGTCTCCTTCGCCCCGGAAGGCCAGTGAATCTCCGCTGTTCCCGCATCCGTGGCGTCGCCCAGGCCGAAGTGCAGCCGACGGTCGTTGGATGAAATATAGCTGCCGCTGGCCAGCACATCCTGCCGCATTCGCATGGCGTTCGCTGTCAGGTAGACGGTGGCGCAGGTGGCGTCGCGCGGGCTGCTCTTGCCATTCGTATGGTTCTGGCCGCCCACCAGGTTCAACTCCACCCAGTGGTGATGGTCCGGATTCACATTCTTAAGCAGCACCGGCGGCCCATCCACAGGGTTGATGATGACGTCGATCTTACCGTCGTTGAACAGGTCTCCAAACGCCGCGCCGCGCCCCGGGATGACATCGGCAAGCCCCGAACCCTTTACCGGGGGAACGTACTCGAACTTACGGCCTTTGCCGTTTGCCTCGGGAATGTTATGGAACAGCAGGGGCCGCTCGGCAAAGGTCGTTCCCCAGTCGTGCTGGTCAACTTCCGGGTAAACATGGCCGTTGACCATAAACAGATCGAGCCAGCCGTCGTTGTCGTAGTCCAGAAAGCCATCACCCCACCCGACAAAGGGAATCGTAGTCTGCGCAATTCCGGCCTTGTAGCTCACATCGCTGAAACTCGCATCGCCGTCGTTGTGGTAAAGAACCTTGTAGTCGTCGCCGAAGTCCGTCACAAAAAAATCTATCAGCCCGTTGTTCTCATAGTCGCCCGCGGCAATACCCATTGAAGCAATCTCGCGCCCGTCCTTGTTCAGCGCGAACCCGGAGACATAGCTCTGGTCGTCGAAGGTGCCGTCGCCCTTGTTGATGTAGAGGAAGTTCGGCTCGGAATCGTTGCCCACCACCAGGTCCGGCCTGCCATCGCCTTTGAGCGAAACGAAGATCGAAGTAAAGCCGTAATATTTGTCCTTGTCCTCCACGCCGGCTTTCACGGTGACATCGGTAAAGGTCCCGTCGCCGTTGTTGTGGAAGAGATGGTCAGGCTCGCCCTGCAAACCGCGTGGGCCGCAATTCACCGCTACCCCTCGATACTGGCATTGAGCGTAGTTCACAGCCTTGCTGCCGGCGATCGGCAGGTTGTCGCGATCAAAATGGACGTAGCCGCTGACGTATAAATCCAGCCGCCCATCGCCGTCAAAGTCGCCCCACGCCGAGCCCGGAGACCAGTTGCCGAGCGCCACGCCGGCCTTTTCCGCAACGTCGGTAAACGTCCCGTCGTGGTTGTTGTGGTACAGGCGATTCTTGCCGTAGTTGCCCACATAAAGATCCGGCCAGCCGTCATTGTCATAGTCGGCAACCGAACAGCCGTAACCCCAGCGATCGTTCTCGACCCCGGCCTGCGCGCTCACGTCGGTAAACGTTCCGTCGTGGTTGTTGCGGAACAGCGCCGCATGCGGCGCTTGCTCTTTGCCGTCCAGCGCATCGAAGGTGGAGCCGTTCACCAGGTAGATATCCAGCCAGCCGTCGTTGTTGTAGTCAATCAGGCAAACTCCGGAGCCGTTCGTCTCCACAATGAAGTTCTTTTCCGGGACGCCCATCTTGTGAACCCAGCCGGAAAGGCCTGCCTGTTTGGTGATGTCCTGAAAGACCACCGTGCCGGTATCCACAAACCCGCCCGCGGTGATGGGGCGTTTCTGCGCATCGTAGACAGGCGCCGCGCCAACGCCGCCGGCGATCCCGCCCATCTGACTCTGCCCGGCAGGAGCCTGCTGAGGAACGGGCTGCCCTGACTGCCCCGAGGGCATGGCCTGCGTCACCGTAGAGGCGGTCAGGACGCTGGTCGTCGGGAAGCTTGCGGCCGGGCTCGTTTGCTGCTGCGCCACGGCGGACAGGCAATCGCCGGGGAGGGAAAGCGCAGTGATCAAAATGGCGGCAAAAATCCCACGGGAACCAGACGGCAACGGAAATCCTCCACGCGTTGCAGTGTATCTCAACCGGCATTTCCCCGGCAGTGTCCGGGCGCAGTCCAATTGGGCACAGCGCACAGAACCGTTTCCGAGCTACGGTCAAGATTTAGCTGCGCCAAGGAAGGCGGTCTCCATGACCAGTGAATCCCCAAAGGCACAAGAGCCAACCGTGCACGACCACTTCGGACGATTCGCGACTGCCATTTCCTCCTGGCTCGGATCTACCTGGGCATTCGCCTGTGCAGGGTTGGTGATCGTAATCTGGGCTGCGACCGGCCCCATCTTTCATTTCTCCAACCGATGGGTGCAGGTGATCAGCATCGCAACCACGCTCATGACCTTTCTGATGGTTTTCCTCATCCAAAGTCGGCAGAATCGTGACACTCGCGCCATCAATTTGAAGCTGAATGAGCTGATTCGGGCCATGGATTCCGCCCGCAACCAGATGATCGATATCGAAAGGCTGACGGACCTCGAACTGGATGCCTTGCAAGTGAATTATGAAAGGGTGAAAACCGCCTGGGCCGAGCGCCAGGACAAATCCACGCGAAAGCCGGTAACAAAGTAACAGGAACAGAGTCAGGCGCCCGGTTGCGGCAAGGGAAATCAAATCCCTCCTAAGTCTCGACCCCATGTGGAGCAGCACTTTGATGCAAATCTATTGGTCAGCGTCTAGTCAGAAAGTTACTTTTTCCGCGAGTGGTCATAATTGGCCACGACGACTCATAAATTCTTCCGCGCGAACAACCATGTAAACAGCATGGGCGTCCAATCTCCTGTTGCTCACGCTGCCTATTCAAAAAAGGCGGCGACACAAAGGAGGCACGCACATGCTTTGGACTATCTTTGTAGTTCTGCTCGTTCTATGGCTGCTGGGACTCGTTAGCTCCTACACTCTGGGGGGCTACATTCACTTCCTGCTGGTACTGGCAGTCATTGTGCTGATCATCCAGCTGATATCCGGCAGAAGGCCGGTGGTGTAACTTTGCACGTATTCCGCCTTGGCTTGCCGCATAACTCAAACGTAAGTCAACAGTAACTCATGTCACGCTCGGAGGAACTCATGAACAAGGATACAGTGAAGGGCTCAATTGACGACGCGGCAGGCCGCGCAAAGCGCCAGATCGGCGAATGGACGGGCGATACGCAAACCCAGGCGGAAGGCGCCGGACAACAGATCAAGGGCAAGGCCGAGAAGGCCGTGGGTCATGTGAAGGATGCCGTCAACGACATGCAGAACAATGCCAACCACGAGACGCGCGAAGAGAAGCGGGAAGAGCAGTACGAGCACACTCATTCCCGCCCCTAATGCATCCGGCTGGCCGGAGCCCGCACTCCGGTAACAGCCACATTCAGCCGAATAGGCCGGCGGCGCGACCTCCAGGGATTGAGGAAATCCATGGAAGTTCGCGCCGCCGTTTCTTTGCGCGCCTCATGTAGAACATGAAATCTTAACCCACTTCAGCTCCGGATGCGGGTATACTGACCGTGAGCGGCGTTCACGGTTGACGCCTGGCTTGGAGTGAGGTGCGTCTTCCGCAGGGACTCCGGTTCACTGACGTTCGACGTTACCCCATCGGGAGCTTCCCGTTGGCGCGCAGTGGCCCGCGTGCTTCGAAGTCCCATGGATGCTCTGAGTTGTGCCCTCCTTCCTGCCTCCTGCAGTTTGTGCGGCTCCCCCCTGCCGCAGCTTTCCCCTGTGCCAATTTGCGTGTCCTGCTGGATGGAGTTTCCCCTCCAGGCCGGCCCCGCCTGCTCGCGTTGCGGCGATACGCTGGATAGCCCGGCAACGGATCTAAACCCCGCCGGTTCCTCACTTTGCCGCACCTGCCGGCTGGCGCCTCCGCCGTTTGTTCGGGCCGTGGCCTACGGGCTCTACCAGGGCCGCATGAAGGCCGCCATTCACGCGCTCAAGTACGACCGCCTTCATCCCGCAGCTCGCGGATTGGGGCGAATGCTGGCCCAGGCCATTGCTCAGTTGGCAAACGAGGCTCCGGCGGAAATGCTGGTGGTTCCCGTGCCCCTGCACCGAGCCAGGCACGCCGAACGGGGCTTCAACCAGGCCCGTGCGCTGGCCAAATATGCCCTGGAATTTCTGGCTAAATCGCATCCGCAATGGCGCCTGGAGCTGGCTTCGACCACTCTGCTTCGCCAGCGGGCCACCGAGACCCAGGCCGGGCTGACCTCGCGCGCGCGGCGCATCAACGTGCGTGGAGCTTTCGTGGTTGCGGACGACCAAGCCGTGACCGGCAAGCACATTCTGCTGATTGACGACATCTTCACCACCGGCGCGACAGCCCGAGCCGCTTCGCAGGCGCTGATGCGGGCCGGGGCATTCTCAGTTTGGGTGGCAACGCTGGCCAGGGCGCGGCGTGCCCATGATTTATCTGAAAATTCGAATCAAAAGAAAGTCAGCACCACGACGCTGGCCGGCATTGCGCCGGTGGCGGAGGTTTTTGAGGCAAGCATCAATTCATCGCAACACCAACCATCTTTTTGACGAGGGGTTAAAGGATGTCGCTGGGAAAAGCAATGATTCATGCACGCAAACAGAAGTCCATCGCCAAGGCCGCGGCCTGCGCGGGAGATTACGCGCAGGTCCAACCCACACACATGATGCAGTTGCCGGTGCTGGTGCTCAACGCTTCCTACGAGCCCATCAACATCTGCGGCGCACGGCGGGCCCTGGTGCTGGTGCTCAAGGGGATTGCGCGCACTGAGGAAGAGCACGGGCTCATGCTCCACGCCCAGCGCAGCCGCGTCCCCATGCCGTCGGTTATTCGGCTGCTTGAATACCGGCGCATCCCTCACCAGACCCGCGCTTTGTCGCGCAAAAACATCCTGCTGCGCGACCGCAATACCTGCCAATACTGCGGCGTAGTGCTTCCCTCCGGCGAGCTGACGCTCGATCATGTCATTCCGCGTTCGCGCGGCGGCAACTCCACCTGGGAAAACCTGGTGGCCTGCTGCCACGGGTGCAACCGGCGCAAGGGCAACCGCATGTTGCACGAATTGGAGGACATGGCGCTCATGCGCGATCCACGCCCGTTTTCGCTCCACACCAGCCGCCAAATCATGCGCATGCTCGGCCGCGGCGACGACCGCTGGCGCAAGTACCTGTTCTATTAACTCGTCGGGCGCGCTAGACTAAGCACGAAGTTGGATTCACTTCGTCGCGCGTATCCTATCAATCTGATAGTTTGGCGGAGCAAGCTCAATGATCATTACGATTTCCACGCACGTTCAGTTCGCAATCGCAGGAGGTCTCTTGGTCGCGCCCCTTGTTTTGTGGAAGGTGGTCTTGAATTATGCGGCTAACATGATTCACGCGACATCCGATCACTGATGCGACGGATAGGGCTTTTGGGCGGGATTGCGATGATCGCGGCATTAGTTCTCTTTTTCGTGAACTCTCTACAACTGCTATCAATTGGACTGGGCGGCTTTTCCGTAGGTCTCTCGATTTCAGTCAACTATCTGAAACAGCAATTGCGGCCGCCGTCTCCAGCGGCCTGATCCATCCAGGCCCGTTTGCGCCCGCCAATCAGCGATTGGCCTGAATTCTCCCATTCGACATTCAAATAAAATGAATATTGAATTTCCTCACCCATGAAATCATGCAATCAGAGGCCATTTTCACTTGTTCACCAAAGCCATCGTCCGCATCCCAGGCTCCAACTTCGACGCCGGCCTGACCACCGTCTCGCTTGGCCGCCCCAACTTTGACCAAGTCCTCACCCAGCACACCTGCTACTGCGAAGCCCTCGTCGACTGCGGCCTCACCCTCACCACCCTTGACCCCGACCTCCGCCACCCCGACTCCACTTTTGTCGAAGACGCCACAATCCTCACCTCGCGCGTAGCAGTCCTCACCCGTCCCGGCGCGCCTAGCCGCGAGGGCGAAGTGGAATCTATCCGCTCCACCGTCCTCCAGTTCTTTCCCGAGCCAAAGAGCATCGAAGCCCCCGGCACCGTTGACGGCGGCGACATCTGCGAGGCAGGAGACCACTTCTTTATCGGCCTCTCTCACCGGACAAACGAGGAGGGAGCGCGGCAGCTTGCAGCTCATCTGGCCGGGTTTGGCTACACCTCGTCGACCATCGATGTGCGGCACATGACTACGATTCTGCATCTGAAAAGCGGCATTTCCTATATCGAAGACAACACCCTGGTAGTGATGGAAGAAATGGCCGCGAACCCGGAGTTCGCCGGCTTCCAACTGATCCGAGTCAGCCCCGAAGAGAGCTACGCCGCCAACTGCGTGCGGGTAAACGATCGCGTGCTAGTAGCCAATGGCTTTCCGCAGCTAACGGCGGCATTAGAGGACCGCGGATTCAACCCGCTGATCCTGGACATGAGCGAATTCCAGAAGATGGACGGCGGGCTCAGCTGTCTGTCGCTGCGCTTCTAGCCTGACTCAACTGCGAAACCCTACTGCTGCGGCTTGGCTTCCGGCGCTGGCTGGCTGCCGGCGGCCGGAATCTCCTGCCCGTTGTAGAGAATGGTCGTCGTCGAGCCAAAGCGCTTGTAGTCGGAGTACTTGACGATCTGGCGAATATGAACGTCCTGCGACAGGTAGCCGCGCCCCCCGGCAAAGTGCAGGATTCCTTCTCCCTTGCTGTAGACGGGGAACCAGTACTTGCCATCCACCTGCTGTCGCCAGGTCATGAAGGGCGGATGCAGATCTTCATTGTTCTTTCGCGTGTCATCGGGCACAATGTGCCCATTCGTTACCACAATTTGCAGGTCGGTGGCATCCACCCAGATGCGTCCCAGCAGATAGCGCTTCTTCTTTTCGATCAACTTCGGACTGACATCGAAGACATAGCAATCGATCTCGTCCACTTTCTGCTTACCGACATACTTCACGTCGTACTGGCCGATGTCCTCTTTATTGAGGGAGAAGTTGTAGCCGGTCTGCAGGTCCTGAAGGTCGGAGGGGCTCATGCTGATACGCGACAGCGTGTTTTGCGGCGCAAACACCACCTTTTCGGTGCGCACTCCATTCGGATCGAAGACAACATCGTCCACCTGGAAATATTCCCCGTCGACTTTGTTGTCGTCATCGATGGTTTGTATTCTGGCGGTGCGGCGATAGGTGTAGTGATTCAGCGCCTGCTGAAACTCGCTCTCCCTGGCCGCGAACTCCGCAATGATCTTCTCCGGCGGAATGGCGGGCGGATTGAGGTCCATGCGGCCAAATCCGGCATCGAGCGCCATCGGGGTAAAGCTATCCTTATTCTGCGCACCCGCCGCCAGGGAAAAGCCCACGGCCATCACAATCGCGATCCACAATCCATTTCGCACGCTGAGGTCTCTCCTTCGGCACCCGGTTGATCCATAGGGAAAAAGTGTCACAATATGGCAGACTCCGCTACTTGACTACAACGTTAGACGCATGGACTGCTCCGCCGGGTGGTCCCAAAATCGAGGAGAAGGGAAGCCGCGAACGGCGCGAACTGTCGCCGTCCCGCTGGCCGAAGGAATCGCTGGACGCGCGGTGCTTCACCGTGATCTGCTTTGAATTCATAGGGGCCCCGAAAATCTCGGCTTTCATGCGAAGCATATCCGGTTGGCTCGGCAATCGGTCAATCGGCCAGCGTGTGCACCAGGAAAATTGAAGGAGATTTTCGGCCCCCATGGCGGATTACTACCAGGCACCGGCGCTCATTCTCACGGTAATGCTGCTGCCCGCGTTCGGGTATTTGTACCACCGTTTCCGCGATACCCGCTCGCTGCTCTGGTTTCTTGGCTTCCTTTTTGCAATTGTCCGCATGGTGCTCCTTTACCGGTTGGGGTTGTGGAACTTCCCCGGTGGCATGCCGTTCTGGGTGAGGGCGGTGGGCTCGACCTGCATGCAGATCAGCGCCACGCTGTTCCTAGCTTCTCTTTCGCCGCTGCGATTTCGCGTGGGCAGGTTTCAGCTGCTTTACGTCATTCCCTACGCCATTCCGCTGGTCGCCTATTCCATCCTGCTTGAAGGCGTCTTCCACGAGGTCTCGCCCACCGGGCCTGCCTTCTGGATCTTCCCACTGCTGGGCTCATGCTCGCTGCTGGCCGGGTTCTTCTGGTGCGCCGCCAAGGGCAGCATGCCCGCCTGGATGGGCGCATCCATCTGCACGATCACGGGCTGCATTGCCTTCTGGATTTGTTTTTCCGCTGGTGGAAACTGGCCGCTCGTGTTTGTGGAGTGCGCCAACCACCTGATGACTGCCTTGTTGCTCATTACCGTGTTCCGGCGTATTTCACCGGGACTGGTGATGGGTGTGATCGGCTTTACCGCCTGGTCTCTCTCGATTTTGGAGATCTTTCCGGCCATCGGTGGCAATCTGGCCATCGATATACAGCTGGTTCGGATTCTTGTGATGGGCAAGGTGGTTGCGGCGCTTGGCTTGATTCTGCTGGCGCTTGAGGATCAGTTGGGCGTAAACCAGAGCGGACAGGAGCGGGAACGCCGGGCGCGCCGCGAACTCGAGGCCTATGCCAGCCTCATTCTCTCTCGCCGCCGCGTTGAGGACTTCGACCAGCAAGGCGCGGAGATTTGCCAGACGGTGGCCAAGCACAGCCGCTTTGCCCAGGTAGCTTTGCTCCTGCACCATGCCGGCCGTTTTCGCCTGGCTGGCGCTGCCGGCCTTGATCCAGCAATTGTGCCTGCGCTTGAAGGTCTGGCCGCGCGCATTCCCGTCAAAGGGTTTCTTGCGCCAGGTTCGGAGCCTTCCGCGGTCGAGCACAGCCAAACTGTCCAGCTCGACCTCACCAAGTGGATGCAGCCCGGCGAC
>Ga0302319_10013079_pt1 | contig 15585 bp, 14 predicted proteins | sample Bog_T0_2_FD_203319 | JGI IMG/M metagenome (GOLD analysis project Ga0302319, IMG submission 203319) | Peat permafrost microbial communities from Stordalen Mire near Abisko, Sweden - Bog_T0_2 | ecosystem: Environmental > Terrestrial > Soil > Wetlands > Peat | place: Sweden: Abisko, Stordalen Mire... | reverse complement strand
GAAAATTGCCTTAGAGTGATAAACTTATTGAAGGCAAGTATCCTTAATTATCCATCCATTTGTAACCTTTTTGCCGTTGACTCTGTTATCTATCGTATCCAGCATGCGAACGCCTCATGCAAAACTTCATCTGAGCCGGTTGCTGAACGATAGGTTCGGTTATAGATATAACACTATTATCGCTTAGTCCGCTTCCCTGCTTTCCTCTCCCTTAACTGGTGCCTGTTCGCGGGCATCGGCGTGCTCCACCCCCTGGAACCCATACCCACCACCCAACAATTCCTGTATGAAATTACCACTCACTTTCGGAGCGCTCCTCTGCGCCATCGTGGCATTGACTGCCACCGACGCCGGGGCTGCGCAACAAACTTACACTCCCGCCTATGGGAACCTCCTCCTCTGCTTCCGGGTCACCGGCGGAACGGGCGACGGTACGGACCTTATATTCGATCTTGGCTCTTACTCCAAGCCTGACACCTCGCTGAAAATCGGTCCCGACCTTGCGGCGGTGTACGGCACCAATTGGGCAAAGGATACCGACTTGGTCTGGAGCATCGTGGGCTCCGAAAAGAGTGGCACCAATCCCCCGGCAGATACCCTATTCGTCTCAGCGCCAAATGGTTCCGCACCGCCAGATGCCACCAGTCAGACCTCCCAGATCCCGACGCGCGGCGACATCGGAGCGATGTACGCGGCGTTTCAAACGGGGACCACGGGATTATTGAGCAATGCATCGAAGGTGGTCTCTTCCGACGGCAACAGCTACACGTCAGAGGAGGCGAATTATTCTCAGAACCTGGACCAGAACACGGAACAGACCGGAGACGTCGGGACCGGCACTGACAAAGTGGATATTTACGAACTCGATCCCAAACCCATCAAGGACATCGAACTCGGGATAGGGACGCTGAACGCGGACGGATATTTCACGTTCCAGGCCGAGGCCATTCCGGAACCCTCGACATGGGCGGTCGTCGCGATGGGTGCGGCCGCTCTGCTTGTCTTTCGAAAACGACGACGCCTCATGACGGTCGGCGCAAAAGGAGATTTCTGCCTGTCAAATTCTACGCCCTGAAGGAGGGTTGTTTACTATTTATTATCATGTCGCCCTCTTATGGGTTTTTACCCGGAGGGGCGGCCTCTTTTTTCTAGCGAGCAACGGATACCTCCGAGTTTTCGTGCCTCGGATGGACTCTTCGGATTCGCAACCTAAATTTAAAGCCGTCAGCCCCGCAGATAATATTTCGTCCCCTAATTGTTACATTAATTATCTAGCTGGGAGAGGGACCGCATGGTTTCCTCTGCCCTGCAACCCGGAACCGTACGCGGTCCCCCGGGGCACCCAAAAAACCTAATACAGCTCAAAAAAATCCCGTTCATGAAAATCTCGAAATCCATCCTTACCGGTATGATCGCCGTCGGCCTCGCCTCTGCGGCCTCTGCGACGCAATACACGGTCCACATCGTAGGCTCGACCGCCTACCGGGCGCCCGTTATGTCGGCGATCCTTGACTATCTCACCAGCGTGGGCACCACGCCCAAATATTGCTTCTGGGGCAGTTCGACCTTCCGCAAGGCGAATGCCGCCACCTTCTCAAGCACCGTCGGCTCTGACACCTATGTCGTCGAGTGCTTCTGGACTGGTTCCGCCGCCGGCGTGACCGACCTGGTAAAGGCCAACCCGGTTGACGACTTCCTGAGCTACAGCACCTACTCGTCGAGCATGAGCACGACGGGTTATTACATCAGCTCGTCGAGCCCGACCTTTGAGACCGCGGTCGCTCCTGATTCAGCGATGTCGGATTCGTACTACCAGTCCGTGGCGAAAGTGATGTCCGACGCGTCGGTTGTGGGTTCGAGCGGATCCGCGCTCGCCCACTCGATCAACAGCGCCACGCTGACCAACGCCGGTGTGACGGCCGGGCCCAAGAAGACGGTCGGGATCATTCCCTTCCTTTGGGTGCTCCAGAACCCCGGGTCGTCAGGCGTATCCGCGACCAACATCACGCAGAACGTTGCGAAGCAGTTGCTGCAGGTTGGCTACATCAACTTCTCGCAGCTTTCCGGTCTGTCTGCAGACATCACCAACTACGCGTTCCTCGTGGGCCGCAACGAAGATTCCGGCACTCGTATTGATTCCGCCGCCGACGCGCAGGACGGGTTCGATATCGCTCCGTTCCAGGTGCTGCCTGAGTTCACCAGCAACGCGACGACCAGCTCGGTCTATCCTCTGCCTGCCTATCCTCCGAGCGGCCATACGGGCGGTGCGGGCAGCACGCTCTCCTCGATTGAGCTCTGGCCTGCAGGCGTTGCCCTGAACACCGAGCCCGGCATCTCCTGGGCTGCTGGCGGTCACTCCGGTCTCGTGTCCGGTGGCGACGTTGCCAATACCTTGAACTCCACCAACCCCGGCGCGGCGAATATCACGGTTGACGATGGCAGCGGCAATGTCACCGACGACTCCGCTGGCAACAATGCCTGTGCTCCTCTCGACAACAACTACACCGCCGGCTCGAGCCAGTGCCTACTGCTCGGCTACGTGGGTGTTGCGGACGCGTACGGCGTGCTCGCCAGCATCGGTGGTACGGCCATTGCCGGCCAGCCCTCAACGGCGAAGGCCCTCGGCCTGAGCTATGAAGGCGTCAACTACTCCCCGGCGGCTGTTGAGAACGGCGAGTACACCCTGTTCGGTTACGAGCACATGTACTACACGACCGCCACTGGCACCGTGAAGACGGTCCTCGATGGCATCGCGGACAAGGTGTACGGCAGCGACGCGGACATCGACTCCAGCGGAAACCACGGCGCGGGCGACGCGGCGGGTATCTTCTACAGCAGCATGAACTTCTCCCGCGGCCTGACCGAGGGCGGAATTCTGTCCCCGACCAACTAATAATCAGTGACTCAGCAATAAGTCACCAAAGAGAAAGTCATTTATATGAAACTCAGAAATACATGCACCGCGATCCTGTCCGCCGCGGTTGCGCTCATCGCCACCAAGGCCGGGGCGCAGACGCAGTACATCAACCCGCCGAACGGCAGTCTGATGCTGTGCTTCCGCGAGGTTGGTTCGCTGACCACGGAGCAAAACAACGACGCGAATGGCACCAGCAATCCGTTCGATAAGGACCTGCTCGTAACCATTCAAAACTTCACGAGTGGCACGATCAACCTCAACAGCGACCTCACTTCGGTGTTTGGTAGCGCCTGGTACAACCTCGGCACGTTGGAATGGAGCGTCCTCGGCGCCTCGACCAGCGGCCACGGTCTCCCGGCGGATACTCTGTTCGCAACGGCTCCTGGGAGCCCGGCGGATGCGGGGAGTTCAACCCAGCAAATCCCGGCACGCTCGGACATCACCGCCCTGTACACCGCGTTCCACCAAGGAACGGCTGGCGCCTTTCCCGGCGGTTCGTCCATAGTGGACCCGGAAGCTGGCAACAGCTACACGCAGGAAGAGGGCAGCCTCTCCGGCATCCTGGACCAGTCGTTTGAGCTGTCTGGTGACATTGGCAGTGGGGGTTCCTCCACCTCCAACATCTACGAGCTTTATCCCAGCAACTCGAGCCCGCAGGACATCAATGTCGGCACTGCCACGCTGAACTCGGACGGGACGTTCGTATTCGCAGTACCGGAGCCCTCGACCTGGGCTTCGATGATCGCTGGCGTCGCCGCGCTGCTGGTCTTCAGCCGCCGTCGTAAGTTGGCCTAAACGATCGCAGCAAACCGCAACCAAGTTATGCAAACCCAGCCATCCAAAAGGGTGGCTGGGTTTTTGCATTGAAGGCTCGGGGCGCTCCGCGCTGCAGGGGGACCCGGCCTCATCCGGAATCCCGCCGGTTATTGAGAGCGCTGAAAGGGGAGCCTCTGGGGTAGCCGCACCCGGTCCGGAGGGCCGGGCATGTCGTCATTCTCCGTCACCGGGACCCGGACGAGTTCACCGTTTTGAGTTACAAAGTCAGGCGAGGGACGAGGCTGATGCCGAAGGGGCCGGGCCGCGAATACAGGGACTGATTCCAAGGCCGCGACTTTTTGCACCTGCGCCTCGTCAAATTGGAGGGTTGCCTTCTCGGCGCCCTTGGTAATTTCGACGGTACTTTTGCCGGTTTGACTCGACCAATTGACGCCCTCAATCTTCATCCCGTCCTTGGTGCTTTTGCCGACCTCGACGAGAATGGCGTTCGGCATGTCCGGATCACGGGATTTGATTGCGACGAAATCGGCCTGGCCAACGTGGGCGATGCCATCGACGTACAACTGGGCTGCAAAGTCCGGGGTGGCGGCCTGGGCCGTCGCGGCCGCGGCCGTGGCTACGGCGAACGGCGACCTGGCGCTCATCTGTTGGTATCGGGTCTCAGGGAAAGGGGTTGGAAGAGGCTGGGCCATGCCGGCCAGCGCCGCCGGGCCAGTGAGGCTGGAGACGCACGCGGATAATCCAATCAGGACCACGGTACGATTCATCGCGGGGAGTCTAGGGAACTCCTTCTTCGAATTCAAACCCTGACTGTCTGTCTTACGGTGGAGTTAGGAGCATTCGGGCACATTGGTACGGATCTGGCTTTTAGTGCCCGCGATGGACCACTTTTCACAGAGACATGCTGCCTCGCCAGCCACGGCCGGGGCATGAAGTGGATGGAACGGGGGATTGACCGGACACGATGATCATCAAGTCAAAAGACGAGACGCGGGCTGCCGTCGCCACGCTCGAGGAATTATTGGCGGTAAGGACGATCTCAACCAGGCAGCGGGAGGCGGTGGAAGAGGAACTGCATAACCTGCGCTGCGGCGCGCAAGGTGAAAGGGAAGCCGCCTACCAGATTGATTTTCAACTTAAGGATTCGAAGAACTGGGCTGTGATCCATGATCTGCGGTTGGAATACAATGGGAGGGTGGCCCAGATTGACCACCTGCTGATTGGCCGTTTTTTTGACATATTCGTCATCGAGAGCAAAAATATCAAAACGGCGCTGCGGGTGGATGCGAACTGTGAGTTTCAAGTAAAGACACGCTGCGGTTGGCAATGCATGGCATCGCCTATCGAGCAGAACCGGCGGCGCATCACCGTGCTCAATGAATTGATCTGCAGGGAGAGGCTGACCCCGACGCGGCTGGGCATGACGATCAAACCGGCGTTTCGCAATTGGATCCTGGTGCCGCCGGAGTGCCATATATCGGACCGTCATGTTGAAGAAGCGATCATCCTGAAAATGGATATGTTCAACCGGCGGATGGATGAATTTACAAACCAAGGCTCGGTGGTCGACGTATTGTCAGTGGCGAAGATATGCTCCTCGGAGACGATCGTGGATTTTGCGCAAAGGTTGGTGAGCTACCATCGTCCCGTCGCGTTTGATTACGCCGCCAGGTTTGGGATTAACTTATCGCGCCCGGCGCAGCCGACCTGTGAGCAATGTCAGGTGGCCGTAGAACCCAAGGTGGCCACGTATTGCCTTGCGCATGCAAATCGGTTCGGGGATCGAATTCTGTGTCGCGAATGCCAGGCGCGGATCCCGGCTGGAGTACGCGCATTGCCGCCGGCGCGCAGGGCGGTGGCGAAGACGGCTACCCGGCCGCCGCGTTCCAGGCCGCGCCGATGAGCCAGGCAGCGTCGGCTGGGTCGATGGCAATCGATCGGGCGCTGCGCCAGGTGACTGCCGGTTTTTATTGAGACTCGCGAGGCAGGGTGCTATGCGGAGGGACACATGGAAACGCGACTGCCTGGAATCGTGTTTGTCATTATCCATGGCACGGCATCCAGGGGGGCGCGGTGGACCCGGCCGGAATCGAAGATCCGTAGGAGGTTGGAGCGACATTTCAATCGGCGTGGCCGGACATTCTCTTTCGAGTGGTGCGGCGCCAATACCGATACGGCCCGGCTCACGGCAGGGAAGGAACTGGGTCGGCGTGTGCTTGAGCTTTACGACGAGTACCATGCGCCGATCTACCTGGTCGCCCACAGCCACGGCGGAAATATCGCGCTGTATGCGATGCGCGATTCAGTAGTCGAGGAGAAAGTAGCCGGCGTGATTTGCATTGGGACGTCGTTCATTCATTGCACGCCGCGACCGGTAATAGCTACCGTTGAGAAATGCCTTGGACTCTTGCCCCGGGTACTGGGGGCAACCGCGTTGGGGGTGATCGCGCTTTTACAGCCGCGCGGTGTGGCAGGCGGATGCGGGATCCTTCTGCTGGGATCGTTCGCCTTGGCGCGTCCTTTATGGATGCCGTGGTATCAAAGGATTTGCGGCGGATGGGTGGAAAGATTACGCGGCCGGGTGGAGGCAACATGCACGCGCTCAATCACAACGCTCTCGCTGCCAAGCTTGCCAAATCTCAAAATGCTGTGCCTCACCTCTCCCTATGACGAGGTGGGCAAATGCTTGCGGCTGTCGCTCTTTTTCTCGGAACTGCCGTTTCTGGCGTGGTGGATCCTCGGCCGCCTCGGCGATGTCATTTTCGGAGGTGGTGGACGCAATGCTTTAACCGTGATCTTTTACACCGGCGTGGCGGCGGGAATCGCCGGCATGTTGACGGGTATGACGCAGGGGATTCACCCGGCTGCATGGCTGGAACTGGCCAGGCTGCTGGTAATTCCGCGCCTCGCCGGTCTGATCTCTTTATTGATCGCGCCAGCCTTGATCCTTGTATGGCAATTGATCCTCGCGATTACTCCTGACTTACCCGGGGTATTTTCCCATCACGTGAATCGAAAGCCAGTGTTTGCCGACTGGTGCACTCGGATCACGGTGGACCACGCGCCTGAAGGGCATACGGAATGTCTTGTAAAGGAGATGAATGTCGTGTCGGGAAAGTTAAACTTCAGGGCCCCGAACATCAGGACATTCTTCGCGGTTACGGCGCACGTCAGGCTTTATAACAATCGGGGGGTATTGCGGGAGATCATGCGCTGGATTTACGAGCAGGAAGCCCGTGGTGCGAAACTGCCATGAACACCGGCTCCGCTTTACCGCGACCGATTCTGGTTCGATGATGAAAGTCACCGCTGTTTCGTTGAACCCTGCCTCGGCCTGGCTTGGCTGTTGGGTCGCTGGGACGACTCTTTAGCTGTTTTCCCACGCAAAGGTATAGAGTGGCGGAGCCGCAACCAATACTCAGGCAATTTGTCGACCACGGATTTCATCCAGCGGTTGTGGGAGGCACGAATGCAGAATCTGGATATCCGTGTAAATCCGTGTCATCCGTGGTTGAAAATCTTCCCGGAAATGAACGATTTGAGTGGTTTACAATGAAGAGGTGCGGAGGTGAAAAAAATGTACGCGGCGCGCGAAAACCTTCGACGTTTGCGATGCGGAGGTGCGTTCCTTCCGTTTAGAGTTCCTCCGCGTCCCTGCGCCTCGGGATAGTCTCCTCCTCCAGCCCATTCACGCAGCGGGTGATACCGATAATGTCAGCCCGGAACCTTTCCGTGCTTGCCGCCCACCGGTCACGGCGAGGAGCCCTTCTTTGCCGCTTCGCCCACTTATTGAACGGTTCTTCAGGTGAAAGTTGCATAGGACCGTCAGGTTGGGCACAATTCGGCCCTATGGCGGATTTGCCAAAGGAAGAGATTGTCGCGGAGCTCGAGGCGATTCGGATTGCAATCCTTGCACTCGAGCAATTTGTGGTGCCTCCCGTGACGGAGTCCGAGGCGCGGCGAAAAGTCGAGATGCTGCTGGCCTTGATGGAAATGGCGAATCTCTGACGATTCGGCTCAGGCGACCATGACTGCGACCGGCGGCACCGGGGCTTTCTGGAGCTTGAACATCCCGGTCGACGCTTCGTCCTGGCCGGCGAGCTTCTTGACCCGGTCGATGCCGGTGCGGACCTTGCTTTTGCTGGTGGCAAAAAGATTCGCGGTCTCTTCGGTGATGAAGTTCTGGGCAAAGGAGTCGATGAGCGCCATATCGAACGTGCGCCACTGATACGCGGCGCTTGCCTCGATGATATCCGTGTAGGTCTTGTTCTCGCTTTCGCCCATCAGGAGCACTTCCCGGGTGCGCATGTTGCTGCCCATGATTTCATTGATCATGATGCGTCCGCCGCCCACCTTCGGCACGAGCCGCTGGCTGATCACATAGCGCAAGGTCTGGGCAAGCCTCTCGCGCACCAGTTGCTCCTCGTCCTTGGTGAAAAACCCGAGGATGCGGTTGATGGTTTGCCCGGCATTAATGGTGTGAAGCGTTGAGTAAACCACGTGGCCCGTCTCCGCCGCCGTGAGCGCGATCTCCATGGTCTCGCGGTCGCGGATTTCGCCCACCAGGATGACCTTTGGCGCCTGGCGCATCGCCGCCCGCAGCCCGGCCGCAAAGCTGGGAAAATCCCTTCCCAGCTCCCGCTGCGAGAAGGTGGCCTTTTGATGCGGATGCATGAACTCGATGGGATCCTCCAGCGTCACCAGGTGCATCTTCGCGTTTTTGTTCAGCTCATTGAGCATCGCCGCCAGTGTGGTCGTCTTGCCGGAGCCGGTGGCGCCAGTTACAAAAGTAATTCCATTCTTCTCCTTGATGATGTCGTGGAAGATGGGCTGCAACTTGAGACCATCCATCGTGGGGATTGCCGTATTCAGCTTGCGCATGACGATGGCGTGATGCCCATTCTGGCGGAAAATATTGACGCGGAACCGGGCGGACCCCTCGAGCGCGTAGGAGCAATCGCACGAGCCCAGTTCCTTCAGATCGGCCTTGAGGCGTTCGATGGGGCCCATGAGGGTGAGCGCGAGTTGCTCAACGTGCTCGGGCTTCAGGATGGAGGCCGCGGAGTCATCAGGATAGGATTGCAAATCCCCGTGGGCTTCCACCTGGAGCGGCTTGCCCACCACAAAAAACAGGTCGGACACCCCCTCATATTTCTGAAGGATGGAAGATAGCAGTGAGTCAATGTGGTGGTCTGACATGGATGGCCTTGGTTCGATAGCAAGCCACGTGCCTTCTTTGACAATCGAGGGTGAGACAACGCAAAATGCCGATGCTATTCGCGCACGGCCCATTCTGCGTAAGGATGGCGGACCAGGCCGGAGTTGCGATAGCGGGCGTCTCCCGTGACCTCCGTACCGATCCAATCCGGCAGCCGGATCGCCTGGTCCTCGCTTGCCAGTTCCACCTCGATCACGACCAGGCCGGCATTCGCACCGTGAAACTCATCGATCTCGTAAGCAATGCCATCCTGCCGGACCACGTAGCGGGTTTTCTCGATGAGCGGTTTTTCGCAAAGCGATTCGAGCATCGCCGTCGCGTCCTCGAGCGGAACCGGGTACTCATACTCGGCACGACTGGCTCCGGTGGTGATCCCCTTGACGGTCATCCACGCGCTCTCTCCGGTTACCCGCACACGGACTGTGCAATGGCTTGCGCTTAAGAGATACCCCTGCCGCACCAGCCCGCCCTGCCCGTCGATGGCACGCCGCCACGCATCGCCTTTCGGTAGGAATTTCCGTTCGATCTCAATGCCCATCGCGGCGGCGAGCATAGAGCCAAAGGTGCCCGCGGCAATAGGGAAGTGCCGCCCCGCTGTCAGGCCACTTTCTCCGACGACTCGCCATCCTGGCCGCGGGGCTCCGTGGATTGAAGCGGTTTCGTCTCCGGCGCGGGAAGTACTGGCCGGTGGCAGTCGCACACCTCGCATCGCCACGGGCGGATGGTTGCCTCGATGCATACCGCGATCCACGGGATGAGCCAGAGCCCGCCGGTGAGGATCGTCGCGAAGAAATGCCGCCAGTGGCTCACCGCCTGCCGCAAGAAGTATCGCTTGCACCTGCACGGCTTGCAGAACGCAAGGATTTGCTCCGGTTTTGGATTATCGATGATCGGTTTGATGGCTTCGGAAACCTCCAGGCAGCGCCTCTATTCCTATAGCAGCAGATCGGGGCGAAAAAAAAGATCGGTCCGTTAGGAGTATGCACTGAGCCGGACCTGCCCGAAAAGGCAGAAGCCCTAGGATAGGTGTCCTAGTTTCATGGCGGTCAACGGATTTTTCACTGACTTCCCGCTCCCATGCTGCATTACATTCGAAAAGCATGCCTCATCACTTCATCCCCCCGCTCCCCGTTTATTTCAGCGTCATAACCATTCTTTTCGTCTTTGCCTGCGAGGGAAGTGCAACCTCGGCCATGCCCGAAAATGATTACGACATCAGCCATTACGGCGCCCTCGGGGATGGGAAGACGCTCAATACCCAGGCCATCCAGGCCGCCATCGACAAATGCGCAGCCGGGGGCGGCGGCACCTTGCGGATTCCACCGGGCGCGTTCCTTTCAGGCGCCCTCTTCCTCAAGCCCGGCGTCAATCTGCATTTGGACAAAGGCGCGGTCCTTCAGGGCTCGACCAACATCCAGGATTATCCGGCGTGTGAGACCCGCATCGAGGGGCACACCCAGGTTTGGATTCCGGCCCTGGTTAATGCCGCGGGCACGGATCATCTCCGCATCGATGGCGAAGGCACCATCCAGGGCGGCGGCAAACCGTTTTGGGACGCCTTTTGGACCAGGATCGCCGCCGACAAAAAAACCGCGAACCTCGATGTAAAGCGCCCTCGGAACATATTCATCCAGGACTCGAAGGATGTCGAAATCAGCGGCATTTCCTTGAGGCAGTCTGGTTTCTGGAATCTGCATTTGTTCCGCTGCCAGGGCGTTGTCGTGGATGGCGTGGACATCCGCACACCCAGGCACTCGCCCAGCACGGATGGCATCGATGTGGACAGTTGCCAGGAAGTCACCATTCATGGCTGCTACATCTCCGTGGACGACGACAACATCGCCCTCAAGGGAAACAAGGGCACCTCCGCCCTGGATGACAAGACGATCCTGCCCGATGAAAACATCCACATTTCCGGCTGCACCTTCGGCTTGGGCAATGCCGCCCTCACCCTCGGCAGCGAGGCGACCACCGTCCACAATGTCGTCATGGAGAACTGCAAACTCACTGGCAAGGATACAAACTGCGTCCTGACCCTCAAGCTCCGTCCGGACACGGAGCAGCATTATGAAAACATCACCGTCCGCGACATCACCGTCGATAATCCCGCGGCGCAATTAATCTCTATCAAAGGCTGGACGCAGTATTTCGACTTACAGGGCAAGCCCGCGCCCAGTCAGGTCGCCACCGGCATCACCCTCAGCGACATTACGGGCACCTTGAAAAAATTCGGGCAGATCGATGGCCCGGAAAAAAGCACCGTTCAGAACGTCACATTCAAGAATATCAATATCACATTAAAATCTCCCGCCGTGATCGCTAAAAACGTGAAGAATCTGAGTTTTGTTAACGTAACCATCAACGGCGTCGCCTACGTGGGTGAGCAACAGACGCCCGCTAATTAATAAGAAAGCATATTGGAACAACACATCAGTCTACGCGCCCGGGGGAGAGATCGGGCACACTGCTCCATTTCATCCGTTGGCTGCGGATTGAGGGGCATCTGAATTGTGATTGGGGGCAGCTTTGTTCATGGAAGGCAGTGACGCACCGGAGGATTTTGATGCCTCGTAATCCCGCTGCAGGATTCGGATCGCGCTCTGACGGCGACTCCGAATCAGCGCCGATTCACCTTCTGCCAGCGTCTTCTTGAGGGATCTTCGAAACTCCGGTTTATGCCACCCACAGACGTCGCATCGCCAGGGGCGTAGCGCTCCCTCAATACAAACGGCCAGCCAGGGTATCAGCCATAGCCCGCCGGTCAGAACGGTGAACACAAAGTGCAGCTTATGTCTGGTCTGGTGTCTCTCGAAAACGCTCTCGCACTTGCATGCCGAGCAATATCCCGCGATTTTCTCTCGCTCCACTTTTTCAGTCTTCGCGTCTGGTTCTTCCACAACCCGCCTTTCGCTTTACACCATCTTCCGTCAGCCTTGAATTGGCAATCTCTCTCTCATAGGGATTTCTCCTGAGATCGGGGGTGATCGTCCACCTAAGGCCATTCCGCTGAGCGGAATGAGGGATTCAAGACAGTAGTCCGTGGGAAGGTCCCTGCAAATTGTTCTACATTTGCCGTTCCCACGACGGTCCCGAACCGGCATCATGCCCTATAAGAATAAGTCTTTAAGCGTTTAACAGCGATACCGGTGGCGGGACTCGAACCCGCACTTCACTTTCGTGAAAACGGATTTTAAGACCGCTGATTTCCTCAGGTAGAGACCCTCTGTTGCCATTCCGTTGCCGTTTTTTTTCGACGGATAACGGTCCGTTGCGTGGCTTGGCGTGGGGTCATTCGCCCGTCATTTTTTCACGCGGCGAACCGGGCTGCAATTCGATATTGAGATGGTAACGTGTGCTTTTCAGCGAACCCGTACGAACGAGCGCCTGTTTGTCCACCAAGTCTTGCAGGTCGCGGGTAGCGGTGGAGCGGGATGTCTCGGTGATGCGGATGTAATTTTCGGCGCTCAAGCCACCCTTGAAACCGGTCGGCCCTTCGCGAAACATCCGCGCGATAACTTTCTCCTGGCGCTCATTGAACTGCCCGCGAAACCGGTCGAAGTACCTGGTTTTAGCGATGAGAAAATCGAGCATCCGCTGAGAATAGTCCTGTGCTTCCAATACAGTCTGCGCAAAGTAAACCAGCCACTCGGTGATCTCGTTCCGCCTATTGCTGTGCTCCAGCATGTCGTAATAGGCTTTTCGCTTGCTATTGATGGTGTGGGAAAGCGCGATTAGTGAGGCTTGGCCCAACCCTTGAGAGACGGCCTTCTCGGCGATGGCGCGGCCTATGCGCCCGTTTCCGTCCTCGAAGGGATGGATAGAAACAAAATACAGGTGCGCGATTCCAGCACGGGCGAGAATACCCAAAAGCGCTTTCCCTTTCGGTGCGGTATGTTCGAACCACTGGATGAAGCGCTTCATCTCCTTTGGCAGGGCAGGGGAAGGCGGAGCTTCAAAATGAACCTTGGGCGCGTGTAGCGGGCCGGAGACAACCTGCATGGGGCTTTCGTCTGTTCGGTATCTGCCGACCTCCTTCACATCGCGCCTGCCGTTCATCAGCATTTCATGCCAGTGAAAAAGAAGTTCATCCGTGAGTGGCGCGTCGAAATGGCGGTACAAATCCACCATCATTTGGGAGATGCCATGCTCGGCGGGTGGGATTTTGCGGTAATCCGAAGCGAGGCCAAAATTTTGCCGGATCGAGGATTGAAGACTGTCGCGGTTCAGAAATTCGCCTTCGATTTCCGATGTCTTCAATGCTTCATCGCTGATGAGTTCGACCGTGAGCTGCTGCCTGTCCTCATCACCAACATGCCTTACCGCGCCCGAAAACACGCCGGACTGGCGCAAGAACGCCGCCTCGAACGCCTCCAAGTTCGAGGCGGCGTAGCGAAATTCCGGCCAGTCTTTCTGCTGCCAATTCCAGATTTGGTGGTTGGGCATGAGTTATAAAGCCTCCGTTTATACCTCACATATATGCCATATTATGAGTTATAAAGCCAGTTTCTATTCGTCGGAGTGCTAGAGACGTATCGCCGCAAATCGAGTTTACTTCCCGCTCGGGATGTATTTGGGCGGTATGCCCCCGAAAATTAACGAAACTTCCCGCTCGGGAACTTTCCGTTGATTTCGCCTGTTTTTTGACGTAATCTTACCGAGCGGTAATATTAAGGATGCCCATGAAATATACCCCTGAGAAAATCGGCGAGACGGTGCGAAGCGCCCGCAAGAAGTTGGGCGTGACGCAACGCGATTTGGCGCTCACGTCAGGCACCGGGGAGCGCTTCATTATTGAACTCGAACAGGGAAAGCCTACCTGCCAGTTGGGCAAGGTTCTCACGGTGCTGCACACCCTCGGAATCACGATGGAATTGAACGACGCCAGCGGAAGGAGTGTAACGCCATGAAGCAAACTCTCGACGTATATCTGCACAGGGATTTGGTCGGCAAACTCGTCCAGGATGCGCACGGCATCATGCGATTCCAATACGTCTCGCAATGGCTGAACCGCTCAGGGGCCATTCCGCTGTCTCGCTCCCTCCCCCTTACCGACAAGCGTTTTGGCCGCAACGAATCCCGTGGATACTTTGCGGGGATTTTGCCGGAGCAACATCAGCGCGAGGTCATAGCCAAGAACCTGGGCATCAGCGCAAAAAACGACTTCGCGATGCTCGACAGAATCGGCGGCGAATGCGCCGGGGCGGTGACGTTTTTGCCCGAGGGACAACAGCTCCCAGCGCGGGAGGACGCATACAAGCTGCTTTCCCCCGAAGCACTCGCGGAGATATTGCGAACGCTGCCGCGCCGTCCGCTTTTGGCGGGCGAAGAAGGCATCCGTCTCTCACTGGCGGGCGTTCAGGATAAAATTGCCGTATACGTCTCGCGGGACGGCATCTCAATCCCGCTCAACGGAGCGCCGAGCACTCATATTCTGAAACCTGCAATCGAACGCTTTGAAGGTGTCGTTTTTAACGAGGCTCTTTGCATGAGGCTCGCTCGCGAGGCGGGCTTGAATGCGGCACACGTCGAAACAGGCAAAGCCGCCAACATCGATTTCCTGCTAGTCGAGCGATACGACCGCGCACTCACAACGGAAGCGCAAAGTGGCGCGGAAACGCTCCTGCGAGTCCATCAGGAGGATTTCTGCCAAGCCTTGGGCATTGTTCCCGAAAGAAAGTATCAGGCCGAGGGTGGGCCATCCCTGAAAGACTGCTTCGCCCTGGTACGCGAAGTTTCGTCCACTCCCGTGCTGGATTTGAATGCGCTCCTCGACGCCGCAATTTTCAACGTGCTGATCGGCAACAACGACGCCCACGGAAAGAATTTCTCGCTGGTCTATAACGAGGGGCTGATACGGCTGGCTCCCTTGTACGACGTGCTTAGCACGGCGTACTATCCCGAACTGTCGTCAAAAATGGCGATGAAGATCGGCGACGAGTACGATGCAAAAAAGATCACCCCTGTTGATTTTGAGCACATGGCGGAGGAAGCGGGCCTCGCCAAGCCCATTGTGAAACGGCGGGTGTCGGAACTATCCGAATTGGTGCTTTCCAAACTCTCCGGCATGCCCATGGATCACGCCGTCGCCACTGGCGTCTCAAAGCTCATCGAAACGAATTGCAAGCGATTGCTTCAAGCCTGAGTCATTGCCCCTCTACAATCATGTTCAAATCACTGCTGAATGCGCGGTCATGACCCGCAGCGCGGCAGGAAATTGGACGGCCTCCAAGCCGCCATTCTCTAGCTCAACGCTTTTCTGCTGAGCGAACCCTGCGGCGGCGCCGCGCGTCTCAAAGAAACTGCGCGTGCGTTGCTTCCGTCCCTCACCGTCAATGGTCGTGGTATTGACGACGAATTTGAGGTGGGGTCGCTTCGGGTCGCGATACGGCCTGATCTTGAACGCTTTCATGGCTCCATTGTTGTTGCCATTCTGTTGCCGTTTTTTCAAGGAAATTGACGAAAGCATGCGTGAGCTTGCGTGACCTTACGCAGTATCAGGAATTGCCGTTATGCCCTGTATTCATGCGGCTTCAGCGTTTTTCAGAGATACCGGTGGCGGGACTCGAACCCGCACTCCACTTTCGTGAAAACGGATTTTAAGTCCGTTGCGTCTGCCATTTCGCCACACCGGCGTGGGCTGGCGCCCTGGGGCCTGCGCTTGTTCCTCAGGGCG
>Ga0302319_10013076_pt1 | contig 15586 bp, 15 predicted proteins | sample Bog_T0_2_FD_203319 | JGI IMG/M metagenome (GOLD analysis project Ga0302319, IMG submission 203319) | Peat permafrost microbial communities from Stordalen Mire near Abisko, Sweden - Bog_T0_2 | ecosystem: Environmental > Terrestrial > Soil > Wetlands > Peat | place: Sweden: Abisko, Stordalen Mire... | reverse complement strand
CCGGCGGACCGGTCGAGAACGCGCGCGGCTTCGTCCTGCACACCGCGGACTGGACCGGGGAGGGCAGCCTGAAGGTCAACGAGGCTTTGGCCCTGACCGCCAGCCTCGATGTCCTGAAAGTGATCGCCGAGGGCGGCGGCCCGCGCGAATGCGTCCTCGCGCTGGGCTACGCCGGCTGGGGACCCGGGCAACTCGACCGGGAGATCCAGGAGAACGCCTGGCTGTCCGTGCCCGCGGATGAGACGTTGCTGTTCGACACAGCGCACGACACGAAATGGCGGCGTGCCTTTGCCAAGCTGCGGATCGACCCATTGCTGCTGTCCGGTGTTGCCGGTCACGCGTGATTCAGGCGGCGCTTTAACCAGCCTTTAAGGAATTTCTGCGATCTAGCGCCTCGGCCGCGTGCAGCGGCGGAGGATTGAATGATGCCCCTTGATGGCAACAGCACCCAACGGACGCTGACGGACGTAACCGCGGCGATCCGAACCGTTCTGGACCAGCCCGACCTGGACCTCACCCTGGCGAGCAGCCTGGAGGACATCCCGAACTGGGACTCCATGGACCTGATCGCGGTCGTCGTCGAGCTGGAATGCCGCTACGATATCCTGTTCGAGTTACCACAGATCGACAGTTTCGCTCGCGTCGGCGACATGGTGCGTGCGGTGGCGGCAAAATGCCACCTGCGGGCGGCCTGACTGGGGGTGCTGTTCAACTCCTATCTGTTTCTTGGCGGCTTCCTGCCGGTGGCGCTCTGCGGTTTTGCCGTGGCGTGCCGGCTGGGACGGCGTGCGGCGTTGCTGTGGATGATCGCGGTATCGGGAGTCTTCTACGCCTGGTGGGCGCCGGGTTTCCTGCCGCTGCTGCTGGCCTCGGTTGCGGGCAATTATGCAGTCGCGATGGCGATCGGCAGCAGCGCGGACCGGCCGGTCCGTCAGGCCTGGCTGCTGAGCGGTGCCATCGCCGCGGACATCGCGGTTCTGGTGGGGTGCAAGGCTCTGGCGCCGGTGCAGCCGCCCGGCCTGAGCTTCTTCACCTTCACTCAGATCGCCTGTCTGCTGGACTGGCAGGCGCAGGGCCATCCAAGGCGCGGGCTGCTGGAATATGGCGTGCTGGTCGGGTTCTTTCCGCATGTGATCGCCGGTCCGATCCCGCTGGGGCGTGAAATCCTGCCGCAACTGCACGATCCCGCTACATTGCGGCTGTCGGCGCACAACCTGGCCATCGGCGGCGGCATCTTCGTCATCGGATTGCTGAAGAAGACCCTGCTGGCCGAACCCCTCGGCGATATTGTCGCCCGGGGCTTCACCGCGCCGGAGACCTTGACCCTGCTGCCGGCCTGGCAGGCGGCCCTGGCCTGGTCGTTGCAACTCTACTTCGATTTTTCCGGCTATTCCGACATGGCGATCGGTCTGGGGCGGATGTTCAACCTGCACTATCCGGTCAACTTTGCCTCGCCGTACAAGGCGCAGAGCATCATCGACTTCTGGCAGCGCTGGCACATGACTTTGACCCGGTTCCTGATGCACCGGCTGTACGCGCCGCTGACGGTCCTGGTCTTGCGATGGCGGCGTTCCCGAGGATGGAAGGTTGACCGCAAGGCGCAACAAACGATCGGCGGCTTCACGGCGATGCTGGCCATGCCGCTGCTCGCGACGATGCTGCTGGCCGGGATCTGGCACGGCAGCGGCTGGACCTTCCTGCTGTTCGGGATGCTGCACGGGGTTTTTCTGGCGATCAATCACGCCTGGCGGCTCTTCCGGACCGGCCGCCGGTCCACCGCGATTCCGGCGGTGATCGGGCGGGTCGGCCTGACCTATCTGTGCGTGCTGCTGGGCGCAGTGCTGTTCCGATCCCCGTCGGTGGCGGCGGCGGCCTCACTGTTGGGCGGGATGGCCGGGCTGCACGGGGTGGTGCTGGACGCCCCGACCGCCCACGCACTGTTTCACGCCGAACTGGCGGCGGCCTGGCTCGCCGGGCTGTTCGCGATCGTCTGGTTCGCTCCCAACACCCAACAGATCATCGAAACGTCCTGGCGCCCAACCTTGCCCTGGGCGCTCGCCTTCGGCTGTGGCGCCACGTTGGGGCTGCTGTCCCTCGGCGGCACCGGCGAGTTCCTGTATTTCCAGTTCTGATGGGCCGGGTCCTGTCCGCCCCGCGCTATCTGATGCTGGCGGCCCTGGCCGCGGCGGCGGCATTCGCACTGGTCTGGGCCTGGGTGGCGCAGATGCCGCTCGCCTTCCTGGACCCGGAGTATCCGTCCTGGCAGGCGAAGCTCGCGCTGCTGGCGCGCTGCGACCTGGGGGAGGTCTTGGTTCTGGGTGATTCCAGAGCGGCGGCCGACGTGATCCCCGCCGCGTTGCCGGTGACGACGACCAACCTGGCGGTCGGCGGTGGCATGCCGATCGAGGCCTTCACGGCGTTGTCGCGGGCGCTGCGCTGTCCGGTGCCGCCGCGGCGGGTGGTGATCTCGCTGGATGCGGTGCATTTCATGCAGCCGGACCTGTTCTGGGAACGGACTGTGCGGTTTGGCTTCCTGAACCGGGCGGATCTGACGGCGGTGAGGCGCGTGGCCACGCAACTGGGGGACTGGCCAGAATTTCAGCCGCGCCAGGCCGACGGACTGCCCGACCGGTTGCGCGGCACGCTCTATGCCCTGCGCTTCCCGCCGCTGTATTTCAACAGCCTGGTGAAAGGTGGCGGGTTTCTGCGCTGGTGGGGCAACACCGCGGCGCTGCAGGCCGGGATGGCGGCGCGCGGCCATTACTTCTTCGGCACGGACCCGGGATCGAGCGTCGTTGCGATGGATGCTCATCTGCGGACGTTCCGGCCGATGCCGGTGCTGGACTGGTATTTCGACCGGCTGCTGGCGCTGCTGGCAGACCGCGGCATTCCGGCGGACTTCGTCTCGATGCCAATGAACCACGCGACCTGGCAGGAGGTCCGGCCGGCGTTCCGCTCGGCGTTCGAGGCTTACCTGGCCCGCTACACGCGACGCTATCCGGGATTCCACGTGGTCGGTCCGGCGATGCCGTACTGGCCCGACCGGTTGTTCGGCGACGGATTTTCCCACCTGAACCCCGAAGGCGCCGCCTTGTTCAGCGCCATCCTCGGACGCTGCCTCTCCGCTCGGATGGGGCTGGCCGGGGTGCCAACCGCCTGCCAGGGGGAAGCGTTTCTGTTGGCTGCGGGCCAGCCGCCGTGATGCGGAGATCTGGGTCGATCGGGTGAGGCTACACCATCGCCACCGGCCGCACCGGCGACCCGGTCGCACCGCGGAACTTCGTCGCCAGCAGCACGAAGCATGAGACCGAGACCCGGTCGGTTGCCAGTTCTTCCAGCGCCAGGTTTTCGATCAGGTACACGCCGCATTGCGACAGCGCGTATTGGTGGACCGGCAGCGACAGGCCGTGGTCGGGGTTCGGCAGCACCTCCACCGCCATGTTGTCGGTGCCGATCGCCGCGATGCCCTGGTCGATCAGCCAGCGCGCGCCCGGCAGGTCGATGCCCGGCTCGCCTTGCAGATAGCGCGCGTTATCAACGGCGAAGTAACGGCCCCAGCCGGTGCGGATCAGCGCCACATCGCCCGGCTGGACGGCGAAGCCGCCGGTGTCCGCGGCGCGTTTCAGTTCGTCTGGCGTGACCGCTCGGCCGGGGTTCAGATGGGCGCCGCCGTCGGCGCCGGCGACGTCGAACAGCAGTCCTCGGGTAACGATCGGCGGGGCGTTTTCAATGCCAAGCTTGGTGAGACCCCAGTCGGTGACGACGTCGGGGGCGCAGAAGCCGTTGTACAGGCGTTCACCGGTCGAGAAATGACCGAGCGCGTCGATATGGGTGCCGACGTGGGTGGTCATTTCGATCCTTTCCAGGTTGGTCCCGGCATCGTTGCGCGCGCCCATCGCCCGGCGGCGCTTGATGGTGTCCTTCCAGGACGCCCAGATCGACATCAGATAGGGCGTCTGATTGGGGGCCATGAAGGGGGCGCCCATGTGGATCTCGTGGCTGACGTCATAGACCCGGCCTTGTTTGACCAGGGCCAGGGCGGAAAGGCGCTTGTCCGCGGTCAGCAGGTTGCCGGCGCCGATCTGGTCGGTCGGTCCCCATTTTTCGTGGCTGTGGCTCATGGTGGTGTCTCCTGTGGCGGTGGCAGGGTGCCTTGGCCGGGCGGGGTGGGCAAGCGGGTGGGGGTTGATCGGTTTTTGTCACGAAAGATCATTGCGGCGGTGCGCGGGGTATGACACGGTATCCGCATACGATGGAGTGCGGGGATGGAGCGTTCCGGTAGCGGTCCGGTCAACCTGGACGAATGGACGGTGGTGCAGCAGACCGCGATCGGGCGGCGGGCGACGTTCCCGGCCGAGCGCAACGCCGTCATCCGGGCGTCGTTGATCCGTGACCTGCTGTATGGCCAGACGAAACTTGGCGCGTTGGGCTCGGTGGACGCCAACCTGGCCGGGGTGCAGATCCAGGGCGCGACGATTGACGGGTCGCTGGATCTGTCCGATAGCGCGCGGCCATTCGCCGGCCTGCCGGCGCTGGAACTGATCGACTGTACGTTCAAGGAAACGGTCAACCTGCATGCCGCCCGCCTGGCGCGCCTGGCGCTGCAGGGCAGCCGGTTCGGTTGGCTCAATATGCGCGAGGCCTATATCGATGGGCCTCTCGACATATCCAGGGTGCATGGCGAGGGCGGCCAGAATTGCTGGATCGACGGGCGCGGCGCGATCATCAACGGCGACGTGCTGGGAAGTGGTGTCAAGCTGCGATTGTGCGCGAAGGATCCCGAGATCGCCAAGCGGACGGATCACCCGGTGGCCCTTTGGCTGGCTGGCACGACGATCCAGGGCAGCGTGCGGTTGATGGACCACTTCTTTGCGTTGGGTGGGGTGTCGCTGGACGGCGCGCAAGTAAAAGGCGACGTGCGGATATTCGACGGGACCCTGACCGAGGGAAAGAGTGACGCCTTCAACGCCCGCGGCGCCGACATTGGTGGCGTCCTGTATCTGCGCCGCTGTTGCTTGATCGGTTCGGCTTGGATGCTGGGGGTCCGGACCGGAGGTCGGTTCGAATGCAGCCACACGATCATTCATGGTTATATCGATCGCTGGGACCGTCCCGGCATCGCCGAAGAGAACCGTGACAAACCCGACGATTACCGCAAGGCCCTGATCCTGAAAGACGCGAAGATCGGCGCGTCCGTCGGCCTGACACCTGATTTCGTCGCTTATGGCCAGGTTTCGTTCGCGGCCGCGAAAATCGGTGGAGACTTCGACGCAACCGGCGCATTGCTCCGTAACCGCACGCCGGAGGCTACGGCGCGGGCACTCGACGTGACCAACATGGAAATTGGCGCAAATTTGTTACTTGACGGATTGGACGCGGCGGGAAGGCTGGACCTGGCAGGCGCGAGGATCGGCGGGAAAATGTCGTTCCGTGCTGCAAGAGGGGACAACAAAAATGACGCTCGTACGGGCCAGGCGCTGGAAGCAATCAATGTTTCGGTAGGCGGCAACGCCGATTTCGGCCGGCTTGACAATAAGCTGCGGGGATCGTTCTGGTCCGGTGCGGTCAATCTGACCGGATCGCGGATCGGCGGAGATCTGATCCTTTCGCGTGCCCTGATTCAGAACGGCGAAAAGGTTTCTGCTGATCAGAACGAACGCGACCCGATCGACAAGACCAAAGGGATCGCAATCATCGGACGCCGTGTTCATGTTCAAGGCAGCATACAATTGGATGATTACTTCCGGTCCTATGGGGCGGTTCTGCTGTCGGGCGCGACGATCGGTCGAAGTCTGCGATGCGAGCGCGCCAGACTTTGCAATCCCGGCCGTAGCGCAATTTACGCCAAGGATGTGGAGATCGGTGATGATGTGATCCTGAAGCGCTGCACGGCAACCGGTCATTTTCGGTTCGACCGCGGCCGAATCGAGGGCAGTTTCGTCTGGGAGCGATTAACCCTCGGCTTCGCCAAAAAACCATCGAAAACCCGCGGTGGCCGTTTCGACCTGATGCACGCCCGGATCGGGGCCCGCCTTCAATGCGACCCGATTAGGTTCACCACACGATACCGCGTCGACCTGACGGGGGCTCGTGCATCGACCGTCGAACTCTGGCCTAACCGCAAAGAGTTGAATATCTCGGCACAGGACGACCTCGGCCAACCGATTCAGTTGGACGGCTTTACCTATGACCGCATTGAATTGCCCGAGTGCGATCCGACGCAGAAGATAGAGCATTCGATCGCCCGCACCCTCCGTCTGGCCTCGAATGTGCCCTGTAGCCTGACCCGCTTCGCATGGTTGAAATCCGATACGCAGCAACGCGTTGACCGCCTGGTGGACATGCTTCTGCGCTATCGGCAATATGATTGCATTCAATTTGATACGAAAATAGCGAAGCCGCCCGTCAATCTGTTTCCGCCGCAGCCCTTTCGCCATATGGCCAAGGTTCTGCTTGTGGAAGGCCATGCTGAAGATGCACGGTGGATTACGATCGCAGAGCAATGGGCGACACCGCGTTCGTTCGTTGCAGAAGGGCTGTTTTGGCTTTACGGAACCTTCTTTGGCTTTGGGCTGCGGCCGGGCCTGGCGCTCCTTACACTTGTCATCTATCTCAATCTTGGCACCTGGGCCACATGGTACGCACTTCATCACGACTGGATGGTTGAAACGCCGCTGATTGCCGCTTCATCATTTTCCGACGAAAATGACGATGGTAAAAATCACCGGATCAGAGCATTCACCCGGATTCCCTCATCGCCTGATCAGAAACAGCTCATAGCCGACGACCTTTCTTGCCACGACCTGACCCATCCGTGGGATGCCGCAGTCTATGCTGTCGATACTGTTTTGCCCTTTATTAGATTGAACCAAGAGAGCAAGTGCGAAGTCAGGCCCGAACCTGAATATTACGCCGCCCGGCTGGCCCGCGCGGTCTATGCTATCGTGGGTTGGGTGGTCACATCACTCACCCTGCTCACCTGGTCAGGCATCCTCCGCCGCTTCGAAAGCGAAGGGGAATAACCTTACCCCTCCCCACAATCCCGCTCGTCCATCGAAGCCAGATCCAGCACCGTCGTCCGCCGCATATCGCGAACCTGCGTCAGGTCATACCGGCATCCCCGGTGCATCACCGCCCTGTTGTCCCAAAGAACAAGATCGCCGGGCCGCCAGACATGCCGGTACACAAATTCCGCCTGCGTCGCATGCTCCTGCAAATCCCGCAGCAAAATCCGGCCCGCCGGCAACGCCATCCCGATCACCCGCCTTGCATGCGCGCCGATATACAACGTCTTGCGCCCGCTGCCGGCCTGCACCCGCACCAGCGGCCAGCGCACCGGCGGCATGGAGCCACGGATTTCCTCCTCCGTCGGCTCCCACCCCAAGGTGCTGCGCGAATGATGCACCCAGTGTTCCGCGAAACGATCCGCCGCCTCCACCCGCAACATTTCCGGCAACGCGTCATACGCCGTTCGGCAATCGGCAAATTCCGTCTCGCCGCCCCAGGGCGGCACCACCACGGCCCGCAGCATCGAAAACTTTGCAGCCGGCCGCTGATACGAACTGTCGGTGTGCCATAACCGGGTTCCCAGCAACGACAGCACCCGCCGGTGATCCGGATCGATCACGTATCCGTTCTCATCCAGATTCGACAAATCGATCATCTGCCCCGGAATGCGGCTGTCCGCCGACCGGACGGCCTTCTTTCGTCCGATGTCAGGTGGCCCAAACTGAGCCGTGAAGGCAAGCTGCTGCGCGTCATCGACATGTTGCGCCGGAAAAACCAGGACCGCGTAACGGTCGATCGCCTGTTCAAACGCCCGCACCGTCGCCGCATCGATCGGCACGCGCATGTCGAAGCCGCGGACTTCCGCGACGAAATGCCGATGCAGCGGTGCGAAATCGATCGTCACCCGACTGCCGCCTGGATCGCCTGCCACACCCGTTCACTCGTTGCCGGCATGTCCAGCTCCCGCACCCCCAGCGGCGCCAGCGCGTTCATCACGGCAATCATCACCGAGGGCAAGGCGCCGACGCAACCCGCCTCCCCCGCGCCCTTCACACCCAGAGGGTTCCCTTTGGTCGGCACCGGATTGCTGACAATCTTGATCGCGCACATCGAATCCGCCCGCGGCATCGCGTAATCCATGAAGCTGGCGCTCAGCAATTGCCCCGACCCCGGTTCATACGCGACATTCTCCATCAGCACCTGCCCCAGCCCCTGCGCCACACCGCCATGAATTTGCCCGTGCAAGGTCAGCGGATTGATCACCGTGCCGACATCGTCCACCACCAGGTAGCTCTGCAACGACACCACACCGGTATCGGGATCGACCTCGACCTCCGCCACATGGCAGCCATTGGGAAAGGTGTTCAACGTCGGTGAGTAGGTTGCATTTTCGTACAACCCCGGTTCCATCCCTTTCGGCAGACGCGCCGGCTGAAACGACGCGATCGCCACCTGCTTCAAGGTAACGCCCCGATCGGTGCCGGTGACACTAAATTTAGCATCCGCGAACTCGATATCCGTCTCCGCCGCTTCCAGCAGATGCGCGGCGATCTTCTTGCCCTTCTCGATGATTTTCTCCGCCGCCAGGGTCAGCGCACCGCCGCCGCAGACCATCGAGCGAGACCCGTTCGAGCCCATCCCGAAGGCCACCCGATCCGTATCGCCATCGATAAATTGCACATCACCCGGCGCGATCCCCAGCTTCTCGTGCAAAATTTGCTTGAACGAGGTTTCATGCCCCTGCCCGTGCGTCTTTGTGCCCATCAGCATGATCGCGGTGCCGCTGGGGTTGAAACGAACCTCGGCATATTCCGGCACCGGTCCCGCCGCCTGCTCGATCGCGTTTGCCAGGCCAATGCCACGCAGTTTCCCCGCAGCCCTGGATGCCTCCTGGCGGGCGGGGAAACCGTTGAAATCCGCTGCCTCCATCGCGATGTCCATATTCCGAGCAAATTCGCCGCAGTCGTAATAGGGGCCCAAGGGGGCTTTGTAGGGCATTTTTGCAGGCGGAATGATGTTGCGCCGCCGCAGTTCGATCGGATCGATACCGGTTTCCTGGGCCGCGGCCTCGATGATACGTTCGATCAGATAGATCGCCTCCGGCCGGCCGGCCCCGCGATAGGGCGCCGTCGGGCTGGTGTTCGACAGCACCGCGTCGATCGATACGAAGGCCGCGGGAATATCGTAAACCCCTGTCACCGTGCCGATCTGCCCGAAGGGAGTCAGCAACTGCCGGTCGGACGCGATATAGGCACCGATGCTCGCCAGCATATGCAGCCGCAGTCCCAGAAACCGGCCGTCCGCATCCAACGCCAGCTCGATATCGCCGACATTGTCGCGGCCATGTTCGTCGGCCAGCAACGCCTCGGAGCGTTCGCATTTCCACTTCACTGGCCGGCCCAGTTTCTTCGCAGCCCACAGCACCAGCCGGTGATCGACATACTGCCAGCCCTTGGTGCCGAACCCGCCGCCGACATCCTGCACGAACACGCGGACTTTGCTTTCCGGCACCTTGAAGATCATGTTGGCCAGCATGTTGCGCACACGGTGTGGGTAGTTCACGTCGGCATGCAACGTGAAGCGTTCTTCCCCCGAGTCATACAGACCGATCGACCCCCGCGGTTCCATGTATTGCGCATGCACGCGGGTAATCACATAGCGCCGCCGCACCACGTGATGCGCGCGCGCAAACGCCGCATCGGTCGCCGCCTTGTCGCCGCGGTCCAACGTGTGAGAAATATTGTCGCCGTTTTCGTCCCACAGCACCGGCGCATCGGGCAGTGCCGCCTCGACCACCGAGGTGACCGCGGGCAGCGCGTCATACTCGACCACCACCAGTTCGGCGGCGTCCTTCGCCTGCTCCAAGGTTTCGGCGATCACCATGGCAACGATATCGCCGACATAGCGCGCGCGATCGACCACCATGGCCGGGCGCTGCGGCGCGAACATTGGCGAGCCGTCTTTCTTCTTGCGTGGCATGTTGGCTTTCGGCGTCGCGATTCCGTCGGCCTCGTAATCGCGGCCGGTAAAGACTGCCAGCACGCCCGGCGCATCGGCCGCCGCGGCGACATCAACCGAAACGATCCGAGCATGGGCGTGGGGGGAACGGACGAATATGGCATAGGTCTGGCGGACGAAACTTTGGTCGTCCTGGTAACGGCCTTTGCCGGTCAGCAGCCGCACATCCTCGAATCGCCGGACCGGCTGTCCCACACCGTATTTCATTCCCGTGTTTCCTTATCGTGAGCTGCGGAACCGCACTGCATAGGGTTACCTTTGCCGCTGCGCGGCGTTTCGCCGAAGCCATTCATCGGCGGCGTCTCCCATCGTCTTGTCCACCGCATCGGTCATCCAGAACATGAAGGATCGGTTGAACTTGAAGTCTTCGCCGCACTCAGACTTGAAAAAGCGGCGAACATTCTGGGTGTTTCGATAGGACGCCGTGATGGGCGTCGCCCGCACAATACGGTCCTTGTGCCAATCGAACGCGGCCACAGCATTGCCTCCAGCTCAAACAAACCGGCACACCACCGACCCCAGCGGACCGTAATCCACATGGAACGTATCGCCGGCGTGCGCTTCTACCGTGCTGGTGAAGGACCCGCCCAGCACGAACTGTCCCGGTTCCAGCGCGATATCGAAGGGTGCCAGCTTGTTCGCCAGCCACGCCACGCCGTTCGCGGGATGGTTCAGCACCGCCGCCGCCACACCGGATTCCTCGATGATATTGTTGCGGTAGCACAGAGCGGCGACCCAGCGCAGATCGACCTCCATCGGCTTGATCGGCCGTCCGCCGACGATCAGCGCGGCGTTGCCCGCGTTGTCGGCAATGCTGTCCAGCACGCAGCGCGGCTGGCCGGTTTCCGGGTCCTCGCGATACGTGCGACCGTCCACGATCTCGCAGGATGGCACGATGTAATCCACCGCGCTCAGCACGTCAAAGATCGTCGCGTTCGGCCCTTTCAGCCGCCTTCCCATCACGAAGCCCAGCTCGCATTCCAGCCGCGGCTGGATGAAGCGGTTCACCGGGATTTCCGCCCCGTCACCGTAAAACATATCCGCCATCAAGGATCCGTAGTCGGGCTCGTTGATGTTGGAAGACCGTTGCATCGCCCGCGAGGTCAGCCCGATCTTGTGGCCCTTGATGAGGTTGCCTTCCGCCACCTTGATCTCCACCCAACGCCGCTGCACCGCATAGGCGTCCTCGGTGGTGAAGCCCGGATGCAGCACACTCGGCGCGCGCGTCCGCCGCCGTTCCCGTTCCGCCGCATGATAGGCGCGGGCGAGGCTATCGATGGTCGCCTTATCCAGCATGTCTCTCTCCCCGGTCGGTTCGCCGCCTGCAATAGCCGGAACGCGGCCATCCGCAAAGCGCCGCCGGTCTGGTCAGGCGCCTCGTCACAGGGCAGAAGGTCAGCAGCCATGTCCGATCATCCGAACCTGCCCGCGGCGATCTCCCCCCGGCGCGCCTGGATCCTGCTGGGCGCCGCCTTCGTCACCTTCTCGGTCGGGGCGGGCTTCATGCACGCCTACACCGTGTTCCTGGTCACCTTCGTGGAGGTCTTCGGCTGGGGCCGCGCCGAGGTCTCGATCGCCTATTCCGTGTCGCAGATGGTCAATGGGATCAGCTCGCCGCTGGTCGGCTGGCTGGTGGACCGGCTGGGACCACTGCGGCTGATCCTGATGGGGGGCGTGCTGCTGGCCGCGGGGCTGCTGGCGAGTTCGCTGTCGCAGTCGCTGTGGCACGTGATCGTGCTGTACGGCGTGGTGATGACATTGGGCGCCAATTGCCTGGGGATGGTGGCTTTCGTGCCGCTGCTGTCGCGGCATTTCGTGCGCAACCGCGGCATGGCCGTCTCCGTCCTGCAATCCGCCAACGGCTTTGCTCGGGCATTTTCCGCGCCGCTGACGACGATGATGATCGGCGGGCTGGGCTGGCGCGGGGCCTATCTGTGGCAGGGCGTGTTCATGGCGGCGCTGATCCTGCCGCTCGCTGCGTTCTTCCGCGGCACCGGCCCGACCCGAGGGGCCCGCAGCCGGCTGCGCACCGACGCCGAGGGCTGGACGGTGCGCCAGGCGATGCGCACGCCACATTTCTGGCTGCTGGGCGCGGTGTATATGTTCACCGGCCTGGGCAGCTTCCTGGTGGCGCTGCACCAACTGGCCTTTGCGGTCGATGTGGGGTTCGACAAGCTCTACGCCGCCTGGGTGCTGGGGATGGGGGCGTTTTTGTCCCTGCCGGGGGTGATCATCACCGGCACGATCTCCGATTACATCGGGCGCGAGCTGTCGGCGATCATCACCTATGGCACGTCGATCATCGGGGTCGGGTGTGCGTTGCTGATCCACAGCCCGGACCAGCATGTGCTGCTGTGGCTGCATGCGTGTTTCTTCGGGCTGACCTGGGGGGCGCGCGGGCCGGCGATTACGGCGAAGACGGCGGATCTGTTCCCGGGGCCGAATCTGGGGGCGATTTTGGGGGTGATCACGATCGGCACCGGGCTGGGGTCGGCCAGCGGGTCGTGGCTGGCGGGGTATGTGTTCGATGTGACCGGCAGTTATCGGGTGGCGTTCTGGCTGTCGATTTTCTTTTATGTGTGCGGCAGCGTGGCGTTCTGGGGGCTGCGGCGGCCGCCGGCGATCAAGCGGTGACAGGCCATTCGATCTGCTCTGGCGTCAGAGGAACCTGGGCTAACGTGCGGCCGTCCCGGTCACAGAACTCAACCTCGAATGCCAGGCGCGGTCGTGTGAAAACGTGCACAATGGTCCCGATCGCTCCTCGCCTCAGTCCGATGCCCGGTAAGTCGTCCCTGAGCACGACCCCATCATTCTCTCTCAGGTCCGGCATGCTGTTCTCCATGACTTCACGAAAGGGATCACCAAACGCGGGAGATCGGAGGCCGAGTCTATAATCCATCCAGTTCGGACCACGGCACCGCCTTTTGGTCCATTGACGGTAATATCGATGACAGATTATTACTAATAATTATCTAAATTCCCGGGAATGGCGGGGTTTTTCGTGACCCGGCTTCTAACACGCGCGCCTTATCGCCGCCGCACCGAACGATTCAGCAATCGCCGACGTCCGTCAGTTGCGGCTGCAATCGCAAGCGGCGTGCGATTTCATTCAGCCGGGAAATAGTGCGATCCGTTTTCAGCGTGAAGGTGTAGGGCCGGCTGTCGAGATAGGCGTTGCTGAGAAGGGCAGGCTCAACGGCAACATCCTGTCCGTCTTCCTGGCGGGTTTCGTAAAGGCTGAGATCGCCCTGCAACGCCAGTCGTCTAACGACCTCAACCGCCGTTGCGGGATCGATCCGCCAGCGAGGCACTTCCTCACGGAGCAGATTCTGCACGCTGTCACCATCGAGAGCGTACCGCAGTGCCTCGTGCTCGAAACTCAGGGCCGACATCACGACTCTCCTGGCGCAGGGTTCCCGGCAAGCGGTATCTGAGTCCCGCCGGGTTGGATCTTCACATAGGGCGCCTGGTGCACAGAATCGCCCCCGCCGCCATCCAATCCGTCCGGGTAGTCATCGTTGATTTGGACAAGTCCGCCTTTTCCATCGGTATAGCGGATGCCGTTTCCGTCCCTCGATCGCCTCTTCGTCCAGTTACTTTTGTCGACCAGGGTGTCGTCAAGCTCCTTTTCCAGGTCGCCCGGGTGACGCCCTTTCCGTTTGCCGGGGTCATCCCGGTATGGCTTGCTCGCCTCGGGGTCGCCGGCCAAGCTACCCGCCATCCCCGATCAGCACGGTCGGATCGCCCACCACGATCACCCCGCCATGCACCGTCATATCGCCCATCCGCGCCGCCAGCAGCCCGCCGATCAGCACCGTCGGCGAGCCTTGCGCGATCATGTCCGGCGGACCGCAGCACACCGCCATATCGGTGACCCGAGCGGCTGGCAGGCCGCCGATCAGGACGGTCGGGCAGCCGGGGGCGACGACGGGGCCACCGACATGCGGCACCGGCCCGTCCCACATCGGGCATACATGCATGTCGGTCAGGCGAGCGGCGGGCTGGCCCATCATCGCCTCCGTCAGTGCAGCCGGCACCCCTCGATGGTGATCCGGTGCATCAGCCGCCGCTCCCCCTGGTAGTCGTTCAGCGCGTAATGCCAGGTGGACCGGTTGTCCCAGAACGCCAGCGACCCCGCCTGCCAGCGCAACCGGCAGGTGAACTCCGGCCGGGCCGCGTGGCGGTAGAGAAAATCCAGCAGCGGCTTCGATTCCTCGTCCGTCCAGCCATCGAACCGGAGCGTAAACCCGGGGTTGACATACAGCGCCCGCCGCCCGCTTTCCGGGTGCGTGATCACCACCGGATGCACCGCGTCCTGGGTCGCCAGATCCGCATTGCCGATCCGTCCTTCCATCCCCGGCCGCTTCACCCCGAACACGTGCCGGCTGGAGTGCAGCGCGCGCAAGCCGGCCAAGGTCTGCTTCAACCCGTCCGACAGCCCGTCGTAGGCAGCATACATGCTGGTAAACAGCGTATCGCCGCCTGCCGGCGGCACCTCGCGGGCATACAGCATCGACCCCAGCGCCGGGATTTCGTCGTAGGAGTGGTCGGTGTGCCACCCGCCGCCGACATTCTTCGTCTGTTCCGGTTCCTTCACCACCAGCGCGATCTCGGGGTAGCCCGGCGCGTGGGCGAAGAACCGGTTCACGTTGATGGCGCCAAACTGCCGAGCCCGGGCGATATGCTGATCGGGAGTCAGCACCTGGTCGCGAAACACGACCACCCCGAAGGAAGCCAAAGCCTGCCGCACCGCCCGCTGCGAGGCATCCGACAGCGGTTCGGACAGGTCCAACCCGGCGATCTCGGCGCCGACCGCCCCGGCCAGAGGCCGCACCGCGATGTGATTCCCCAGCATTTTCGCGCCCCTCCGCTGCTTTATCAGTCAATCCCCTGCCCGCCGGTCAGCCATCCGATACCGCCCGCTCGGAATGCGGGCAGAAATCGCAACCCTCCCTTGCCGCCTGCCCCCCGCATCGCTTACGCTGCATTGCGGCAGGAATACGACAGCAATGTTGCCATTTGCCGGAGACTGGGGCAAAAGGGATATCTTGCCCAAACGACAACGCTGCCCCCGGAGAGCAGAGACAAACCATGCATGAGGTTGTGAGACAAGGCCTGTACGATCCCCGCAACGAGCACGATGCCTGCGGCGTCGGCTTCGTGGTGAATATCAAGGGCCGAAAGTCGCACGACATCATCCGCCAGGGCCTGAAAATCCTGGAGAATCTTGACCATCGCGGCGCGGTCGGGGCCGATCCCCTGGTCGGCGACGGCGCCGGCTGCCTGATCCAGATGCCCGACGCGCTGCTGCGCGACTGGGCCGCCGCGACCGGCCGCACCCTGCCGCCACCCGGCCGCTACGGGGTCGCGATGTGCTTCCTGCCGCGCGAACAGCGCGCGCGGGACTACGCGATCGAGCATTTCGAGCAGGTGGTCGTCACCGAGGGCCAGACCATGATCGGCTGGCGTGACGTGCCGACCGACCTGACCGGCCTGGGCAAGACCGTCATCGAGACCATGCCGGTGATCCGCCAGGCCATCATCGGCGCCAGCGCCTCGA
>Ga0302319_10013074_pt1 | contig 15587 bp, 12 predicted proteins | sample Bog_T0_2_FD_203319 | JGI IMG/M metagenome (GOLD analysis project Ga0302319, IMG submission 203319) | Peat permafrost microbial communities from Stordalen Mire near Abisko, Sweden - Bog_T0_2 | ecosystem: Environmental > Terrestrial > Soil > Wetlands > Peat | place: Sweden: Abisko, Stordalen Mire... | reverse complement strand
GAGATCATGGACTGCCTGGCGCCGCTGGGGCCGGTATATCGGGCGGGCACCCTGAGTGGAAATCCGCTGGCCATGGCCGCCGGCATCGCCGCCCTGGAGGAGCTGGGAGGGGACGCGGCCGCCGATGCGTATCAGCGGCTGGAAGCACTGGGCGCGCAACTGGAGGCGGGGCTGGCCGACGCCGCCAAATCCGCCGGGGTGCCGGTGCAGTTTAACCGCTGCGGCTCCATGTTTTGCGGCTATTTCATGGCGGGGCCGGTGCACAACGTTGCCGGGGCGATGCATAGCGATCGGGAACGCTTCAAGAAGTACTTTCACGGGATGCTGGCGGCGGGGGTTTACCTGGCGCCTTCGCAGTTCGAAGCCGGCTTCCTGTCCACGGCCCACAGCCCGGCGGACATTGAACAAACCGTGGCCGCCGCCGCCCAAGTGTTCCGGCAGCTTTAAGAGCCTATGCGCATCACCGGCGGACAAGCGGCGCGGCGCATCCTGAAAGTGCCCAAGGGGCTGGATGTGCGTCCCACGCCGGACCTGGTCAAACAGGCGGTTTTCAATTCCCTCGGCGAACGCGTGGTCGGGGCGCGGGTGCTGGAGTTGTTTGCCGGCAGCGGGGCGCTCAGCCTGGAATGTCTCAGCCGCGGCGCGGCGGCCGTGATGTGCGTGGAGAAATCCCCCCGGCACGCGGAATTCATCCGCCACAATGCCGCGCTCGCGGGTTATGAATCCCGGCTGGAAGTCCGCACCCAGGACGTCTTCCCCGTGCTCGGCCAGTTGGCGGCGGACGGACGGCAGTTTGACCTCATTCTGGCCGACCCGCCCTACGGCGAAAAAAACGTCGGCCGCCGCTCGACCTCCTTCGCCCAGCAACTGCTGGACGATCCCCGCCTGCCGCGGCTGCTGGCCGGCGGCGCGCGCTTCGTGCTCGGCCACACCAAACGCGACACGCTGGACCTCCCGCCGGTGTGGGCGGAAGTGAAGCTGCTCAAACACGGGGACACCTGCATGCGCTTTTTGGAGCGCCACTAAGCCCCATGCCGCCGTCCCAACCCTCCGACTCCCGCCGCCGCGTGCTCGCGCAATGGCGCGGCCTGGACCTCACGCCGCTGGAAACCGCGCGCGCCACCCGCGCCCGCACGGCAGCCGACATCCTGCCCGGCGTGATGAAGGAACTGCGACTGGACGACCGCCAGAGCGAGGCGGAGGTGATCAAAGTCTGGAACGCGCTGCTGGACCCGGTGATCACCGCCCACGCCCAACCCGCCGGCGTGCGCCACGGCACCCTGTTTGTGACCGTGGACAGCAGCGTCTGGCTTTCGGAGATCGTCCGCTACCGCCGCCAGGAAATCCTCGACCGCCTGCAGCACAGCTTTGGCCGGAAGATGATTCAAAAAATCTCCTGCCGCGTGGGCTGAAAGCCGCCCGCCGCACGGGCGCCTGGGGCGCGCGGGGCCGCCGTGGCCAAACCGTGCATCCCGATGTTGTCGGAGAAGTTGGGCCGGTCAGCACAGCCTCAACCAATGGAAAGCTCCCCAATCGTGCGATTCACGTGGCTCGTTCCGCCCGCCATCACGCAGGCGGGGACGGCGCAGCGCGCCGTCCCTACCAACAACATCGGGATGCACCGGTGGCCAAACGGGGGGGTTAATTCCAATTGTCCCCGGCATCATCCTGAATTATGCTGGCGGGGTGAACTGGTTTACCGACCGCCATTTTTTCCTGCTTGCCGTTTTGTGTTACGGACTGAGCACGGGTTATTCCGTCCTGCTGTGGCGGAAGGGGTTTCGCAAGGATAACCGGGTGAATTATCTGCTGCTGCTGGCGGGGTTCTGCCTGCAGGTGACGGCGATGAGCCTGCGCGGATTTTCGCTGCGGCACTGCCCGGTGAACAACCTGTTTGAAGCGACCATGTTCGTGGGGTGGACGATGGTCACGGCGTACCTGGTGATCGGGCTGGTGTCCAAGCTGCGGTTTCTGGGGGCCTTTGTTTCGCCGCTGCTGTTTTTCCTGGGGATCTTCGCGCTGATGCCGGCGCTGGACCCGCCGCACGGGCCCAAGCCGGAGTTCAGCGGCGCGGGGGTGAGCCTGCACGCGGCGTTCATATTGCAGGCGTACGGGGCCTTCGGCCTGGGGGCGGTGGCGGGGCTGATGTATTTGTTGCAGGAACACGACCTGAAATTTCACAAGCTGCGCGCGATCATTTCCGTGCTGCCGCCGATCCAGAAACTGGAGCTGATCAGCATGCGGCTGCTGCGCAACGGATTCCTGCTGCTGACGGTCGGGCTGGGGATCGGCGCCGCCGTGATGGGGCAGCACAAGGACGGTTATTGGAGCGATGTCAAAGTCCTGTGGTCGCTGCTGGTCTGGGCGGTTTATTTGACCTTGCTGGTGCTGCGCTGGAAGTTCGCCCGGGGCGGCCGGCGGTTCGCCTGGGGCGCGGTGGCGGCGTTCGCGTTTGTGGTGCTGACGTTCTGGGGCACCAACCTGCTCTCCCCCCTGCACCACCAGCCATGAGCGTTGTTGTCATCGGTCTGTCCCACCGCACCTCTCCGGTGGCGGTGCGGGAGCGCTTTGCGTTTGCGGAGGCGCAAATCCCGGCGGCGCTGGCCGCCCTGCGGGACGCCGGCGTGGCGGGGGAGGCGGTGATTCTGTCCACCTGCAACCGGGTGGAAATCTATGCCGCCACGGCGCTGGCGCCCGCCGCGGCGTTTGCCGGCCTGAAACAGTTCCTGCTGGCCTTTCACCAGGCCGGCGGCGGGCCGGAGCCGGAGTTATATACGCTGGCCGAACCGGAGAGCCTGCACCATCTCTTCAAGGTGGCCGGCGGCCTGGATTCCATGGTGCTGGGCGAAACGGAGATTCTGGGCCAGCTCAAAAAAGCCTACGACCTGGCGTTGCAACACCGGCACACCGGCGCGCGCCTGAACAAGGCCTTCCAGCGCGCCTTTCACACCGCCAAGCACATCCGCACGGACACGAACATCCAACGCGGCAGCATTTCCATCGCGTCGGTGGCCGTGGAACTGGCGGAGAAGATATTCAGCTCCCTGGCCGAACAGGAGGTGCTGGTCATCGGGGCGGGCGACACCAGCGAGAAGACCGCGCGGGCGCTGATGTCGCGCGGGGCGCGGGGCGTGGTGTTCGCGAACCGCTCGCCGGAACGCGCCCAGGCGCTGGCGGCGGAACTCGGCGGCCGGGCGGTGCCGTTCGAGGACTGGCCCGCCCAGTTTCAGGGGATAGACATCGCCATCAGCAGCACCTCCGCCCCGCATTACCTTCTGGACCGGCGGCGGCTGGAACCGCTGCTCAAGCCCCGCGGGGAGAAGCCGCTGCTGCTCATCGACATCGCCGTGCCGCGCGACATTGACCCGGAGGTCAATTACCTGGAGAACGTCTATTTATATAACGTGGACGACCTGCAGGCGATCGCGGAGGACCACCAGAAATCGCGGCAGGCCGAAATCGCCCGGTGCGAGGCTATCATCGCGGAGAAGGTGGCGGCGCTGCTCACCCCGCCACCGCTCAATCATTCCTGAAGGCCGGCCGGTGGAGACGCTCTGGTCGCTTTGTTTGCTTTGCAACGGCGGTTAATTGTGGTCATCTGTGCTGGTTATATTATGGCAACTGAACGCCCCATCATCATTTGTTCGCGCGGCAGCGCCTTGGCGCTGGCCCAGGCCAACTGGATTCTCGCCGCCTGCCGCCGGGCCTTTCCCCGGGCGACGTTTGAACTGAAGATCATCCGCACCACCGGCGACAAGCTGCAGAAGGCGTCCATGGCCAAGGCCGACCCGGCCCTGCCGAAGGGTTTGTTCACCAAGGAATTGGAAACGGCCCTGCTCAAGGGGCAGGCGGACCTGGCCGTGCACAGCCTAAAGGACCTGCCCACCGAACTACCGGCCGGCCTGATGCTGGCCGCCACCCCCAAACGCGAGGATGTTCGCGATGTGCTGATTTACCGCGCCGCCCCGGCCGCCGCCACCACCCCGCGCGGCTGGGCGGCGCACCTGCCCTTGCGCGACTTTCCCCGGCACGCGACCATCGCCACCAGCAGCACCCGGCGCAAGGAGCAACTGCTGGCCGCCCGCCCGGATTTGCGGATCGTGGAGATCCGCGGCAACCTGCCCACCCGCCTGCAAAAGATCGCCACCCACGCCGACTTGGACGCCACCGTCCTGGCCCTCGCCGGGATGACGCGCCTGAACTACAAAATCCTCCCGGACGGCCGCCTGACCGGCGAGGCGGTTCCCGCCGGTTTGCTGGCCACCATCCTGGAGGTGGACGAGATGCTGCCGTGCGTGGGCCAGGGTGCGATCGGCCTGGAAATCCGGCAGGATGATCCATGCATCGCCGACATTTGCGCGGCGTTGAACCACCGGGCCACCTTCCAGTGCGTGACCGCCGAACGCGCGTTTCTGCGCGGCATGGGCGGCGGCTGCCAGAGCCCCGTGGCGGCGCACGCCCAAATCCGCCGGCGCCGGCTCACGCTCCGCGCGGTCTCGTATCACGGTGCGCGGCCGCGGTTCGGCCAGGGCGACACCAGCCCCGCCCGGGCGGCCGACCTGGGCCGGGATCTGGCCGGGCAATTAAAATAAAACGGCGCGAAGGTTGCCCTTCGCACCGCTTCGATTCCTCCGCTGATTGGCCGGCCGGATTATTTCTTGGCCGCTTTCTTGATGGGCACGGTGGCAATGGTCTGCAGGATGCGGCTTGCGATCTGGTACGGGTCGCCCTGCGAGTTCGGCCGGCGGTCTTCCATGTAGCCCTTGTAGCCGCTGGTCACAAACTTGTGCGAGATGCGCAACGAAGCGCCGCGGTTGGCAACGCCGTAGTTGAATTTGTCAATGGACTGCGTCTCGTGCAGCCCCGTCAGCCGCAGGTGGTTGTCCGGTCCGTATACCGCGATATGCTCGTTCTTGTACTTGTCGAAGGCCGCCATCAGCTCTTCAAAGTATTCCTTGCCGCCCACTTCGCGGATGTGCTTGGTGGAGAAGTTCGTGTGCAGGCCCGAGCCGTTCCAATCCACGTCCTTGCCCAGCGGCTTGCAGTGCCAGTTCACATCCACCCCGTATTTTTCACACAGGCGCATGATCAGATAGCGGGCCATCCAGAGATCATCGGCGGCCGTCTTGGAGCCTTTGCCGAAGATTTGGAATTCCCACTGGCCCTTGGCCACCTCGGCGTTGATGCCTTCGTGGTTGATGCCCGCCTCCAGGCAGAGTTCCAAGTGCGTGTCCACAATCTCGCGGGCGATGCAGCCCACATTTTTGTAGCCGACGCCGGTGTAATATTCACCCTGCGGGGGCGGAAAACCGCCGCCCGGGGGGAACCCCAGCGGAGCCCCGTCTTTATAAAGGAAATATTCCTGCTCAAACCCGAACCAAGCGTCCGGGTCATCCAGAATCGTCGCGCGGCCGTTGGAGGGATGCGCCGTGCCGTCCGGCAGCAGCACTTCGTTCATGACCAGCACCCCGTTCTTTTTGGTGATGTCGGGATAGACCGCCACCGGCTTGAGGAGGCAATCCGAACTGCGGCCTTCCGCCTGCCGGGTGGAGCTGCCGTCAAACGCCCACATGGGCAGTTCCGACAATTTCGGGAACGCCTTGAATTCCTTGATCTGAGTTTTGCCGCGCAGGTTGGGCACGGGTTGATACCCGTCCAGCCAGACGTATTCGAGTTTATATTTGGCCATGGATTTGTGTATTGAATGTTAATTGTTTCTCAACTGTACGACCGAACCAGCATAATCAATGCCGTTTTACGGACACCGGCTCTGACGGGAACTCAAGATAACGGGGACAAGGCGGCTGGCAAGCGATTTTCTCATTTTCGTTGATTTCTTAAAAAAACTTCACTGCCAATCACTGTTCCTTCTGCTGTTTGCTTTTGTTCGCGCTGCCAAATTTTCTCCACCCGCCCGGTAAGTATATTGAACCGGTCCGCCTCATGAACTCTCCCTCCCAATAAAAACACGGTTTTCGATTGCACCCGTGCGTTTGGAGGCATTAAATGGAGCCTCGAACAGACGTTAAACAACCAAACACCAATCAACCTATGGCTAAACCGCTCACCAAATCACAAATCGCGGCCGAAATCGCCGTCAAAACCGGCATCACCAAGAAAGCGGCCGGCGAAATCCTCATGTCTCTCGTCGAACTGGCTTATAAAAATGCCAAGAACACTTTCACCTTTCCCGGTTTGGGCAAACTCGTGCTCGTCAACCGCAAGGCCCGCATGGGCCGCAACCCCGCCACCGGTGAATCCATCAAAATCGCTGCCAAGCGCGTCGTCAAATTCCGCGTGGCCAAGGCCGCCAAAGACGCCATCTTGGGCGTAAAGAAATAAGCCCCCCCTTTCCATTGCAACGGCGCGCCCTTCACCCGGCGCGCCTTTTTGCTGGATCGCATCCTGTTCGTGGCGTCGTTTTGGTTGGAGCGAAAACACCGATCCGCTGAGTCGTTATTCCTTTTCATCTTAACCCCGCGCCCTTGCTCCACCCGCCGACTTGAAAGGTCGGATTCGGTTGGATTTACCCGGATTCAGCCTCCCGGTATGGCGGCCGCGCCGCCCGGTTATTCGACGCGTTCGCCCCCGTTTGGACAAAATCGGACATGCCTGGACTCAGGGCGACTCAGGGCGACTCAGCCGGACCAGAGCCCGAAAGGTGGCACAAGCTGCCAACCGGACACTTTCCGCCCCCCGGCTCGCCTTCATCCCGTTGGTTCCGCCATGGTAAAAATTCTTACCGCAATTTGTCGCATTTTACCGCAACTTGGTGTAGTTCACCGTAACCCGGTCGGATTTACGATGGCCAAAGGTTTGATTGGGTCGGATTACCTTTGCCCGTCCACCTCAAGACACCCTCCGTCTGAACGTCAAACGGCGGATAATTCTCCTTCACCCCGGAGGAGAAGGCCGGAATGAGGGCGGACTTGTCGCGCCGCAACCGGGCGAAGGCGGATGCCGCGCCGCGCCAGGCCAATCTGGCCGGCACCTCATCACCCGCCACTGACCAATCATCACTTCCGATGTCAAAGATCCGCCGGCCGGCCGGACGCCGTCCAGAGCCGGGCTTCCCGGCCAAGATGTATATTCTATTATATTTTCCCGGCCCGTCACCCCCCCCGGCCGATTTTAGCGGGCTAAATCCCGGCGTTCAGTCTTGGTTCTTTTAGACGGCCCGGACGGACCGCCAATCCAAAACTGGAGGGTTCCCAGACCCCCGATTGCCTTTTCCCTTTTTGTATTTCCGGTACTTCGCGGCTAAAACTCCGTATTTTTTGCCTTTTCAGCCGCTTTGGTTGCGGTCCCTCCCGGCCTGCTCCTGTCGCAGTCGCTTGAAGCTCCAGAACCCCATTTTGTCCATTCTGTAATTCTGTCTCAACAAGTTCGCGTACTTCGGTTGCTTCGTGGTTAAACCAGGTTTTCGATTGCGTCCGTCCGTTGGGCGGTGCCAAAAATCCAAGCGTTCCGGTGGATTGCCGCCTTGACGAATCGGAGGCCGGAGGGCAGTTTTCCGGTCAATGGCCGTGCCGCAATCATCAAAAATCAAAGCCATCGTTGACGCCCTGTTGCCATGGTTTTCTGAAAACGCCCGCGACCTTCCTTGGCGGCGCACCCGCGACCCCTACGCCATCTGGGTCTCTGAAATCATGCTCCAGCAAACCCAGGTGAAAACCGTCATCCCCTATTGGGAGCGCTGGATGCAGGCCCTCCCCACCCTCCAAGCCGCCGCCGGGGCGTCCTCGGACCAAATCCACAAGCTCTGGGAGGGCCTGGGCTACTACACCCGCGTGCGCAATTTGCAAAAAGCCGCCCAAGTCATCCTCGACCGGCACCAAGGCAGGTTTCCCGAAGCCTTTGATGACGTCCTCGCCCTGCCTGGCATCGGCCGCTACACCGCAGGCGCCATTTGCAGCATCGCCTTCAACCAACCCGCCCCCATCCTTGATGGCAACGTCATCCGCGTCCTGACCCGTCTCTTTGCCATTGAAGAAAACCCCAAGGAGAAGGAAACCAACGCCCGCCTCTGGCGCCTGGCCGAAGCGTTGGTCAAGCAGGCCGCCACATCTCCGCCCCAAGCCCAAAGCCCGGAGCCCAGAGCCTCACTTCTCAACCAATCTCTCATGGAACTCGGAGCGTTGATTTGCACCCCGCGCCAACCGCGCTGCCTGCTCTGCCCGGTGCAACCCTGCTGCGAAGCCGCCCGCCGGCAACAACCCGAGGCGTTCCCCAACCTGAGCGACCGCCTCCCGGCCACCGCCCGCCACTTCATGGCCTTCGTGGTCGCCTCGCGCGGAGAAGTTCTGGTGCGCCGCCGCCCGGCGGAAGTTGTCAACGCCCACCTGTGGGAGTTCCCCAACGTGGAATATTTCCTCCGCAACCAGCATCCCGAGGATCTGTTCCGCAGCCTTTTTTATACGGCGCCCAAAACCCTCCAACCCCTGTGCGTGGTGAAACACTCCATCACCCGCTACCGGATCACCCTGACCGCCCATCTGGCCACCCTGACCCGGCGCCCGCCCAAACTGCCGGGAAAGTGGGTCAGGCCGGAGCAACTCCCCAAACTGGCCTTCAGCGCCGCCCATAAAAAACTCGCCACCGCCGCCGCCAAAAGTATCCTGTCCCCCGAATGATTTACTTCGATTACAACGCCACCGCGCCCGTCATGCGCGAGGCGCGCGAAGCCTGGCTGGCCGTCACCGACAAAATCGCCGGCAACCCGTCGTCCATGCACCAGTTCGGCCAACGGGCCGCCGTCGCCCTGGCCGAGTCCCGCGAGAAGCTCGCCGCCTTTCTCGGCTGCCATCCGCTGGACATCGTCTGGACCAGCGGCGCCACCGAGGCCAACAACACGGTCATTCACCACTTCGCCAAAAAACTCGGCCCCGCCGGCGAAATCTGGATTTCCGCCATTGAACATCCCTGCGTGTTTGATTCCGCCCACCATTATTTCGGCAAGCGCGCCCGACTCATCCCCGTCACCCGCGACGGCGTGGTGGATGTGGAATGGCTCACCGCCGAACTCGCCGACACCCGCCCCGGCCTCGTCGCCGTCATGGCCGCCAACAACGAGACCGGCGTCATCCAGCCCTGGCGGGAAATCCGCTCCATCTGTGAAGCCTACCAAGTGCCGTTCTTCACCGACGCCGTGCAGTTCATCGGCAAAATGCCGCTCAAAGGCTTGGGCGAATGTGATTACGTCAGCGGCGCCGCCCATAAATTCGGCGGACCGCGCGGCGTGGGCTTCCTGAAGATCCCGCATCGCAGCGCGTTGACCCCGCTGCTCCACGGCGGCAAACAGGAAGGCGGCCGGCGCGCCGGCACGGAGAATGTGGCCATCATCGCCGCGCTGCTCGCCGCGCTCGAGGTGCGCGAAAAGCAGATCACCCGCAGCGAACACCTCCTGCGCGGCATCTGGCGCGAGAACTTTGAGCGCGACCTGCTCCGCCACCTGCCCGGCACGACCATTGTCGGCGCCAATCAACCCCGGCTGTGGAACACGGTCTCCGCCCTCATGCCCGACGGCGACCGCAAGCTGCAGTGGGTCATCCGGCTGGACAAGGCGGGCTTCGCGGTCTCGACCGGCTCCGCCTGCACCACCGGCAAGGAGGAACCTTCGCATGTGCTCTCCGCCATGGGCTACAAAGCCGCGCAGGCCGTGCGCTCCGTCCGCTTCAGCGCCGGCTGGGAAACCAACGAAGCCGACTGGGAGGCCCTCCTGAAGGGCCTGATCAAGATCAACGCCGAATTGCATCCGGGGAAGGGGTGACGTTATGATCAAAGAGCACGATCACGTGGGGCTGGCAAATCCGGGCGAACATTTGCCGTCTTCCTCGCATTTTCCCTTTGCGTCCGCGGGGGCAGGCGGTTAAATATCAGCCCATGAAAATTGTATTGGCTTATTCGGGCGGGCTGGACACGTCGGTGCTGCTGGCGTGGATCAAGGAAAAATATGACGCGGAGATGATCGCGTTCTGCGCCAACATCGGGCAGGGCGAGGAGCTGACGGGGCTGAAGGCGAAAGCAAAGAAGACGGGGGCATCCAAGATTTACATTGATGACCTGCAGGAGGAGTTCGCACGCGATTTCATTTACCCGATCATCCAGGCGGGGGCAATCTACGAGGGGCAGTATTTTCTGGGCACGAGCATTGCGCGGCCGCTGATCGCCAAGCGGATGGTGGAGATCGCCCAACTGGAGGGGGCGGATGCCATCGCGCACGGGGCCACGGGCAAGGGCAACGACCAGGTGCGTTTTGAGCTGACGGCCGCGACGCTGGCGCCGGACCTGGCGGTGATCGCCCCCTGGCGCGACGAGCGGTACCGGACGGATTTTCCCGGCCGGCAGGAGATGATAGATTACTGCGCGATACACGGGATTCCGGTGCAGGCAAGCGCCAAGAAGCCGTTTTCCATGGACCGGAATCTGCTGCACATTTCGTATGAGGCGGGCATTCTGGAGGATCCGTGGTTTGACGCCGGGGATTTGAAGAACCGCCCGTATTTCACGACGCTGTCGGTCTTGCCGGAGGACGCGCCGGACAAGCCGGAGCTGGTGGAGCTGGAGTTTGTCCAGGGCGATTGCGTGGCGGTGAACGGCCGGAAGCTCAGCCCGCTGGGGGTGATGAAGGCGTTGAACACGCTGGGCGGCAAGCATGGCGTGGGCCGGGTGGACATGGTGGAGAACCGGTATGTGGGGATGAAATCGCGCGGGGTGTATGAAACGCCGGGCGGGGCCATCCTGCATTTCGCGCACCGGCAGATCGAAAGCCTGACGATGGACCGCGAGGTGATGCACCTGCGCGACGGGCTGATCCCAAAATACGCGGAGCTGGTGTATTACGGCTATTGGTTCGCGCCGGAACGGCTGGCGTTGCAGGCGCTGGTGGCCGAGAGCCAGAAGAATGTGACGGGCACAGTGCGGGTGAAGCTGTACAAGGGCAATATCATCGTGGCCGGCCGCAAGTCGCCGGTGAGCCTGTATAATCCGCACATCGCCACGATGGAGGCGGACCCGACGAAGGCCTATAACCAGGACGACGCCACCGGGTTCATCCGGTTGAATGCGCTGCGGCTGAAGGTCGCGGCGAAGGTGCACGCGAAGAAGTGAGTGTCAGGCATTACTCACAACCCTTCAACACCTCACCCCTGCCCTCTTCCTTGGCCCCCGGCTTGCCCAGGGCGGACCGGAACCATTCCGTCAGGCCGTTGATCATGGGAGGCACCGCCCGGCTGCGGGCGGCGCGGGCGAGCACCTGCTGGATGTGAACGTCCACCTGCCGGAGAAAGGACGGCGTGACGGCGCAACCATCGCTCTCATAAGCCAGCAGGGGCATGCCCTGTTCGAGGCTGAGGGGCTTGAGGATGGCTTCCGAGACGCGAAAGGGCAGGCAGTTGAACGGTCCGATCACGATCAGGCCGTCGTACCCCTCGCCGGCGGCCTCCAGGCCCTTGCCCACCGTGGGGATGACTTCGCCGCAGAGGGAGGGTGAGACGTGTTCGGCGGCCTTGTCAAACAACGCGGCCGCATCGTTGGGGCCGGCCACGAGCAATCCGCTCCGGCGGAAGAGGGCGCGGTAATGTGTGTCGCATTTCCGCTGGGCTTCATAGCTGAGCCACTGTTGGAGGTATTGTTTACCATCGGGCTGGAACGCCCGGGTGCAGGCTTTGGCCAGGGCGCGGCCGCCCGGCTTGAGCCCCCAGCGGCGGGCCGTTTCCGCGACGTCGTGGTAAGCGGCATACAGGACGAGGTCGCTGACATCCACGGGTTTGAGAATGATTCCGTGCCGGGCGTAAAGTTCAGTGATGCCGGCCATGAAGAAGGGGCTGAAGCGGGTGAAGAAATCGCCGGTGACCGCCACCCGGGGACAGCGCAACGGATCGCGGGCGCGCGGCAGCGCGGCCAGGCGGTCAACGAACCCCGGCAAACCGGCCTGGAATTGCGCGTGCGAAGTCGTCGTCGCCGCGAACTGTTCCCAAAGCCGCCGGAGCTGGTTCGCGCCGCCCTCCGCCCCCACCACCTGCAGTACATGCTCAATCTCGACGAGCAGGTCCGCGACGGGGATGGCGGCCGACAGGGCCTCGGTGATTTGCGGCAGGTGGAATCCGCCGTAATCGTTTTCCTTGCGGAGATCAAACAGGAACACGTCCGGGAACTGCTGTTCCGCCAGGAAGCGTTCGAAGTAGCCCAGGTAGCAATCCACCGCACAGGGCGCGCCGCCGCGCACCATGAAGAAGCCGGTGACCTCGCCGGGCGGACGGCGTTCGAGCGCCTGGAGGAGCTGGCCCATGCAGATGGGGAGAGGCAGGCACTCGCGTCCTGACGTGTGCTGCAGACCCCGGTCAAGCTGGCTGCGCTCGAGCGGCCGCACCGCATCCGGATGCAATCCCAGCCAGCGCGCCACCATGGCCAGCGCCTGGGTGTGCGTTTGAGAGAAGTTCGGGAACACGATTTTCACCCGCAGGTCGGTCAGCGCCACCTGGCGGCCATCCGAACAGACAACCCGGCCGCCCGGGATGAGGCGGCAGGAATGCAAGGACCGGGGGCGCGCGGTTTCCTCCGCATGATAATTTCGGATGATGTCGAGGAATGCCTCCAGCCGGGTTTGCACGCCGGCATCGGCGGTGTGGGCGTCAATCTCCAGAATCAGATGCGGCCGGGCTCCCAACTCGGCGGCGAGGGTCGCGTGGGTGAAGGCGTCAAGGGTGCAACTGAAATTGCTCACGCACAGCAGGAAGAGGTTGGGATGCCGGCGGACGAGGGCGGCGGCGTTGAGGATTTGGTTGGCAAAATGCCAGGAGGTCGGTCCCGCCCCAACAGGCACCAGGCAGTCCGCCGGGATGACGGTGAAGCCCATGCTGGCGAGTTTCTTGCCCACCGATTGCGAGCCTTCCGGCGAAAACGCGTTGTAGCTGTGACCGGCCAGGAGGATGGCCGGTTTCCCGTCCGCCAAGGCAGCGGCCAAGGCCAGCCGTCCCAATTGCCGCAGGGCGTTTTCCGCGTCTGTCTGGGCTTGGACGGCGGCGGCCCAGGCCCGATCGGCCAGCGGGCTCGGCAGGCCCAGCTCGCGGACGGCCAATTCCGGAAGCGCGGTCGAGGCGGCATAGCCGTTGGTGAAATCCAGCACGGGGGACAACAGGCGGATTTTGGGAAAGGCCTTGGCCAGGAAATAAGGACCGGCTTGCGTGATGGGGCAGAGATAGGAATCGCGGCAACCGCCGGCTTGCGGCATGCGCAGCACATGCGGAAAGAAAACCAATTCCAGCCCGCGTTGCGCGAGATCCTGCAAGGCGCCATGGGCCATCTCGACTGGAAAGCAGAAACCGGAGTTCGACTTCAAATCGCCGTGCGGATCAACCCCGGATAACACGACCTGCAGGCCCAAGGCGGAAAAGAAGGTCGCGTAGAGCGGATACAGCGAGTGCGTGGTCAAGGCCAACGGGAGGCCGATGCGTGGCCCCGGGCCGGCGGGCGGATTCGCCGCGCCGGCAAACAGCAGCTCGTAGCGCTGCTCGACCAGGTCGGGCGCGGCGCGGGTGCGGGATTTGCGCTTCCAGACGTTCTCGTAAAGACTGCACCGGCCGCCGAACGGGAACCGCCGGCCGGCCACCTCGAAACGGTCAATGGGGCAATACATCTTGCAGGCCCGGCAGGTAAACCGGCTGACGAGTTTCAACTCCAGCCCGGCCAGGTCCGAAAGCTCCCTCCCGGCGGCGGATGTGCGACGGTCCGCAGCCGTCACGGTTTCGCCGTTGACCGGGGATGAGGCCGGCGGGGCGACGGATCGTTCGAGCGCCAACAAGGCCACGCCAAGCGCGCCAAGCAACTCGGGATGCGGCGGGATCACCACGTCACGCCCCACGCTGTGGGCGAAGGCGTGGGCGAGGGCGTGGTTCAGGGCGACCCCGCCTTGGAGGAAGACTTTTTTGCCCACGGGGCGTTGTCCCTTGACCTTGGTGAGATAATTGACGGCAATGGCATAAACCAGTCCGGCGACAATGTTTTCGCGCGTGTGCCCCTCTTGTTGGGCGAGGCGGATGTCGGAGTTGATGAAGGCGGCGCAGGTGGCCTTGAATTGGACAGGGGCCGGGGCGGCCAGCGCGAGTTCCGCAATGTCCGCCACCGCGATCCCGAGATCGCCCTGCGCGCTTTCTTCCAGAAACGAGCCGGTGCCGGCGGAACAAGCGTTGTTCATGGCGTAGTCAATGGGCACGCCGTTGCGCAGCCGGATGTATTTGGCATCCTGGCCGCCAATCTCAAAAATCGTGTCCACGTCCGGGTCAAAATAATTCGCGCCCGCCGCCTGGGCCGAGATTTCGTTGAAAACATGTTCGGTGCCCAGCCAGGCGCCGACCAACTCGCGGGCCGAGCCGGTGGTGGCCACCAGACACACCCGCCGGAGGCCGGCCCCCGGCATCAGCGCGTGCAGACACGCACGCGCGGCCGCCACGGGGTCACCCCGGGTGCGGGTGTAATGCCAGCCCGCCAGGGAGCGCGTCGCCGGGTCAAGCAGGACCGCCTTGGTGGTGGTGGAGCCGGCATCCACGCCCAGCACCAGCGGGCCGGCGGCGGGGGGCGGGGGGGGCGGGGCGGCGATGACTTGCACGCGTCCGGGATGAAGCGGCAGGGGCGGGAGCCGGCCGAAGCCCGGTTGAACCAAAAGCCGGGGCGACCGATGAAGCGGGTGGTCCCGCGTGAGCAGTGCAGCGCCCCAGGCTTCGAACCAAGCACTCTCTGGCCGCACCACGAATTCCGTGTCGGGCAGCTTCCCGCGCAGGGCCGCCAGCATGGCCGCGTTGCCGGACACGCCACCGATGAGCAGCACCCGCCGGAACTCCCGCCGGGCCTTCTCCAAGAGCGCAATCACCTTGCCAGCCATGCCGTCGTGCAACGTGTGGAGAATGTCCTCCGGCGCCGCCTCGTTGCGGTTGAGCTTGTGCGTGATGTCCGACTTGCAATGTACCGAGCAGCGCGACGCCAGCGGCACCACCCGGCCCGAGAACGAACGCCGGATGGCGGTTTCGAGGTCCAGTCCCATCCGGCCGATCTGCTGCACAAAAAACTCGCCGCTGCCGGCCGCGCATTTGTTGTGCGACAAAACATTGGTAATCCGGCCCGCCGCCAGCAGATACACCAGAAATGACTCCCCGCCCAAAGAAACCACGGCGTCAAAATCCTCCGCCATTTCCCTCAACGCCCGCTGCAGGGCGGCGGCTTCGGAGAGGTGGCCCAGATGACCGGACACACCGAAAAAGGCGGGACCGGCAAATTCCGCCCCGCCAAGCAGTTCCTGGAGCACCTCCAGTGGCCGGCCCAGATGCGACCGGACCCGGGCGGTCCGTTCCGGCCCCCGCAAGGCGACCATCTTCACCGTCAAAGCGCCAATATTCACCCCCACACAGGCCATCGCATTTGCTTGGGACTGCGCCAGATTCAGACCGGAGTCGGCATTGTTTCTGATGCGGCAACCTAGTACCATATAACATTTATAATTTCGGATAGAGGCGCTTCAATTTGATACGGGCATCCTCGGTGGTAAAACGCCAGTCAATCGCGGCGGAACGGTTGTTCCGGTCCAGTTCCCAAGC
>Ga0302319_10013073_pt1 | contig 15587 bp, 13 predicted proteins | sample Bog_T0_2_FD_203319 | JGI IMG/M metagenome (GOLD analysis project Ga0302319, IMG submission 203319) | Peat permafrost microbial communities from Stordalen Mire near Abisko, Sweden - Bog_T0_2 | ecosystem: Environmental > Terrestrial > Soil > Wetlands > Peat | place: Sweden: Abisko, Stordalen Mire... | reverse complement strand
GGACTGGTCGTACCCAAATGAGTCCGGCTCGCTCCCAGAAGCATGGATAACGTAAGGCTGTCGCCTGGGAGAAAAAATCCAGGCCCGCCTTTCTCCACCTGTTTGTTTTTGTCAGGCCCCGCGCTCGATGATGCAGGCTTGAATAACTGAATGAGATCCTGACCTACGTTTACGGAAAAACCATACATGTCAGATACACCCTGGCTCGGGGCGTTATTTCTAATTGTATCGTTCTCGTATATCGCGACCGCGGAAAGACTGAAGCCGCTCGTATTAGCCAGGTCAAATTCGGGTGAGACGCTGTTCCCATTTGTCAGCGCCTCATTTCCCGTCCTTGAATACATCCGCGTGAATCCATATGCGATGCTGAATTTCGTCAGCAGTGAGTTGCCTGTTCCGCCTGTCAACTCCTTGCCGCTCACCGAAGTTGTCGCCGGCGGAGCAACTCCCAAGGAAACCTCCTCCGCCTGGAAGAGGCCCTCCTCCGCTGGTTGAACAAACTGATCAGTGGTATGCGCCGCTCCCTCCCTCGCGGACGTGGTGTCGATCAAGAGGTCCGTAAAATTACTAATCAATGGAGCCTCCTGGGCTTGCGCGCAAATTCGGGCGCAGAATAAGATGGCTATCAGCAAGGTGACTTTTGGCAGGAATGGCGTATGTTTTTTCATGATTATGTCTTTCTGGGGTTTTCTTTTTTGGCGGAGGACACAAAGACGTTCGCTCGCCGTTTTACTGGCAATTGGCCTGACAGCGGTCGCTGGTTGCGCCACCCAGGGCTCGAACTCCGCTTCGGCTCACGCCGATTCGCGAGATCAATATCAGCAGCGCAATATCGAGGCTCTTCAGGATGCAAATGATACCGTCCGCGAGATCGATACCCCGGCTGACATCCAGGCCGCTTCTGCTCCCGCCAACCGATAGGCGCCAGGCGATGGCGCGTTGTCGCGTTCCACGGCGTGGAGGGCGTTTCTTTATCTCGCTTTAGGCGTAATAGCATCCTGGGTCGTTATCACACGCGTCTTGCTGGCGTGACAATAGGCAGAATCACCTAGGACAAATGTCCCGCCTATCTCGGCCTTGACCCTCTACACACGTGGCTCGCCGCCCCTTTACTCCCCTATCACCTTCACCAGCACCCGCTTCCGCCGCCGCCCATCGAACTCCCCGTAAAAAATCCGCTCCCAAGGCCCAAAATCCAGCTTCCCCTTCGTGATGGCGACAACCACCTCCCGCCCCATGATCTGGCGTTTCAGGTGCGCATCCGCATTATCCTCCCCAGTGCGGTTGTGATGATAATGCTTCACCGGCTCATGCGGCGCCAGCTTCTCCAGCCAAACCTCGTAGTCATGGTGAAGCCCGCCCTCGTCGTCATTGATGAACACGGATGCCGTAATATGCATCGCATTTACAAGGCACAGCCCCTCCCGGACTCCGCTCTTATGCACCAGCGCCTCGACCGTATCGGTGATATTCACAAACCCTCGTCGCGCCGGCACTTCAAATGTCAGGTACTCAGTAAGGGATTTCATGCCGGTTCACCTACCTTTTCCATGTGCGTCAAACTTCCGATCGCGCCCATCAAATCCGCCGCGCCGCCGACCATCAGCGCCAGGCCGAGCGCTAGCAGCGCGGCGTAGCGCCCCGTGGCGTCTTGCGCCCATCGGGCCAGCGCAGGGCGAGTCGAGATGGAGGGTACGGAAAATGCCGTCCAGGCAAATCCCGGCCACTGAGTGGCATTAATGCCAAACAGAGTAGTCTTGGGATTCAGGTTAATCGATATCGTCTCCCATTGAAGTCCGGGATTCATCGGCATCGCGATTTCACGATAGACGCGGCCTTCCTTGACCTTGAATTCGAAGCTGCGCGAATTCGGGCTGCCTGCCAATTGCATTTCCACCTGCATCGTTCCCTGTCGCACGGCAAATCGGAGCGCGACGCCGCGTTTGGTTAGTAACTTATCTTTGTCATAAGAGCCGTACACAGGCGACCCTAGGTCCGGCAAGCCGGCGGGATAACCATCCCGCGCGAAACCGCCGCCGTAGTCATCCTCCTGGACTGCCTGCAACGGGGGATTGGGATTGAAGATGTCAGGAGGGAGTATCCTGCGGATTGTGGCGGAATCGAGCATCTCAACGAGCCGGTCGCGCCGCTGGCAGGGAATCTCGCCGTTAAGATAGGCGGCATCTCCCGTGCGAAGATATCCGCGCACATTATTTTCCATGGTCAGACGATGCGCATGGTCTCCCATTATTTCGTACGGCAGGACATTAAATGCGCTGTTCAGAACGCCGCCCGCTAAGACGAAACTCCAGAGCATGACGAACGAAAGAAACAGGAGGCGCTGTCCGCCCTTGCTTTTGCCAAGAAAATAGAGGCAAGCCGCAAGCGTGATCGATAACATGACCCACGAGTCGCGATATCTGGGAACGTACCATGCCAGATACCGCCGTTCCGCGGTGGCCACTGCCTGGATCCAGAAGGCGGCGCCGATCAGGATAGGGAACCATCGGCCATCTGAGAGTGGGGCGCGCTGGATCATCAAAAGCAGCGCCAGAAGGATCAATGGCGCCTGGACGACGCACCAGGCCCCACGGAACCCGCAAGGCCATGAGAGGACATTGGTCAACGCATCCAGAAACTCAGAAAAATTTGGCTGGGGAAATTGCAGCTTTTCCGCCATGGCGGTCGGCATCGCCAATCCGCAGGCTACAATTGCCGAGAGTATGGCAATACCCGCAACCGCCCGCCAATTGCGGCGGGAAGGTTCTATCACCATCCCGAAAATGAGAAAGCAAACGGTGGCCGCCGTGAAGAAAACCCCGCTGGCCATTGTAAATAGATTTGCAAAAGCAAAAACCGCCCCCAGCGACCACCGCGGACTCAGCGCCTCGTATCGCCAGCAGAGCCAGGCCACCAATATCCCGAACAGCGGAAATAAGTAAAAATGGATGTTGCATCCCATGAGCGTGTTCTCCCATCCGAAGGGGATAATCCCAACGGCAGTGGCGAACCCCGCAAGCCCGGCCCACCCGTGAACGCTCATGAATTTTCCCATCCGGGAAACCAGAAGGGCTATTCCCAATGCGTTGAAGGGCGCTTGGGCCACCATGAATAGGACAGGGTCCCACTGTCCGTTGGCGCAAAACAACCCCATTAGAAACGCCCGCGAAAAGACGATGCGGTGCTCATTTACATTTTGGAAGAACAGGCTCAGGCCAAGCTTCCCCTCGAGATATGCCTTGAATAATCTACCCTCGATAGTCCATTCGTCGAAATACGGCATGTCTACCCCGAAGTAATGGATGAGACACAGCCTTGCCCCGCAGACCATGAAGAACAACCCGGCGAGCAGGCACCTCCAGGAAATTTGCGCGGGAAGCTTAATATTCAGACGAAAACGAGGCGCAGCGCTCATTTTGAATCCGTCGTCCTCACGGCTTGCTCCGCCGTATTATTTGTGCTTCCAAGAAAGGGCGACGCGGGCAACCCCTCCTTGTTATATAAATTCCCTTCCGGATATTCTTTCCAGGCATAGCGGACAACTACCGGGTCAGGTACCTTTGGACTCCTAACCAGCACGGTATTACTAATTATCTTTGCGTCTGCCGGAATCCATTGCCCATCACTGCCCGCCACCTCAAATCCAATCAGATGGTCGGTGGGTAATTTCTCTGCGAGCCCACCAGTCCACGGCGCCTGTCCGATCACCAATCCGCTCCCGGTATTGGTAAACGCGACACGCAATCCGTCCCGCTCCTTTGTAACACCCTCGAATAGCGGACCCGAGTACACGATATCTTCTCCATATGCAACATGCAGGGCCGCCAATGCGAGCCGTTTTCCCACATCCAATTTGTCTCTCGGGTGAATTTTGTCGGGCTCCCCTATGTCCACCGCGGTGGCCATGCCCGTATTTGGGACGGATAACGTCTGTAACTGCGCCTCCCGCAATTGCGCCCAGTTGTCAGTGTCATCCGCGCGATACCCTGCCAATTGCACATACAGGAATGGAAAATCTCCCTCCCCCCAGCGCTCCCGCCAATCGGTAATTAATCGTGAAAACAGCAACCGATACTCGCTCGCTCGCGGAGCATTGGTCTCTCCCTGGTACCAGATCACGCCGCGTATCCCGTAACGCTCCAAGGGGGCCACCATTCCGTTGTATAATGTCGAAGGATCAAATTCATCCCCCTCCGGCTTTGGCTTCTTAGGGATTGGCGCCGGCGGTATCGGCGGAGCCGGCAGCTTTTGCCCGGTCGCGATCGCCTTCCCGGTTTCCTCTTTCCAGTGATTCATGGATTCATTGTATCCTTTGCCATATTGCTTGTTCCAATACGAAAGGGCCGTCTCGTATGCCAGCATTTGCGCGGGATAATTCGCGACTGCATACGCGTACGCCGCATCAATTCGATTCCATTTTTTCACATAGCCGTGCAGCGCAGGCTCCTTCTCCAGTCCCTCAATGCTTACCCACGCCACCGCTGACGACCCACCATAATGCATCGCAATCAACCCCACCGGCCTTCCCAGCTTCGCCCGGATGTCCCTCCCGAAGAAATAGCCCACCGCCGGAAAGGCTGCCGCGGTATCCGGCTCACAAATCTCCCACTTCCCCTCTATATCCGTTACCGGCTTGTGCGTCATCCTATGCGCCATGGTAAATAGTCGCAGTTTTGTATCCTGCGACTTCAAGGCAGCCTCGCTTCCACTCACGGATTCCGACAATGGATAAGCCATGTTCGATTGCCCTGAGCACACCCACACCTCCCCAATCAATACATCCACGAATCGCAACGTATTCTTCCCCGTAACGGTCATCGTCATCGATTCCGCGCTCGCCGGAAAAGGCGCCAGCTTCACCATCCACCTTCCATCAACGCCGGCCGTCGCCGTCGCGGAATGATTGCCAACCGTCACCTTTATTCCCTCGCTGGGATCAGCAGTTCCCCATACCGGCACTCCCATATCTTGCTGCAAAACCATGTGATCGCCGAAAATCGCCGGCATTTTGACATCCGCCGAGGCTGCGCCGCATTCCGCCAAAAATACCGCCGCAATTCCGGCAAATATCAATCGCGGCGTCATATCGCCTTGAAACTACATTTTGACGACTTCAGAGTAAATGCCAACCAGGGAATCTTTCCCATTGGATTCACTCATGGAACGCCCATCGCGCCCTCGCCTGTATCGGTTTCAACGGGCGAGGCTCGCAGGTCCGCGGCGCCCTGCTGGCAAAGCAAATCACCGCTGGCTCCGGCAAGGATGATCTGCCCCAAATGGGACACCGTAGTCTTCCCCGTCCATGGTGCGTGTCGGCTTTACAGTAATCATCAGTGCGAGTGTTGCATTCACTCCACCTTCTGCAACTCCACCCACACACTTCCAACAAAAATCTGCGCGTTCATCCTCAGCGGCAGCCGGTCCGCGTCATCGGAGAGCCAGCCGGTCGCGTGCTTGAACTTCCCATGCGGCTCGAGCTTCATTTCCCCGTTCACCTTTTGCAGCTTCAGGTCGATCTTGATCGCCGGGTAACTCCCCGCCTTTACCTTGATCTGCTCACGCCCCAGCACAGTCACCGTCGCGAGGTACGCGCAATTGCCCGGGCACACGACCATCCGGTAGGTCGATCCCGTCTCGAGCGCCTGGCTCCGCACGTAGAGCAGCGCAGTTTGCAGGTCGTATAAATTAGGGAACTCATACCGCTTCCGCCGCGCGGGGCTCTTATCCGTAGTCGATTGCCGCAGCCTCCAGACACCTCCGTCGTCAAAGTCCAGGTCCGTGCTAATCGTCTGCGCCCGGTACATCTCCTTCTGCCGCACAGCCACGGGCCGCATCGCTGCCACGTCCGCCATCGCATCATGCGTCGCATCCATCCGCCAGAGCGCCCGTGGGAACCCCGTGGTCGCCGCCGTCACCTTCAGTTCGCACAAATCTCCCGCCACCCGCGAAAATCGCGCCGTTACCGTTCCCGCGATCAGCCCCGACCATCCGCATTCGTACTCCAGCGTCACCGGTCGCAAGGGCGGAAAATTGCCCGCTCCCGGGCTCGACAAATCCGCCCTCCAATCCCCCCGCGCAGACGCAACACCGCACACCGCCAGCGCCATCAGCACCGCGCAAAACGCCAAACACTTCCGAAAAAGCAAGGTAAGCAAATGCGTCTGATCCATCGAAGGCGACGCCGGTATGGCGTGATCCCCGCGTCGTAGAAAGGGCAATCTCTGTTTCGCTGGCAAAAAAACCCCTCACCCCTGCCCCGGCCGCACCCGCTCCAGCGCATCCGTCGGCACCCAGGCCCTCGCCCCGCTCGGCAGCGTGCAATACGTCCATTGTCCCCGCTCCTCGGGCGCCAGCACTTCAGTCCCCGCCGGCAGCGTATCCGCCATGGGCGCCACATCGGTCGGCGCCTCACGGGCATCCGTCGTCCTCGCGATAACCACCGCCCTCGTCGCCACCGCATTCGCCTCCCAGAGGCATCCCCCCGCGTATCCGCCCACCAGCAGGCTTATCGCCAGCGTCACCACCGGTCCCATCCGCCCCTCGCGCCGCAGCAGGGCGATCGCCACGCAAAACAGAGCCACCCACCCGCACACGGATAACAAAATCGCCGCCGCGCTCGCATTCAGCGCCCCCAGCGCCTGCTGCCACCACACCGGCGTTGCCATCCTCGCACCCGTCGCATTCCGCGCGTATTCCAGGTTCGCCCGCGCCTCGGGATGCGACGGTTGCAGCTCGAGCGCCCGCTCATAATCCGCTATCGCGCGCCCTCCGTCCCCCAGCTTCCATTCCGCATTCCCCCTGTTATAAAAAAGGTTCGCGCTCAGCGGCCCCGACTTCACCAGCGCATCATACGCCTGCTTCGCATCCGCGTACTTCTGCGCCTCGTACAACCGGTTCGCCGCGTCGAATTGCCCCGTATCCGCCCCACGCGCACGCGCCGGTCCACACACCAGCATCATCGCGAAAATCACTAGCCCGGTTCCAATATTAAACAGCCGGCTTCGCATTCTCATATCCTTTCACGGTTTCCATCACATCCACGCGCGCCTGCGGCGACGCCGCCACGCGCCGTCCGGACGCGCCCGCGTAGAGCACCTCTGCTTGCTGATCAAAAAGCCGCCGCACCTGCGTCGCAATCACCGTATCCAGTTCCCGCGCCCGCGCCACCTCGGTCCCATCCAGCGTCTCCGGCGCCCGCCCAGTCTGGATTGCCGCATCCAGCCGCAGCGCCCGCGCTGCCGCCTCGTATAGCTCCCCCTCCGGCACATCCCGCCGCTGCATTGTCGCCAGCGCCGCATCCTTCTCACGCCGCCATTGTGCGCGCAATCGCGCCTCCCCGTCCGCCGCCCGTTTCCGCACCACCTGCACCCCCACAAACGCCAGCAGCGCCACCAGCGGCCCACCCTGGGCCGCCCAGAACAGCCGGTTCTCATACACCGGCTCGAATGTCCGGCCCCACCCATCTGAGTCCGCCCGGATATAAGCTATGTCCGCCACCGCCGGCTTGGGCGTAGGCGCCGCCGATGGCCCACCCTGCGCCGCCATGACCGGCGTTGCGACAGGCTGCGCGGCCCCCTCGACCTTCACCGGCGATCCCTTTCCCGTCAGCGTCACATATTGTCCCTTCTCCGGGTCAAAATAACTCCACACGAGGTCTGGCGTCTTCGTTTGCCCAGCCTGCGGGATCACGGCGATCTGGAAGGTCTTTGTCCCGCTTATCCCCACATCGTCATCCCCGTCAAACTTCACCGATGGCGGGTACGTCCTCCACCCGCTCGCGTCCGCGAATTCCGGCGCCGTCACCCGGTCAAAATCCCCCGTCCCCTCGATCATCGCCGTGATCGTGATCGGGTCGCCCGCCTCGACCATCCCCGGCTTTGCCGTCGCCGTAAGCGTGAAATTCCCTACCGCCCCCGAGAAGCTCGGTGGCTGCCCCTCCGCCGGCAGCGGCTTCACGGTTATCTGCACCGGCTGCGCCGTGATCTTGATCTGCTGCGGCGGACTCATCTGCTGCATCATCTGCCCGAATGGGTCCGGAAAATCGTCGAACATCCCGCCCAGCCGCCTCCGCGGACTCGCCACCGGGAGCTGCGCCTCCGCGACCAGCGTTGCCGGTCCCAGCGACAGCGTGCCCGCCTTGATCCCCGTGATCGCCGTCTTGTAGCTCACCATGTCATACGTCTGTCCGTTCCGCGTCACCTCGCTCTCCACCGGCTTGTTGTCGATCTTCTGCACGGTAAATCCCTCCCCCTTGATCTCCGGCAGCTCTAGCAATTGCGCCGTCACCCGCCGGTCCACGTAAATCCGCACCTCGATCGGCACCGCCTCCCCTATGTACGCCGTATCCTGCGGCACCACGAATTCCGCAAAGTACAGCGCCCCATTTCCCGTTCCCGCATCCGCGGCTCCGCCTCCGCCCGCCGCGCCACCTGCTCCGGACGATCCTCCCCCGCCCACCCGCAGCTTGACCTCCTGCGTCGTATAATGCTTCCCATTCACCACCACATCCTGCGCCGGGATCACATAATCCCCCGCCCTTTGCGGCACTATCGAGTACGTATGTACCACGCTCTGCTCGAAGTGCCCCCCACCCCCCAACCCCCATCCGAACATGATCTGCGTCTGGCTGCTCGGTCCTACATAAGTGATCAGCAGCCCGTCCACATTGATGATCTCCGGCACCTGCGCGTCATTCGTCCCTTCCACGTTAATCGTGAAATCCACCTCCTGCCCCACGTCCACGTCGTCATCCGCCACCGCCGCGCTCACCTTGATATCGTCGTCCGCCCGCGCCGTCCGCCCGCAGCACAGCCATAGGCAGAGCGCCGCCGCCAGCATGCAGATTGTTGGAATCAAGGATCGTGTTCTCATCGTCGTCTAAAATTCGCGTCCGAGCCTACCAATCCTTGTACGGCGCCTCCTGGTGGTCCTGGTTCTTGTCATAAAGCGAGACATGCTCGTCCTCTCCGCGCAGGGAATCAATCAACGCCTGCGCCTGCGATGCCGTCATCTCCCCGGTCTTCCCATCCTCGGTCGCCGCCTTTGCCGCGGCCTTGTCCTCCGCTTTCTGCTGCTCCTCCGGTGTCTGCTCCTTCAGCACTCCGGGGCCATTTTGCGGCGTGGGCGATGGGGATGAGCCATTCATATTATTGTTTTGATTCGCCGAAGCCTGATTTTGTTCATCCTGCTTCCGCTCGTCCCCGCCTTGCGGCTTGTTCTGGCCCTGCCCATTCTGATTCTGCTGGTCCGGTTGGTTCTGCCCCTGCTGCCCCTGCGCGCCATTCTGTTGGTCCTGCTTGTTCTGCTGATTCTGCCCCTGCTGGTTTTGCGGCTGCTGGTTCTGCCCCTGTGGATTCTGCTTATTCTGTTCGCTTTGCTGGTTCTGGTTGTTCTGTTGATTCTGCGCCTGTTGATTCTGCTGCTGGCTCGGCTGGCTTTGTTGCTGCTGCTGTTGATTCTGCTGGCTCTGCTGATTTTGCTGCTGCTGGTTCTGCTGATCCTTCTGGCTGTCCTGATTTTTCTGGTTCTTTTGCTGCGGCTGTTGCTGTTGCGGCGGTTGCTTCTTGTTCAACTCATCGATCATCCGCTTCACAACCTCCTCATTATACTTCGCGTCCGCGTCATTCGGGTCCGCCTTCAGCGCCTGGTCGTAATGATTGATCGCCCCGGTCCACTCCTTGATCTTTTGGTCCTTCTGCTCCTGCAGCGCCCCGTGCTGCACCAGTGTATTTCCCAGGTTGTACTCCGCCTGGCCCCTCAACTTCGGGTCTGGGCTCCCCACCACTTTACCAAACGCCTCGAGCGCCTTGTCATAATCCCCGGACTTGTACGCAGCCGCGCCGCGGTCGAATTCAAGCCCCGCGGATTCTGGATTCCCGTTCAGTTGATTCTGAAAAACATCATACGCCCCCTTGTAATCCTTCTGGTTGTAAAGGTTGAGCCCCTCATTCATCGACCACCCCCGCGCCGGCGCCAGCAGCAGCAGCGCCATAGCCGCCGCCGCGGCAACCGCCGCCCCCGCCGTCTCCTTCCTTTCGACACGGGCCGGCATCCTCACCACCCTCCTCCGCTCCCGCACCAGCATCGAGCTCATCAGCAGCAATATCCCCAGCGCCAGCGGCCATTCATACCGCTCGATCGTCCGCGTCTCGACCGCATCGACGTCACGCGCCTGCATCTTCATCAGTCCCTGCTCGACAATCGCCTTCGCCGTCGCCGGCCCGCTCTCGAGATGCACATAAAATCCCCCCGTCGCATTCGCGATCTCCCTAAGCCGCGGCTCATCCAGCTTGCTCTTCACATAGTTCCCCTGGTCATCCTTGACGAACTCCGTTCCCCCTCCATCCGCCGATGGCGCCGGGATCAGCGAGCCCTCCGGCGTCCCCACTCCCACCGTGAATATCCGGAACTGCCCCTTCATATCCTTCGCCGCCTGCACGGCGTCATCCTCGAGCTCCTCCCCGTCCGTGAACAAAATCAACGCCCGGTGCGCGCTCTCCCCTTTCCCAAACGCTTCCGCCGCCTCGCGGATCGCCGATGCGATATTCGTCCCCCCGCGCGGGATGGTGCTCGTGTCCAGGTCCCTCAATGCCGCCAGCGTTGCGCTATAATCGACCGTCAGCGGCGCTTCGACAAACGATGTCCCCGCAAATGCGATCAGCCCCACCCGGTCCCCCTCGAGCGCGTCAATCACATCCTCCCCCGCGAATTTTGCCCGCGTCAGCCGGTCCGGCTGCGCATCCTCGGACAGCATGCTCTTGGACGTATCGACCGCCAGCATCACGTCGATCCCCTTCATCTGGCTCGTCACCACGTCATACCCATACCGCGGCTGCATCAGCGCGAAAATCACGCACGTCAGCCCCGCCAATCCCAGCCCGAATTTCCACCGCCTCCTCACCTCGCTCATGCTTCCCGTCAGGTTCGCCATCAACCGCGCCGCCACCAGCTTCTTCAGCAGCGTCTCGCGCAGCATCTCATTCCGCAGGAAACATATCACCAGCACGATCAGCAGCAGGAATCCCGATGACCATTCCGGCGCTCCCACGCTAAATCCATTCATGGCAGCCTCCTCCAGATCGTTTGCCCAAGGATCATCTCCGCCGAGACCAGCGCCAGCCCCGCGGTCAAAAACCACGGGAACCAATCCCGGTACTGCTCCTTCTTCTTATATAGCACCGTCGTTTTCTCCATCTTGTCGATCTCCCCGAAGATGTTCGCCATCGATTCCGTATCCGATGCCCGGTAAAAATGCCCCCCCGCGATCTGCGCCACTTTCCGCAGCTCGGTTTCGTTGAACTCGACCGGCACGTTGATGTACATCGGCTTCCCGAACGGGTCCAGCCGCGGCTTCTCGGAGTCCGGCTCATGCACCGGCACCGGCGCGATCCCATTCGTCCCCGCCCCGATCGCATACAGCCGTATCCCCAGCGCCTTCGATGCCTCCGCCGCCGTCTCAGGCGCAACTTTCCCCGAGTTGTTGACGCCGTCCGTCAGCAGAATCAGCACCTTGCTCTTCGATGTCGGGTCCTTCAGCCGGTTCAACCCCGAGATGATCGCCGATCCAATCGCCGTCCCATCCTCGACCTGCCCGATATGGACCCGCTCGAGGTTCTGCAATAGCCAGTCATGATCCAGCGTCAATGGACTCACGAGATAAGGCCGCCCCGCGAATGCAATGATCCCGAGCCGGTCATTCGGCCGGTCCTTGATGAATTGCTTCGTGACACTCTTGACCGCCTCCTGCCGGTTCGTCCGCTGCCCGTCCATGAAGTAATCCTCCGTCATCATCGACCCCGATACATCCAGCAGGATCATGATATCGATCCCGCTCGCCTGCATTTGCGTGGTGCTCTGCCCTCCCTGCGGTCGCGCCAGCGCCACGATCAGGGATGCCAGCCCCACAAGCCCCAGCCCCGTCATGAAATTCCCCGATCGCGACTCCGCCACGCGCCCCAGGGACTTCAGCAGCGCAGTGGAAGAAAACTCGACCGCCGGCGCCCCGCCCCGCTCCCCGCGCATCCACGCCAGCAGCGGCACCAGCAGCAGCCCGAGCAAAAACCACGGGTGCGCGAACTGCAAATTCACCCCCGTGAACATATTCAACAGCTCGCTCATGCCGCCACCTCCTCCTGCGGAACTGTCTCACCCTTTACAAACAAAACCCCCTGGTCGAGCAACGCCCGGCTCTCGTCAGTCGTCGCATCCACCCGCGCGAACTTGATCAGGTCGCATCGCTCGAGAAAATCCGAGAGCAGCCGCTTGTCCGCCAGCGTGAAATGCGGCGTCTGCGCCGCTTCCGCAAGGAACTCAGGCGACGTCTGCTCCGTCGCATGCAGATGATATTGCGCCGACACAAACTGCCGCAAAATGTCCGAGACACGGATGCTGAACGCATACGGCTCCGTGGTCATGATGTCCGCCTCCGCCTCCTTCAGGCGCCTCAGCGCGATCTCCCGCCGGCTTGGCAGACGAGGCGGCGGACGCCTCCGCAGAAGCGTTACGATCAATGCGGCAATTCCCCCCAGCACTATCAGCGCCAGCACCCCCGCGCACACCACCATCCACATCGGGTAGGGAAAAACGTCCAGCGGCGGCCGGATATCATGAATCGCCGGCGTCGGCGAAGCCCCCGGCGCGCCCCCCCCTATCGTCACCTGCCCCATCGCAGTCCCCGCCATCAAAAATAACCCGGCAAAAATTCGCCCCTTCATACATCAACCTCCGCGCTCACAGCCGCGCCAGCCTCCGCTCCCGGGTCCGGAAAAACGTCCGCAACGCCGGGATATAATCCACGTCTGTCTGTAGCTCGATGCTGTCGATCCCATGCCTCCTCAGTGATTTCTCAAGCTCCGCCCGCCGCTTGTCCGCAAGGTGCGCGTACGCGTCCCGCGTCGCACTGCTCGATGTATTTACCACGATCTGCTCCCCCGTCTCCGCATCCTCCAGCGTCACGGTCCCCACATCCGGCAGATCCCGTTCGCGCGGATCGACAATCGGGATAGCCACAAGGTCATGCCGCTTCGCCGTCACCGCCAGCTCCCGGTTGAACGCCTCTGTTTGGAAATCCGAGATCAGGAAAACCACCGCTCGCCTCGTCACCACCCGGTTCAGGTAATCCAGCGCCGGCCCCGGCTTCGTCCCGCGCCCGCGCGGCTCGAAAAACAATATCTCCCGGATCAGCCGCAGCGCGTGTGGACGGCCCTTCTTCGGCGGAATGAAGAGCTCGACGTGATCCGAAAAGAGCACCAGCCCCACCTTGTCATTATTCCGCGTCGCGCTGAACGCCAGCACCGACGCCACCTCCGCCGCCAGCTCACGCTTGCTCAGCTCGATCCCCCCGAAATTCCCCGACGCGCTCACGTCCACCACAAGCACCACCGTCAACTCCCGTTCCTCGGTAAACTTCTTCACAAAAGCATTCCCATGCATCTCCCCGAATCGTGCCGTGACGTTCCAGTCGATGGTCCGCACCTCATCTCCCGCCTGGTACTCGCGCACCTCCTCGAAATTCATCCCCCGCCCCTTGAACACGCTCCGGTACTGCCCCGCAAACGTAGCCGACACCAGCCCCCGAGTCTTCAACTCGACATGCCGTATCTTCTTCAGGATATCCCGTGCGGTTTGCTGCGCAGGCATGGTCGTCAAATCAGGGCACCGGCAGCCCCGCAAATACCCGCTCGATGATTGTCTCGCTCGTCACGCTCTCCGCCTCCGCCTCATAGCTCACGATGATCCTGTGCCTCAGCACGTCCGGCCCCGCGCTCTTCACATCCTGCGGCGTGACATAACCCCTCCCTTGCAGGAACGCCCGCGCCTTCGCCGCAAGGGTCAGCGCGATCGTCGCCCGCGGCGATCCCCCGTACCGGATCAGCCCATCCAGTTGCAGCTTGTACCTCGCCGGCTCGCGCGTCGCCCACACCACATCCACGATGTAATCCTTCACCCGGTCATCGATATAAATGTCATTCACGATCTCGCGCGACCGCACGATATCCCGCGGGTCCACCACCGCGTCCACGGTCAGCCGCGGCGACGAGGTCCCCATCAGGTCCAGGATTTGCCGCTCCTCGCTCTTCGTCGGGTACCCCACCTTCACCTTCAACAGAAACCTGTCCAATTGCGCCTCCGGCAGTTGATACGTCCCCTCCTGCTCGAGCGGATTCTGCGTCGCAAGCACAAGAAACGGGTCCGGCAGCGGGTACGTCGTCTCCCCCAGCGTCACCTGCCGCTCCTGCATCGCCTCCAGCAGCGCGCTCTGCACCTTCGCCGGCGCCCGGTTGATCTCATCCGCAAGGATCAGGTTCGAGAAAAGCGGCCCCTGCTTCGTGGTAAACTCCCCGGTCCGCGGATTGTAAATCAGCGTCCCCACGAGGTCCGCCGGCAGCAGGTCCGGCGTGAATTGAATCCGCTGGAACCCCGTCTGGATGCACGCTGCCAGCGTTTTCACGGTCAGCGTCTTTGCAAGTCCCGGCACCCCCTCCAGCAGGATGTGCCCATTCGCCAGCAGCCCCGTCAGCAGCGCGTCGATCAAATGCCGCTGCCCCACCACCACCCGCGCCATCTCATCCTGGATCGGTTTTACCCATTGCCCGTTTTCCTTTACGTGATTCGACAATTCTTGCGTGGTCATTGTTGTTTTGTGGCTGTTTCAGACAGTCCCAATTCGTTTTTCGTTCGATTTTCGACCCCCCTTCAGGGGGCTCGCGACGGCGGCGGGAGAAAACTTAGGTCATCCCCCACATTATGCGACTCATAAACCGGTTTCTCGACAAACACGGTGTACATTTGCCCATCATCCGTTCTCACCTGCACGGTATAAATCCCATCGATATTCTTCTCATCCAGGCCCGCGCGTCCCACGCTCATCTGCTCCTCCGCCTGTGGCTGAAAATGCTTCGACACAATTCTCCCCGTCAGCAGCGAGTGCCCCGTCACCCCCTGCGACATATGCAATATCCCCCACAGCACAAACCCCAGCAGCAACGCCCCCGCCACCACGCCAATCGCCACATCCCGCCCCAGTGTGCTCTTGACCACAAAAACTTTCCGGCTCGGTTGCGTCGCCATCCTCCACCCTCGTCCTCCACCCGCGCCAAATTCCAGCAGTTTTTAATTCGCGGTCTTCTCCCGGATTCCCGCTTCGATGTTATTCCCATCCGGATCCAGCAGGTAAGCCGCATAATATCCCTCCCCGCAATCCTCCGGCACTCCATTATCCCGTCCCCCGGCCAATAACCCCAGCCGGTGAAACTCATCCACCGCCTCCCGCGATGGCGCCACGAACGATAGGTGCGTTGGCCTCGCTGCGCTCCGACCCATCTCTGTTCCATAATAATCACCGCGTGCCGGACCCACCCATAGAAACGGAAATTCCCCGGCCCCGCAAAATATCACCGACCCCCACTCAGGTTGCCTCTCCACGATGTGAATCCCCAGCGGCGCGAGGCACGCTTCAAGGAATCCGATACTCCTCTCCGGTTCACTTACAAATATCCCCAAATGATCAAACATTCCCTTCCTCCTTTCAAATCAACTCATTGAAATCATCAATCATAAATTCCCCCCCTCACTCCGGCACCTCAATC
>Ga0302319_10013072_pt1 | contig 15587 bp, 14 predicted proteins | sample Bog_T0_2_FD_203319 | JGI IMG/M metagenome (GOLD analysis project Ga0302319, IMG submission 203319) | Peat permafrost microbial communities from Stordalen Mire near Abisko, Sweden - Bog_T0_2 | ecosystem: Environmental > Terrestrial > Soil > Wetlands > Peat | place: Sweden: Abisko, Stordalen Mire... | reverse complement strand
GCCACCCTCGCCAATGGCTGCGAAGCTCATGCGGATGAGCAGGCGTCTCATAATCGCAAGGTAGTCAGTTCGAATCTGACCGCAGCCACCAAGATGTGGAGGTATAGCTGCTATCGGTATGTAGCCAGCGCCTTATAAGCGCGAGTCTCCGGGTTCAACTCCCGCTACCTCCACCATGGGTCACAGGTGTTGACGGCAGCATAGGCGGCTCTTAACCGCTCGGACGGGATTCGACTTCCCGGTGACCCACCAGCTTTGGAGTCGTACTCGAATTGGATGCAGAGACCTGACTTTTAATCAGAGGGAGAAATCCCAATGTGGGTTCAAGTCCCACCGGCTCCACCAACACGCGCCAGTGGCCGAGATGGATGTGGCACGGCACTTCTAATGCCGTCACACGCAGGTTCGACTCCTGCCTGGCGCTCCATAGTATTAACGCCGTCCTAGCTCAATGCAGAGAGCGCATCGGTCCTAACGATGAAGATGCGGGTTGAAGTCCCGCGGACGGCTCCAATTGTGTCGCAAATGCGCGTGAAGCTCAACGGATTGAGCGTCGGCGTCCGAAGCCGAAGGGTTGTGGGTTCGAGTCCCATCACGCGCTCCATCGCTGGGTTAGTTCAACGGTAGAACGCTTGTCTTACAAGCAAGCTACGCGGGTTCGACTCCTGCACCCGGCACCAAGCCTCTTGATCCAGGGATAGCTCAGTTGGCAGAGCGCGCGATCGATAATCGCGAGATCGTGGGTTCGACCCCCCCTCCCGGCACCATGTGACTTGTTTGTAATAATCGCCAATCCGGAAGTAACCTTGCCGTCGACACCGGCAATAGCAAGACTCGTCGGCCAGATTTATCGGACTTTCTCAGAACCTATGCTCCAGCGCCCTACTTATTCTCATTCCCCGTCAGCCGAAACGTAATCGTCCCCCAGAACAGCCGCGCCCGCATCTGCACCGGCAAATGCCGGTCGTCGTCCGTATACCAGATCCAGATATTCCCGCGGTTCTTCACCACGCCCGCGTCCGCTGTCGGCTGCACGCGCAGCGTCTTGAAGGTCCCCAGCGTCGTCTTGATCTCCTCGCGCCCTTCCACCTTCATGGTCACGGGAACGGTATGCAGGGCATCCACAACCGGAATCACGAAGGATTTCCCCACTTCCATCGGCTGCGACGACGCGTAATAGACACCCGTCAGCAAGTCTGTCAGGCAGCCGGGAATCGGCGTCTCCACATGCTTGTTTTGCCCGGTCACCATGTTCTTTTCGTCCAGAATCGACTTGCCCTGGGCGTAGTCCAGCTTCAGGGTAGAGTTGACCTGGCGCCGCCCCTCCACCGTCTGCTTATCAAACTCGTCCGTGCAGCCCTTGTCCCGGTCAAACGTGGATTGAAACTTGTCTCCGACGTGAAACAGCAGATTAATGGCGCCAATCGTGTCTGCATTGGCCGTGATCCGCTCCGAATTGCCGGTAGCCTCAAAGTGAAGTACAGCCGTCCCGGCGGGAAATACCCGCCAGTCGACCGTATAGGTGAGCGTCTGCTTCTGGGGGAAGCTGAAACCTGCCCGCGGCGGCGTAAGCGGCGCAACCTGTTGGGCATACGCTCCAGCAATCAGGGCAAGAACACAAAAAACAGTTGCTACGGTAGTGCGGATCTTCACCGTCAGGGCGGATCTCCTTCATGATTTGACTGTTTTTGCGCCAAAAGCGCTCACCGCAGGCGATGCACCAGTACTGCGAAAGCCGGCCGCAAAAAGAGAAGGCTGAGGTAAAGCAGCGCGGCCCCTATACCTGCATTGTACTCGCGATGCCTCAGATAGAGCCCCAGCGAAAAGGCGCCGCTCCCGTTCTGTTCCGCCGGAGCCGGAGCCGATGTCAATCTGGGAATCAGCCTCGGAACCCGCCGGCAATATTCATCAAACCCCGGAAAAGTAGCCCGCAAAAACCGCTCCTCCGAGGCGATAACCGGCACATAAATAACAGCAAACCCCACCGCCAGCGCCAAACCGACCGGCCAGCTCAGCAGCGCCAGAGCAAACCCCGCCGCCATCAGCATCGACCCCAGGTAAAGCGGATTGCGCACATGAGCATAAGGCCCGGTTTGCGTCAGTTCGCGATTCTTTTTCACATACCCGGCCGCGTAACCCCGGAGCCAAAGCCCGGGCAAAACCAGCGCCAGGCTCCAAGCCACTGCCACGGGCTGAGGCGCCCGCCTGCCCAACTCAAACAAATAAAGCCCCGCTGTCAGAAACCCCAACGGCACCCGTATCCGCCGGGCGATCCGCTGCCACCGCGCAATCCAATCAAGTTGCATCGAGTTTGGTGCTTGGCTCATCCGGCATTTTCCTCGGCCAGCAACTCGTCAGCGGCCTTCAATACGTCCTCCGGAGTAATCGTCATCAGCCCGGCCTCCGGCTCCGCGTGCCGTGTATGGTCGCGCCGGCTCAGCGGGCTCCGCAACACCCGGAACCGCGTCCCATACGGCCCATTCCGGCTCGGATCGGTCGGCCCATAAATTCCCACCACCGGCCGTCCCAGCGCGCAAGCCAGGTGCAGTGGCCCTGTATCTCCCGCAATGCACACCGCAACCCGTCGCGTCACCGCGATCAACTCCGCAAGCATAGGAGCAATCGTTTCAGCTCTGCCCCCTGTCGCGGCAACCAGTTCATTTGCCAGCGGCTCTTCCCCTGGTCCGGCGTTCACCACCACCCGCATTCCCCGCTCCATCAGGCCATTGGCCACAGCCGCATAGCGTTCCACCGGCCATCGCTTTGCGCCCCATCCCGCCCCCGGATTCACCAGCGCCACGGGCATCGCATCCCCGCGTGCCAAAAAGCCGTCCGCCCATGCCTCAGCCGCCGCATCCACCGGCAGCCACGGCTTCACCGGCTTCAGATCGTCCCCGGCAATGGCCGAAACCAGCTCCACATCCTGCTCGATCACATGCGCTCCCTCCGTCCCCACCAACTCGGTGAACAGCAGTCGCGCAGCCTTTTCCCGCGGATTCTCCTCGCCGATCAGCCGCTGACACCCCGTCAACCGCCCCACCACCGCCGACCGCACAGCCCCTTGCAGATCGATCACGGTATCGTAGTCTCCCGCCTTCAGCGCCCGCCGCAACTGGCTGATTTCATGCCGAGTTTCCGCGCTGAACGGAGATTTTCGCCACTCCTTGGTCGCCGCCAGATGCACGCCATCGACAACCGGCTGCGCAGGATTCGCTTTTCTCGAATGAAGTCCGGTCTCCCGGCCCGCACTGCCGTCAGAAACCAGCAGCGCCCGCCAGCGCGGCTCAACCACCCAGTCAATCGCCCACCCCGGATGCGTCTGCCGCAGCGCTGTCACCGCCGGCAGAGCGTGCAAAATGTCACCCATGGCGCCCAGACGAACCACGAGCAATCGAAACTTGGACTGAGTTTGCAAACTCCAATTTTCTCACGGCGGGGTCAGACGGCGACCAGCTTCAATTGCGCCAAAAGTCCCCCGATCGCCCCTTCCGGCTCCACAATCTCCGTGCGCAGTCCAGCGGTTCTCAACGGCAGCGTCCCCGGAATGCCGGCCAGGAGAGTGCCCAACCGGACCTCATCCTTTTCGGTAGTCACCAGCGCCACTGCCCCGGCGCCTCGAGCTGAGGCCAGCAGCCGATCCATATCCTTCACTGTATAAGGGTGGTGATCGGGGAAGGCAGTCGTGGTGGCCAATCTTACCCCGCCAGCCTCAAGCCCAGAGAAGAACTGCCCCGGCCGCGCGATCCCGCAGAAGGCCGACACTGGCCCATCGATGGCAGGAACCGTCATGCGCCGCCGCAGCCGCCAAACCGGCCCCTGCCATCCCCATGTGCGCAGTTCTCGTTCCAAATCCGGATCGTCCTCCGGGATTGCCACAACCTGTGCCCGGTGAATTGAGCTCAGCGGCTCGCGAAGATTGCCCGCAGGCAGCAGGGTGCCCGCCCAATCCTCTCGATCCAGCAGCAGAATATCCAGCGCGCGTGCAAGCTGCCGATGCTGAAACCCATCGTCAAGCAGGTGGATCACCGGCTGGACCTTCTCACCAAGGAATGCAATCGCAGCCGCATCCCCTTCTGCCAGCATCCCGGCATCGGAACGTTCATTGGCCACATAGACCGGCGCTCCCGTGGCGCGGGCAATCAGCATCGGCTCGTCGCCAAACTCCTCGGCAGTTCCGCTCAAAGCGACACGGATGGCATGTTCACCCGTGCGGCCGAAGCCCCGAGAAAGCACATCCACGTGGAACCCGCGCTCCCCCAGGGCTGCCACCAGCGCAATTGTCAGCGGAGTCTTGCCCGCCCCGCCCGTCGACAGGTTGCCAATGCTCACCACCGGATGCCGCAGTCGAGCAGGCGGCTTCGCTCCCTTGCGCCCTTCGCGCATCGCCTGTCCAAGCCGATAGAGAGGCACCAGCGGAAGCAGGAATTTGCGCGTCGCGAACCCAGGCTGAGCGGCCCTCGGTGCCGGCGCATTCTCCTGTCGCAAAGGTTTCGCCGCAACCACTGGCTCCGGAACGGCTGCTGCTAGAACTGGCTCAGGAGCCAGAGCTGGCTCGAATGGCAGCGCTGTTACCTGCGGAAGCGCAAGTGCCGGTACCGGAGCCGCAACCGTCTGAACCTCAATCCGCCCAACCGGATCTGGAATCAAGGGTGCAGGTGCAGCAGCGACAGGCGCGGGCGTTGGTTCCGGTTCAGCCTTCGGCTGCTCGGCCAGAATCGGCTCTGTTGCCGCTGGTATGTCTTCCCGCACTTCCGGCGCCGTCGGAACTTCAGGCTCTTCCCGCAAAACCGGCTCACGCGGCGGCTCAGCCTGAAGAGTCTCCGCCTCATAGATCAAATCAGCCACAGGCACCGGCGGTTCGGCAGTAAACATCTTCGACTCGACCGGCTCCGGTTCAACCGGTTCAACCGGTTCAACCGGGGGTACAATCTCTTCGATTCGCGCCGGCAGGACGGGCTCGGGCAATGCTGTTTCGGAAAGATCTGGCCCGGGCTGCGCAGGCAATTCCACAGTTGGCAGAACCTTTGGCGCCTCAACCACTTCCGGCTCAATTTGAATAGGCTCAGGCGCCGCAAACTCAGCCTGAAGCGGCTCCGCCTCAGCCAACGGCTCCTCCATCCGCATCCGCTGAGGCCGGGTCATTTCCAGCCACGGCATGAAGGGAAGAATCGACTCAGGCAATGCTGGAGTGGCCTCTAGATCCTCGGTCTTCAGCACCGTCGTTGGCAATGTGGCGGCCTCGGGCTCGACACCAGTCTGAATCGGCGCCGCCATAACCGCTTCGGTTTCGACTGGTTCCACCAAAACCGGCACAGGCTCTTCCGCCACAGGTTCGGCCACCGCCTGAATCGTCTCAGCACGGGATAAGATCGCCGTTTCCTGTTGTGCCTGTGCTTCCGGCAAATCCTCCAGAACAGCCTCGTCGGGCGTCGGGATTGCGACTGGAACGGGCACGGGCTTTGCCGGCTCTGGGCTTACGGCCGTTGGCCGTACCAACTCGGGCGGAGCCAACTTGGCCGGCGGGTCCATCGAAACTGACTTCGCCTGCACGATCAACGGCCTCGCCGGCTCCAGCCGCCTCTCCACCGGCTCCGCTATCACCGGCGTCTCCATTGCGGCGTTGGCTGGCGCAGCCTCCTCGCCAATCAGCTTGCGCAGCGCCAGCACGCAACGCTCGGTTGCCCCCGACTGTTGCTCGAAGACCTGCCGCGCCCTCTCACCCATCGCCTGGGCGCCAGCGTGGTCCGTCAGCAATTCGACCAGAACATCCGCAAACTCGTCCGCTTCCGCGATTCGAATCGCGTCGTGAGCCCGCAAATACTCCGTAATATCTCGGAAGTTGGCGTAATTGGGCCCAATCACAATGGGCACTGCAAACTGCGCCGGTTCCAGCGGATTATGCCCCCCCGCTGGAATCAGGCTGCCGCCCACAAACGCCGCCGACGCCAGCGAATACACCGACGCCAACTCACCGATCGTGTCCAACAGTACAATCTGCCCGGACTTCAAAGGCTTGATTGAGCCCGCCTTCATGTCCAGCCAGTCCGTTCGTCTCTTCCATGAGAATCCAGACTCACCCAGCAGCGCGGCAACTCCATCGAACCGCTCCGGATGCCGCGGCGCCACGACCATCACCAGCTTCGGATCCGCCTCCAGCAACTTGGGCCACGCCTCCAGCAGCGCCGCCTCTTCCCCCTCCAGAGTGCTGCCCGCCACCACTACGCGATTGCCCAGTTTGAGAGCCTTCAAAGTGCGAGTAGCGTCCGCTTCCCAGGCTGCCCGTATATCGAACTTCAGGTTGCCGGCCACCGAAACCCGGTCGGGGTCGCAGCCAATCTCAATCAGCCGCTGGTCGTCCGTCTCGCTCTGCGCAAGCACACATTCAATCCGCTCCAGAAACGGCCGCCAAAGCGCCCGTAACCGCATGTAGCGCGGATACGACCGGTCCGAGATCCGCGCATTCACCACCGCCACCGGAATCTCGCGCCGAAAGCATCCGCTCAGCAGGTTCGGCCAGAACTCCGTCTCCGCCAGCACCAGCATCCGTGGCTCAAGAGCCTTCAAATAAGCCCGCACCGCCCACGGCAGATCCAGCGGGCAATAGAACACCCGGTTCGCGCCAAAGCGTTCCCGCGCCAGTTCCTGTCCCGTCCGGGTGGTGGTCGAAATGGCCACAAAATATCCCGGCAGCACCGCGTCCAGTGTCTTAACCAGCCGGCTCACTGCCAGCACTTCTCCCACTGAGACCGCATGAACCCAGATCAGCGGCCGGTCGCGCTGTCCTTCAAGTTGCGGCACACGCCCTAGCCGCTGCCGCAACCCCTCGCGATACTTCTGCGTAGTGGCCATGCGGAACAGCCACCAGGGCGCTCCAACCACCAGAGCCGCGAGCAACGCGAGATTGTAGAAAAAGAGAATCATGAATAACGGATTTTGCCTTCCCCCTGTCTAACCCTCAGATGATACAGTCGAGCACGATGAGGAATCTGCGGGCCATTCCGCTCTCCCTGCTCTGGCTGGTTTTACCGGCCATGGCCAGCGACCACACACCGCCCCCTGTGCAGCCCGCCACCACCTATCCCGCCGTCGAAGTGCACGACAAGGAGAAGGTGGCCATCGCCGTTGAGCCATTCGATACAAAAGAAAAGGAGTCGATCTTTCGCGTTGACTACCTGGCGCACGGCGTCATGCCAGTCAGGCTGATTGTAACCAACAACGGTGACCGCCCCATCAGCTTGCGTGACGCGCGCATCCTTTTCCTAACTGCGGCAGGCGACAAGATCCCCGCCGCCGAGCCTGAAGACGTCGAGCGACTCATGACGCGGAAAGAAAGGGAAGGCCGCAAAATCCCCATGCCCGGCCCCATTCCCGCCATCAAGCTCAAGCCAAAAGCCAGCAACAAGGAGATCGAAGAGGACTTCGACACCTTCGAATATCAAGCGTTGGTGGTCGAGCCGCACTCCACCCAGGCGGGCTTCCTGTTCTACGACGTCTCCGAGCTCAACCATCCGCTCGAAGGCGCCAAGCTTCACCTGCACAAGCTCCGCGACGCCGACGGCCAGGAACTCTTTTTCTTCGAAATCCCCTTCGACAACTACCTCAAATCCAAGTCCAAAGGCATGGACTAGGCCGTAACTCTTGGGTGCATGCCCGGATGACTCTGTAACAGGGCATGACTTCAGTCGTGCCGAAAATGTCTTAAGATCATCGTGGGCTTCAGATGGGATTTTCTTGAGTGCCTCGAATGAATCAGACAGCTACATCGAAGAGAGAGACAAGCGCGCAAACCTTCCTCGTGCCCTTGAGATTCTCAGCAAAGCGGGGGCCGGAAATCCACCTATCCCCGGAGACGAGCTGCCGGAATCTTGGAAGGCCCGCAAGACCGGGCAGGTGGAATCTGATCCCAAGCCGCCTACTCGTAATAAGTAGCCGTAGTCGTATCCGTCTCCCAGATCGTGCAATCCTTCACCCGCACCCTGCCTGCGGTCATGTCAACAAGCTGCTGGCTGGTCTGGTCATAGAAATACCTCGCCAGATTCTCCGCCGAAGGATTGATCACCGTAAAGGGCTCCAACTCGTTGAGCATCTGGTGGTCGATCCGGTCGATCACCGGCCGCATCACCTGCTTCAGCAGCTTGAAGTCGAGCAGCAGCCCGGCCTCGTCCAGCACCATGCCGGCCAGCGTTACGCGAACTTTGTAATTATGCCCGTGCGGGTTCTCGCACTTGCCCTTGTAGTTGCGGAGATAGTGGCCGGAAGAAAACCCGGATTCCACAGTGACTTCGTACATCGGCGTTTGCTCGTTCCTTTGGGGAAAGCATCCCAAACTCTATTTTAGTTCCCAACTGTGACGCTGACCCATAGGGGATGAAACTGTGCCCCGTCCATCGGACGCCTTTGCTTGTTGTCCGATGGGTGGGAGTCTCAGCCTCTGCCCCGTCGCTTCTGACGCGCCGCCAGCCGCGCTTCCTCGCTGCGCCGGTCCACTTGCTCAAACAGGTGGCTCATCACCCCGACCAGCGCCGCCCCCAGGCCAACAAGCAACAAAAACATGCTCACCGTCCGCCACAGCGACCCGTTCGTCGGCAGCCCCGGCTGAAAGCTGGAAGGCACGAAGGACACCACCGCCGAAATCAGGGCGAAGAGCCCCAGCGTGACAGCCAGAATGTAGAAGTTACGCGACATAGTTGAGCATCCGGCCGGAACCCGCCCGGCCTGCACTGATTCTACGCGGGATTGCACCCCAGCTAGTCTTTCTTCGCCGCATTCCGCGCCCGGATCTTGAACCAGATCGGCGTCCCCGCAAACCCAAACGCCTCCCGAATCTGATTCTCCAGGAACCGCTCAAAGCTGAAATGGAGCTTGATGTCCCGATCCGTAAACAGAATGAATGTCGGAGGCGCAACCGCAGCCTGCGTCATATAGAAAATCCGCAGCCGCTTGGCCATCGGCACAGGCGCCCGCTGGAAATCGATCTTCTCCAGGAACCGATTCATCTGCCCCGTCGAAACCCGCTTGCGACGCGCCTCGGCAATTGCCTTGGTCTCGTTCAACACTCGCCCCAGCCCTGTCTTTTCCAGCGCCGAAAGAAAAATCACCGGCGCATAGTGCAGATACTTGAGCGTCCGCCGCAGTTGCTGCTCATACACTTCCCGATCCGCAGGCGGCTTGCCATCCGTGCGGTTCGTGGTCACGGCGTCCCACTTGTTCACCAGGATAATCACCGACCGCCCCGACTCATGCGCATACCCGCCAATCGTCGCATCGGCACCCGTCACGCCTTCCGTTGCGTCGATCACCAGCAGAGCCACATCCGCAGCCTCAAGATGCCGCCGCGCCATGATCACGCTCAGCTTCTCCGCCATGTCGTGCGTCTTGCCCTTGCGCCGGATGCCGGCCGTATCAATAAACCGGAATTGCGTCCCCTCGAACTCCACCACCTCGTCCACCGCATCGCGCGTAGTCCCCGCAATCGGCGAAACAATCGCGCGCGAAGTCCCAGTCAACGCATTCAGCAGCGTCGACTTTCCCACGTTCGGCCGTCCGATGATCGCCACCGAAGTCTCGTGCTGCTCAAATTCCCCGTGCGTCCGGTGCAACGAATGGCCCTCATCCTCGCCATCTTCCGCATCCTCCGGACTCACCGGCCCACCCTCAAAAACCTCGTCCTCTTCAGCCTGAAAGTCTTCGCTCTCGTGTTCTTCCGCTTCCTTCGCGGCCGCAGTCTCGTCTTCGGTCAGCGCAGGCGCCACAGGCTCCGGAATCACCTCCGAAATCGCATCCAGCAACTCCCCAATCCCCAGCCCATGCTCCGAGCTGATGGGGTAAACATTGCGCAGCCCCAGTGTGCGGAAATTCTCCGCCTCCGCCGCCATGGCTTCGCCTTCCACCTTGTTCACCGCCAGAAACACCGGCTTGCCCCCGCGGATCAGCATCTTCACCAGGTCATAGTCCGGGCTGGCCAGTTCGGTCCGCGCGTCCACCACCAGCACCAGGGCGTCGGCCTCCTGCAGCGCCACCTTGGCCTGCGCGAAAATCTCCGTAGGAATCAGCTCCGGATCGTCTGGCACAATGCCGCCCGTGTCCACCACGCGAAAATTCCGCCCCAGCCACTCATACTCGCCATAAATGCGATCCCGCGTAATCCCCGGCTCGTCGCCCACAATCGATCGCCTGCTCTTCGTCAGCCGGTTGAACAGCGTCGACTTGCCCACGTTTGGCCGGCCAACAATAGCCACCAAAGGCAAATGCTCGTTGCCGGGGACATTAACAGTTCCAGATTTCCGATACTTCGCCAAAATAAACTCCAGTCGCGCCTGCCCATAGGACAGCTTTAATCAATTTCCCATTTGGTAGTTTTCAGTCCCAGATGCGGTGAACGCCATACCAATCAAAAGCCTCGTTACCGCTCACCAGTGGAAGCCGCAGCTCCAAAGCCTGCGCCGCCAGCAGGCGGTCAAAAAGATCCCTATGATGCAGCGGCAGTCGCCCCCCGCGAATCACGTGATCGATTGTCGTTTCAAGGATGCTATAACCCGCGAGCGCGACAAGCCGTTCAAAATTATCCAGAATCTCGCATGCGTCCAGCTTCCCCAGATTCGCTTTGATTGCCATCTCCCATGGCGTAACAACAGAGAGAGCTAGAGCGTTCGATGGTTCCTCGGCAATTGCGCGAACCGAAGACGGCAGCTTCTCGGGTTCGCGCAAAAGCCACAGGAAGGTGTGCGTATCCAGGAGGAAGGTCATTTCGCAGGAGGCGGCACAAACGGCACATCCACCATGTAGCCAAACCCAGAGTCGATCAAATCCTGATCGGTCATCGGACTGAAAGCATCATCGTCCCAGTTCAGCTTCCCTCGATAGGCTCCGATCAAGCGAAATGGAGTCTTCGGCTTAGAGACGATCGGCTCTTGAATCGGAACAATCTTCGCCACCGGCTTTTTCCCCCGCATCACCACAACTTCCTTGCCCGCCTCTGCCTCTTTCAGCAGCCGCGAGAAGTGAGTCTTCGCCTGGTGGACTGTGTAAGCCATGGACTAAGCATACTTAGTCCACTTTTAGGAGTCAATTCACCCGCCGGCTGGGTTGCCCTGACAAAAAGCAAACACCTCAAATGATCGCTAAAGCTGCGTCCGGCAGCAGACCCGGTTCCTCCCCAGGTGTTTTGCCTCGTAAAGCGCCTCATCGGCAACCTCGACAAGGCTCGACGGATCTACCTCTCCCTTGGGAACCGCCGTCGCCGTGCCAATGCTCAGGGTCAGCCGTCCATCGAACGGGGATGCCGCATTCGGAATGTCCAGCTTTGCAATGGCCTCCCGAATCCGCTCCGAGACAGCCATCGCTCCTTCAAACTTGGTCTCCGGCAGCAGCAGCACAAACTCCTCGCCTCCATACCGGGCCAGCAGGTCGTAGGTCCGGCGCCCCTGCTTGCTCAGCGTGCGCGCAATCAGGGTCAAGCACTCATCCCCATAGGTGTGCCCGTGCATATCGTTGATTCCCTTGAAGTAGTCGATATCGATCATCAGCACCGCGATGGGCCCTTTGCTGCGCAGCCCGCGCTTCCAAGCATCTTCAAGTGCGGAGATAAAGCAGCGCCGGTTCGGAACGCCGGTCAGAGGGTCAAGCAGCGACAGCCGTTCCAGGTTTGTGTTTGCCTCCTGCAATTCTCTTTCCCGCTGGATCAGCAGGTGCTGGCCGACAACGTAGTTCAACTGCACTGCGCCGGCGTGCAGGCTCTGCAGGGCGAACAGCAGAAAAATCGCCCCCAGAGCCAGCCACAAATGCTGGGAGGCGATGGATGCGGCCAGCGCAAAAACCCCGGCGGTCGCAAGCGCGGGGCAAAGGCTCTCAATCAGGAGCTTGCCCCGCCCAAAAGTTCTCCGGCCCGCGGGATTCTCATTCCTGGGCAAATAAAGGGCTCGCCATGCGGCAAAAAGAAACGGCACACTCCACAACAGGTCCAGCAGTGTTCCGGCGCGCAGGCCCCATCGCCCGCTGCCGTAATCCATGCCAAGCTCCACGGGAAGATATAGCCAGACGACCCCGCAGAGTACCCTGATCCGCCGCCGCTCTTCCAGCGTTGACCACGAAACCAGGCGCAGCACGGCAAGCACCGCCAGCAGGGAACACTCGACGCCATAGATTCGGCCCATCACCGTGGCCGCATTTGCGGCAGGCATCGCCATGTGGAAAAGCCGCACCCAGGCCAGCCCAAACGCCACCAGAATCTGCACAGCGTCCAGGTAGACGATCGCCTTGATTGACTCCGTCTCCCTGGTCCGCGAAATGGCCAAAAGCAGCGGAAATGCCGCCGTAATGTAAAGGAAATCCGATGCATCCACCGAAAGGTTGCTCGCTGCGTTCGACTGGCCGATGAACGTCTCAACCACCTGCCCTGCGGCCCAAAGCAGCAGCGCAAACGCCAGCCATAGCCAGGAAAGCCGCTCTCGCACAGAAACGCGCTGCGCTCGCCATATAAAGCAAAGCGCGGCCAGAGCCGGAATAGCCGCCGTCGCCAGACGCGACGCTTGAACCGAGCGATCGCCCAGGGCAAGAATCAGGACCGCGTGAATCGCAATGACCACCCACAGCGAGTAGGCCAAGAGCGTCCGCGTCGAGGTCCGGACTACCGGTCGAATTCCAAGTGCCGTGTCTGCCATGGGAAATCCGTACTCGTCTCCCCGGCTCCATCGCGCCCGGGCCGGAGACTTGTATTCCTTCTTTGTGTCGATCGTGTACCGGGGCCCAGGGAAAGATTCCAATATCGTTGTTGGTGAGTTCTAATCTATTTTCAGCTAAAAACGCTTGTCTGTGAAATAGAATTCCCCGACTTTATGCGGGAAATGTTTCTGCATGGTAGACGCGATCCGGCAACAAAAGACTATGCCAAGCCCTGCTCACCAGGCACGCTCACTATGATGAAGTCAGCCCCCATGGCCGTGCCCGACACCGCAACCCGAGCCTTGCCCACCCTCCGGGAGTTCTTTTCGCCCGGCGGCATCCTCGCCCAGTCGGCGCTGCCCTTCGAATTTCGCCCCGGCCAGCTTGAAATGGCGAAAGCCGTCGAACGCGCCCTCGAAGAGCGCCGCCACCTGATTGTCGAAGCAGGCACCGGTACAGGCAAGACCCTCGCTTACTTGCTCCCAGCCCTCAGAACCGGCCAGCGCGTCATCATCTCCACCGGCACCAAAGCGCTGCAAGACCAGCTGTTCTTCCGCGACGTACCCTTCCTCGAATCCCTTCTCGGACCGCTCCGCGTCTGCTACATGAAGGGCCGCGCCAACTACCTCTGCGGTCACAAGCTGGTCACTCTCCAGAACCAGCCCATCCTATCCGGTCTGGAAGAAATCGACCAGTACCGCCAGATCAGCGCCTGGGAGCAGACTACCGAAACCGGCGACCGCGCGGAAATATCGGGGATGCCCGAGTCCAGCCCCCTCTGGAACAAGCTCGACGCCCGCACCGAAGCCTGCCTCGGCTCAACCTGTCCCGACTACCGCCGCTGCTTCATCACCGAGATGCGCCGCAAGGCCATGGAATCGGACATCATCATCGTCAACCACCACCTGTTTTTCGCCGACATGTCCGTAAAACAGGAAGCAGCCGGTGCTCCCGACGCCGGAATCCTCCCCGAAGCCGCCGCAGTAATCTTTGACGAAGCCCACGAACTGGAAGAGGTTGCCTCCAACTACTTCGGCCTCTCCGTCAGCAACATCCGCTTTGAAGAGCTGGCCCGCGACACCGACGCCCTGCTCCGCGGCAAGGAAGGCGCGGATAAGCTCCCCGCCGTCACCCAGCAGCTCCGCGAGCGTGCCCGCATGTTCTTCGCCGGCCTGCCCATGGCAGGAGACGGACGCCAGCCCTTCGTCGGCCGCGAAGACTTCCTGGAAAGCTCCGGCGACCTCTACATGTCTGTCCGCGCCACCCTGCGCCGCCTCGAAGCCGAAATGGAAGGCCTCAAAGGCATCGACGAAGCGCCCGGTCTGCGCAAGCGCGTCGCCCGTCTCCGCACCGAGTTAGAGTTCCTCCTCGAATCCAACGCCAGCAACATGGTCTATTGGATGGAACGCCGCGCATCCTTCGGCGGAACGGACAAGCAAGCCCCGCGCAGCCCCAGAGCCCAGTCTCGCACCACCTTCCTCCAAGCCACGCCCATCGACGTCTCCGAATTGCTCCACGAAATGCTCTTCGACCAGATCCCAACCGTCGTGCTCACCTCGGCCACGCTCACCGTCCAGGGCGGCTTTGAACACATGCGCAAACGCCTCGGCCTCACCGAAGCCCGCGAACTGGTAGTGCCGTCTCACTTCCAATACGAGAAGCAGGCCCTGCTCTATCTGCCGCCCAACATGCCCGATCCGCGCGAGCCCGATTTCCCCGAAGCCGCCGCCAACTGCATCCGCCGCGTGCTCGACATCACCCGCGGCCGCGCCTTCTGCCTCTTCACCAGCTACAGCCAGATGCGTGATCTCTACGAGCGGCTGCTACCTGTTCTCGATTTTCCGCTTCTGCTTCACGGCACCGCGCCCCGCAAGGCCCTGCTTGAGGAATTCCGCTCCACGCCCAACGCGGTCCTCTTCGGCACGTCCAGCTTCTGGCAAGGCGTCGACGTACAAGGGGAAGCTCTAAGCTGCGTCATCATTGACCGCCTGCCCTTTGCCGTTCCCAGTGATCCAGTGGTAGCCGCGCGCATGCGAGCCATTGAAGAGGCTGGCGGCAAGCCATTCTTCGATTACCAGGTCCCCGCAGCCGTCCTCACCCTCAAGCAGGGCTTCGGCCGCCTCATCCGCTCGCTCGAAGACCGCGGCGTCCTTGTCCTTCTCGATCCCAGGGTTCGCCGCCAGCGCTACGGCCAAACCTTCCTGGCCAGCCTACCGCCCTACCGCATGACCGCCACCATCACCGATGTCGAAGCCTTCTTCGCGACCCCTGCCGGCGAATGACCGAGATCGTATACCCTATGCCGCGCGGCCAATGTCCATAAGTTTGTTTGCCGCCGCGGTAATGCGCTGCAGATCTTTCAACAGACGGTTGGAGTATTCCATCACTTCGCCCAACTGGATGGGGTCGCAAATGTGTGTGCGCTCGAGTTCACGAAGCCCGGATGCCTGCGCGACCGAAGCGACCGTCAGGAAGCAACTGCAGCAAATTGAGTCGTGGGTGCCATTGCGGTTTTGCCTGTACTGGAAGGTGTTGCCATACGTGTCGGGCATTCTCTCCTCCTGCAATTTCAAGTGAAGTGAATCAACTTTGGCCCAACCGCGAGAACGCCCGCTGATCAATCTTGGGCACAACTTCACTTTTAAGGAGCAAGCCGCGTGTAATTTGCCCGGTTCTTCTCCATCTCCGCTTCTGTTTCGGGTGTCTCTTGAAACGAGGAAAAGAAGCAAACGTCATCGGAATCGTAATTGAAGGTGTGTCCATGCATGCATCGAAACGACCCAGGCCTCAGGAAGGAGAGAAAGTCCGCATAGCGCGAGTCGAGCTTCGTGCCAAGTAAAATGGCTTCATTGCATGTTCTGCATTGAATCCCCCAACTGGTAATTGGCACCGCCGGCTCCATCATGTGATTAGCTCCTCCGTCATGG
>Ga0302319_10013071_pt1 | contig 15588 bp, 10 predicted proteins | sample Bog_T0_2_FD_203319 | JGI IMG/M metagenome (GOLD analysis project Ga0302319, IMG submission 203319) | Peat permafrost microbial communities from Stordalen Mire near Abisko, Sweden - Bog_T0_2 | ecosystem: Environmental > Terrestrial > Soil > Wetlands > Peat | place: Sweden: Abisko, Stordalen Mire... | reverse complement strand
AGTGCACTGTGTTAAAAAAGAACATTTTGTTGTAGAATTGTTTTGTGGGATCACGCTTCCGCTGCGTGTCCCGAGTTTCTGTGCAGCTAAATCCTGGACACAATACCAGTACAGCGTACAGATAGTCCTTTATATTAAAAGAAATTTCTGGTACGCTTGGGTCATGCCTCGTGTGGCCGTTCCCGTATCTCTCAATGCCGAGATGCGAAAGACCCTGGACAAGTTTGTCCTTTCGTCTTCTACGCCGCAGTCGCTGGCGCTGCGCAGTCGGATTATTCTGGCGGCAGCCGACGGTTCCAGCAATCAGCAGATTGCAGCGGCGCTCAGGATTCCTGCAATTACGGTTAGCAAGTGGCGCCGGTCTTTCGCTGCGGAGGGTATTGAAGGCTTGCGCGATGCGCCACGGTCCGGACGTCCTCCCGTGCATGATTCCAGCGTTCGGCAGAGGGTGCAGACGCGTGTGTGTCAGCAACCCGAGGATCAAAGCCGCTGGAGCGTGCGGACGCTGGCCGCCGAGTTAAAACTACCGGCCAGTACCGTGCATGCGATGCTGGTGGCCGCCAAACTGCAACCCCACCGCATCCGTACGTTCAACTTCAGCCCCGATCCCGATTTTGAGGCCAAACTGCTGGATATTGTCGGGTTGTATCTGAACCCGCCGGAGAACGCGCTGGTGCTATGCGTGGATGAGAAGACGGGGATACAGGCGCTCAATCGAACCCAGCCCGGATTGCCCTTACGGGCACGCAAGCCGCGCGCCTGGACCAACGAGTACGTCCGCCACGGCACACAAACGTTGCTGGCGGCACTGGAGATCGCCACCGGCAAGGTGGTCGCCCATGTAAGAGACCGGCGGACTACCGTGGATTTCTTAAGTTTCATGGATGATGTCGTGAAGGCCTACCCAGTGAGCGAACTTCACGTGGTGCTGGACAATCTCAATATCCACAAGAACGAGGCTGCCCAACAATGGTTGTTGAGCCATCCGAGAGTTCATTTCCACTACACGCCGACGCATGCATCCTGGATGAATATGGTTGAATGCTTCTTCAGCATTCTTACCCGGCAGGCTCTAACACAAAGCGTCCACCGCTCGAAGAAAGAACTGAAGGATTTTCTGATCCGCTACCTCAAATACAGCCAGAATCCTACGCCGTTCACGTGGACCAGAGGCCCAGAACAACTCCAGCGCATTATCGAAGCGACAAAAGAGTATCAGGCAATTCATCCGAAGAAACCCCGGCAAAGAAAAACTCCTTAATATAAAGAACTATCTGTACGATGTACTAGTCGGCGATGGTTATGGTGGGGCCGTTATCGTTGCCGGCTTCGCGCGCACGCATTCTTATCAGGGTGGCGAGTTCGTAGAAGTCCTTCGCGCGGGGATCGTCGGGGCCATAAGTTGCGATGGGGTGGCCGGTGTCGCCTCCGATGCGAACGTTGGGATCGAGCGGCAGCGCGCCGAGGAAGAAGACGTCCATCGTGTTAGCGGTGCGCTTTCCACCGCCGGTGCTGAAGACGTCGATGCGCTCATTGCAGTGGGGGCATTGCAGGTAACTCATGTTTTCGACCAGGCCCAGGAGCGGCACGCGCACCTGCTGGAACATGTGGATGGCTTTGCGGGCGTCTTCGAGCGAAACGTCGGAGGGCGTGGTGACAACGACGGCGCCGGTTAATGGCGCGGTCTGCACGAGCGAGAGCTGCACGTCGCCGGTGCCGGGCGGCAGGTCGATGACCAGATAATCGAGTTCTCCCCAATCCACACCACGAAGGAACTGCTGGATCACGCTGTGCAGCATGGGTCCGCGCCATACCAGGGGTTTGTCGCCGGGATTCAGGAAGCCCATCGACATCAGCTTTACGCCATAAGCTTCGAGCGGCTGGATGCGTTCGCCGATGGCGGCGGGCGTTTGGTTAGTGCCCATCATCAAGGGGACGTTGGGACCATAGACATCGGCATCGAGCAGGCCGGTTTTGTATCCCAGGCGCGCCAGTGCGATGGCGAGATTGACGGCAACGGTGGTCTTTCCCACGCCTCCTTTGCCGCTTCCGACGGCAATCAGGTTCGACACTCCGGCTATGGGCAGCTTGGGCTGCGCTTGTTGTCCAGGACTCATGCAGATTCCATTACAGCATCAGTTGCCCGCCGTTGACCTCAATGGTCTCTCCGGCGATGTAACTGGCGGCATCGGAAGCGAGGAAAGCGATGACAGTGGCGCACTCGTGCGAAGTGCCGACGCGGCCCATGGGGATCCCGGCCACGAAGCCTTTAATCATTTCCGGCGTGGAGAAGACTTCGTGGAAGGGTGTATCGATCACGCCGGGCGATACGGCGTTGACGCGGACACCGAGCGGGGCGAGTTCGCGGGCCATGCCTTTCGTCATTGTGATGAGCGCGCCTTTGGCGGTGGCGTAAGGCGTGGCGCCAGGTCCGCCGCCGTTGCGGCCGGCGATGGAGACCAGGTTGATGATGGCGCCGCGCTTGCGTTCGATCATCGAGGCGGCCACGATTTGCGAGAAGAGCATGGCGCTTTTGAGATTGAGATTCATAATCTCGTCCCAGCGCTCTTCGGTGATTTGCGCGAGGCGCTGGCGTTCGACGAGCGAGCCGGCGTTGTTGACGAGGATGTCGATGGGGCCGAAGGCTTCGGTGGTTTTCTCGACGATGTTTTTAATGTCGGCGGTTTTGCGGACGTCGCCGCGGATCGCGATAATCTTCGCCCCGGTGGCGGCGACTTCATCGCGGACTTTGAAAGCGCCGGCTTCGTTGTTGTAGTAGCCGATGGCGACGTTGGCGCCGAGGTCGGCAAAGATGTGAGCCGTGGCCGCGCCGATGCCTGAGGACGCACCGGTAATGAGCGCGGTTTTACCGGTGAGGTCGAGATAGTTCTTCATTAGGGAATGCTCAGGTTATCACTCTTACCTGGTCGCCTTCTCTGACCAGCGCGGCCATGTCCGCGATGTCGCGGTTGTCGAGCTGGACGCAGCCTCGGGTTGAGGTCTTCCATCCGGGATTGAGTTTCTCTTCTTCGTCGTCGTCTTCGTCGTAAACCCAGCCGTGAAATCCGATGCAGGCAGTGGTGCCGGGTGTTTTGTCGGGATGGGTGTGGAAGCCGATCCAGTGACCGCCGAATTTCGATTCCGAGGGATCGGGAACGCGGGATATTGGCGGAGGATTGCGCCGGAGCCGTCTTCGAGGATTACCGTCTTGTCCGCGAGGCTGACGGTTATTCAAAGAGCGGCCATGGGGGTGATTGTCGCAAAACAGCTGGTAGAGTTTTAGCGAGGCAAGTAATGGCTGCGCATCGTTATGAGGTTAGGCTGCACTGGACCGGGAATCGAGGGACCGGTACGTCGGATTATAGGGCTTATGGGCGGGATCATGAGATTGCCGTTGGGGGTAAGACGGTGACGATTCCGGGGTCGTCCGATCCGCATTTTCGCGGGGACAAGGAGCGTTATAACCCCGAGGAGCTGCTGGTCGCGAGTTTGTCGGCTTGCCACATGCTGAGTTATCTGCATTTGTGTGCGGTGAATGAGGTGGTGGTGGTTTCTTATGAGGATGAGGCGGTGGGGACGATGACTGAGACTGCGAATGGCGGCGGGCGGTTTACGAGTGTGACTTTGCGGCCGCGGGTGGGGATTACGGCGGGGTCTGACGCGGCGAAGGCTAAGGAATTGCATCACCAGGCGCATGAGCTGTGTTTTATTGCGAATTCGGTGAATTTCCCGGTGGGGTGCGAGGCGGTTATTGTGGGGGGCGGGATGACAGGGTTGCCCCGGCTCTGAACTCATTGGAGGACGCGATAAAGGCGGATCCTATCTGCGTGGGCCACGGCAATTAGTTGTCCTGCAGGCGATGGAAATGCCCATGCGGAATCCGGCCCGTCGAACCGGGCAATGATGCGTCGGGACACGAAATCGAAAAGCGCGATCCTGCTGTAGCCAAACAGAGCATCGAAATCTCCGTCCGTGTAACCGGTTGGCGCCGTGCATTTGTGATGATAACGTCATCATGGAGAGCGCTTGCGAGAAGGCGGAGCAAACTCTTGCCGATCAAATGCGCTTCGTTCTCGATCAGAAACAGTGGGGCCTCGTTTTGAAGGCGCTTGATGCGCCGCCTCGTGTAATTCCGCAGATCAGAAAGCTCTTCTCCGAATCGCCCTGGCCGTCAGCCACTGATGGCAGACGGCGCGTGCGAATCTGCGCCCGAGCGCGCAAGATGACATCCTCCGCCAGTTTCGCTGGAATCTGGTCGAGCAGGACGCGCCTGAAATTGCGTCTCGATTCGTGGAGGCCGGGTCCCCTGAAACGAATCCCCGTATCGATTCACCCAGTCCACGAGCCACCGGAATTTGGCAGTCGTCCCGATCCGCCATTTCATGCTAGGATCATTTCTGGCTTTCAGGGCCTGATATTTCCGGGCTCACATAAAATCATTCGATCGAGGAACTCATGGCCACACCCGTAATCCAGAAGTCGCCGGCGTCGAGCGCTATAGATCAGCTCGCCATCAACACCATCCGCACGCTCGCCATGGACGCCGTCCAGCAGGCGAATTCAGGGCATCCCGGCACCGCGATGGCACTCGCGCCGGTGATCTATAACCTCTGGCAGAATTATCTGCGGTTCGACCCGTCGGACCCCATCTGGCCCAATCGCGACCGCTTCGTTCTTTCCGCCGGCCATGCGTCGATGCTGCTCTATGCGACGCTGCACCTGGCCGGTGTCAAGTCCGTGAATCCGCAGTACGAGACCCTCGGCGAAGCCAGCGTCTCGCTCGACGATATCCGCAATTTCCGGCAACTCAACAGTAAATGCCCGGGCCACCCCGAATACCGGTGGACGTCCGGCATCGAAACCACCACTGGGCCCCTCGGCCAGGGCGTGGCGACCAGCGTCGGGATGGCGCTGGCAGGCAAGTGGATGGCGGCGCATTTCAATCGCCCCGATTTCGAGATGTTCGATTACGATGCCTACGCGATTTGCGGGGATGGCTGCATGATGGAGGGTGTGAGCAGCGAGGCCGCGTCGTTGGCGGGGCACTTGAAGCTCTCGAACCTCTGCTGGATTTACGACAACAACAAGATCACCATCGAAGGCAATACCGACTGGGCGTTCAGCGACGATGTGGCGACCCGCTTCATCGCCTACGGCTGGAACGTGACGCGGGTGGGCGATGCCAACGATCAGACGATGCTGGCGCGCGCGTTCGATACCTTTAAGAACACGAACGACCGCCCGACACTGATCATTGTCGACAGCCATATCGCCTATGGCGCGCCGCATAAGCAGGACACCAGTGGGGCGCACGGCGAACCGCTGGGCGAGGAGGAAATCCGCCTCACTAAGCGCAATTATGGGTGGCCGGATGAGAATGCGAAGTTCCTGGTGCCGGCGGGCGTGCCGGAACGGTTTCAGGAATTATTGGGGCAGCGCGGTAAAGCCCTGCGCGATGCATGGATGGCGAAGTTCGAAGGTTACAAAGCGAAGTACCCGGAGCTTGCCGACCATCTTTATAAGATGCAGCATCGCGAATTGCCCGATGGCTGGGATAAGGACATTCCTACGTTTCCGGCCGATCCGAAAGGCGCGGCGGGCCGTGATGCTTCGGCGAAAGTGCTGAACGCGATTGCGAAAAATGTGCCATGGCTGGTGGGTGGTTCGGCAGATCTGGCGCCTTCGACCAAGACCCGGCTCACTTTCGAAGGCGCGGGGGATTTCACGGCGAAGAATTACGGCGGGCGGAACCTGCACTTCGGGATTCGCGAACATGCCATGGGTTCGCTGCTGAACGGCATGGCGCTTTCGAAGATTCGCCCTTATGGCTCGGGTTTTTTGATCTTCAGCGATTTCTGCCGGCCGTCGATTCGCCTCAGCGCTTTGATGGAATTGCCGGTCACGTATATCTTCACGCACGATTCGATTGGTGTCGGCGAAGACGGCCCGACGCACCAGCCCGTGGAGCAGTTGATTTCACTACGGGCGATACCCGGGCTGATCGTGCTGCGTCCTGGCGATCCGAATGAGGTCGCGGAAGCATGGCGCGTCATTATGGCGATGAAGCGTGAGCCGGTTTGCCTGATTCTTTCACGGCAGAATATGCCAACACTCGATCGCACGAAATTTGCGCCGGCATCGGGGGTGGCGAAGGGCGCTTACACTCTGGCCGATAGTGGCGGAGCGCCGGAAGTGATCCTGATTGGGACTGGTAGCGAGGTCGGGCTCTGTGTTGACGCGTACGAGAAGCTTGCAGCCGAAGGTGTGAAAGTGCGGGTTGTCAGCATGCCGTCGTGGGAGTTGTTCGCACACCAGAGCGCCGCATATCGCGACAGCGTGCTGCCGCCATCCGTGAAGGCACGGGTGTCGGTAGAGCAGGCGTCCACGTTTGGCTGGTCCGCGTACGCAAGCCGCGCGATCGGGATGCAGACCTTCGGAGCGTCGGCTCCGCTGAAGGAACTGCAAAAGAAGTTCGGTTTCACACCCGATGCGGTGGTGGCTGCGGCTAAAGAGGAGATCGCGAAGACAAAATAGAAGACGACAGGCTGATGCGCCTGTCCCCGCCAAACCCCTAACGGATAAAATGGTGTCTGCCTTAACGGAGACACCATTTTGCCGACAACAGAAACCATCTCGCTCGAAGACCTTTCCATCAATACGATTCGCATGCTCTCGGCAGACGCCGTGCAGAATGCCAATTCAGGACATCCCGGCATGCCGATGGGCGCCGCCGCCATGGCCTTCACGCTTTGGACGAAGTTCCTGAAGTTCAACCCGAAGGACCCGGACTGGTTCGATCGAGACCGTTTCATTCTTTCCGCCGGCCATGGATCGATGCTGCTTTACAGCCTGCTCTACCTGACCGGCTACGATCTGCCGCTCGATGAGCTAAAGCGCTTCCGCCAGTTTGGCAGCAAGACGCCGGGGCATCCGGAACGGAACCACACTCCGGGCGTTGAAGTCGCGACGGGTCCGCTGGGACAGGGTTTCAGCAATGCGGTCGGCTTCGCGATTGCCGAAGCGTGGCTTGCGGCGAAGTACAACAAGCCCGGACATACCATCGTCGATCACTACACTTATTCGATTTGTGGCGATGGCTGCCTGATGGAGGGCATCACCTCCGAGGCCGCCTCGTTCGCCGGACACCTGCGGCTCGGCAAGCTCATCTCGCTGTACGATATGAACCGCATCACGCTCGCCGGCGGCGTGGATTTGTGCTTCACCGAAGACGTGCAGAAGCGCTTTGACGGCTATGGCTGGCATACGCGCCTGGTGAACGACGGCAACGACGTCGAGGAGATTACCGCCGCGCTTAACGAAGCGAAGGCGGAGGCCGATAAGCCTTCGATCCTGCTGGTGAAAACGCATATCGGCTATGGCAGCCCGAAGAAGCAGGACAATTTCTCTTCGCATGGCAATCCGCTGGGCGATGACGAACTGCTGGCGACGAAGAAAGCCCTCGACTGGCCTTCCACCGAGAAGTTTTTCCTGCCTCAGGACGCTGTCGATTTCTTCCGTAAGGCGATCGCGAAGGGCGCGAAAGAACAGAGCGAATGGCGAGCGCGGGTGGAAGCTTACAAAGCCGCGTTTCCCACGGAAGGCGCGGAGTTCGAGATGATCTCCACCGGGAAAGTACCCGCTGACTTTGCAGCGGATCTGCCGAAGTGGAAGCCATCGGACAAACCCATCGCGACCCGCGTGGCCGGAGGCGAGGCCATGAACGCGCTCGCGAAGCGTATCCCGAACATCATCGGCGGATCGGCCGATCTCAACCCTTCAACCAACACCGCGCTCAAAGGCATGGGCGATTTTCAGCCGCCGGAAGAGGGCGGCCCTTCAACGCAGGGCGCGGTTGGGGGCGTTTGGGGCTATGGCGGACGCAACGTGGCCTTTGGGGTTCGCGAACATGCCATGGGCGCGGCAGTAAACGGCATGGCGGCGCATGGCGGCATCCTTCCGTTCAGCGCGACGTTTTTTGTGTTCTCGGATTATATGAAGCCCGCGGTAAGGCTCGGCGCGCTGATGAAGCTGAAGGTTTTCTATGTGTTCACGCATGACAGCATCGGCGTGGGCGAGGACGGGCCGACTCATGAGCCCATTGAGCAACTCGCGGGCGTGCGGGCGATCCCTGGCCTCACGGTGATTCGGCCGGCAGACGCGAACGAAACCGCCGAAGCCTGGGGCTGGGCGATCGGGCACAACGGTCCTACGCTTTTTGTCCTCAGCCGCCAGAACATTCCGCATCTGGATCGCTCGAATGGCAAAGACGTCAGCGTTGCGAAAGGCGCTTATATTATTTCCGAAGCCGAAGGCGGGACGCCCGAGGTCATCCTGATCGGCACCGGTTCCGAGGTCGCGCTCTGCTTCAAGGCGCAGGAGAAGCTTAAGACCTATGGGGTGAAAGCGCGCGTGGTGAGCATGCCGTCGATGAGTCTGTTCGACGCTCAGGATGCGGCCTACAAAGAGAGCGTGCTGCCTAAGGCGGTTAAGAAACGCGTGACGGTGGAAGCCGGTACTACGTTCGGCTGGGATCGCTACGCGGGAGACGACGGGGTCACGATCGGCATCGATCACTACGGCGCTTCGGCGCCCGGCGATGTCGTGATGAAGAACTTCGGCTTCACGGTCGGAAAAGTCGCCGCGGCGGCTCTTCAGTTGATGGGACGCGAAGAGGATGCGAAGAAGGAATCGGCATCCGACGAGACGGCGTTTGCGGGCCCCACTTTGGCGCACAAATAGGAATCCGGTGCGCGCGGCGCGCGGCGTTAAATTAAACCCTGAATTTGCTCGCCGTGACCTGTAGATTTTCGGCGACGGAGGACATCTCCGTGGCGCTGGTCCTGATATGCACGCTGCCATCGGCGATCTGTCCGGTAGCCCGATCCACATCGACGATGTCGCGCGCGATGGTGCCGGTAACGGTGGACGCCTCCGCGACATGGCGGTTCGCCTCGCGCACTCCCGACGAGGCCTTCGCCACATTTTGAGCGATTCCCCGAGTAGCGGCGGATTGTTCCTCTATGGCCGCCGCGATCGAGGCCACAATTTCGTTCACATCCCGGATGATCTGCGAAACCTTCGCGATTTCGGCAATGCCGCCGCTGGCCGACGCCTGAACCTCGGCCACCTTCGTCTTAATGTCTTCGGTAGCCGCATTGGCCTGCTGGGCGAGACTCTTCACTTCGTTGGCAACCACTGCGAAGCCCTTTCCGGCCGAACCCGCCCGTGCTGCTTCGATGGTGGCGTTGAGCGCCAGCAGGTTGGTTTGCGATGAAATCTCAGTGATCGCATCGCTCACTTTGCCGATCTGCTGCACCGCGGCGTCGAGGCGGCTCATCTGTTCTTCGATCAGACCCACCTGCCGGGTGGCCTGGCCGGTGATTCGCCGGGCCCGCTCGGAATTTTCGGCTATTTCGCCGATCGTTGCAGTCATCTGTTCTGTGGCGGAGGCGACGCTGGCCAGATTGGTGGTGGTTTGTTCCATGCCGGCGGCAACCGAGGCCACGTTCGCCGACATCTCTTCGGCCGCCGCCGCTACCGTATGGGCTTTGTCGGAGGCGTCGCGCGAACCGCTCGACATCTGCCCCGAACTGGCCGATAACTCGGTGGATGACGAGGAAAGTATGGCGATCCCCTGAGTGATGTTGCCAATCAGGTCGCGCAGATTTCTCGACATATCGCGGACTGCGTTCGCGAGCATGCCGACTTCGTCTTTCCGGGCCAGATATTCCGGAGCCACGTCCCTGGTCACGTCTCCGTGCGAAACGGTTCCGACGATATCGAGAATGCCAATCAGAGGGCCGGTAATGCTGGCGGTGATGATCCGGCTCAATGCCGCGGCTGAGACAAACGCGATCACGGTGAAGACTATCAGCCACATTTTCACGTTGGCCACGGTGGTCTGCTGCTCCTGCTGAAAGGTCGCCAGGCGCCGCTCGCGATACTCTAAGTAAAGTGAAACTGCGGGCTGAAGGGTGGCGAGACCGGACAGGCATTCTTCGCGCTCGCCCTTCAGAGCCTTGCCCTGCCCGGCCGCTTCCATCGCTTTATTATTTGCGTTCTGCCAGGCCGTGAAGCTCGCGTCGATGTTGTGCGTCAAACCGCGATCCTCGTCGGTTGTGGCGGACTTTTTCAGGTACTCCAGCGCCTCGGTGTATTCCCGCGTCAGGGTTTTCCATCGCTCGGTGTCGCGCGCGACCTGGTGGGAGTTCGCGATGTTCATCGCCAGCAGAGCGATCTCCGCCTGCCCCGCATCCATCTTCTCGGCAAGGTCCATCTTGTGGGCATAATGCTGGGCTTTCTCCGCCGCGGCATTGGAATCGTGGAGGGCCCACAGAGCCAGACCGGCGATACAGCTCAGCTGCAGCAGGCCAGCCACGGCCAGCAGCAACAGCTTTTTCCCGATCTTCACATTTGATAGCTTCGCCATCTTCATTTCACTTTCGCCCACGCGGGCGCCGGACTTGAGAGCTTCGGCATATCCACGACAGCGTATATCGGATACCGAACTGGACCAGGTTCAGGTGCAATAACAGCTCTACTGCTTATCTATCGGCAGACAGCCACGAATCCTGCAGGGCATTACAAATCAATGAAGAAATCAATAGAACGACCGCGCTAAATGAGGCGCGAAGAGGATCCGAAGAAGGAACGATGATGCTCAGCGGATGAAAACCCGTGATACGATCAATACGTGGCTAAACTCCCCCCGGTCCAACGAAAATGCTGTCGATGAGATCGATGCCATTTTCTCCCGACAGTTGGAGGGGCTGAGCAAGGTGGAGCGCGAAAAGCGTCTTTCGGCGCTGGAAGGTATCGCTAGCTCGGTTCGCGCTCGTCGTTCCAAATCTGAACAGCCTGAGTCCACTGCGGCGAATCGGTAAAATCCCGAATTCACGCATAGCGATTTCAAGATCCTCAATAGTCCCGTAATTTACGATCTCTCTCAGGGCTGCTTTCAGACGTCCGCGCTCTTCCAGTGTCACAGAATCGACGGGCCGCCGACCCCGCCGCTCTTCCTCCCTGCGTACCTTCTCGATGTCGTCGCTCACTTTGGCCCCTTCTGCGCTCGGGCGGCATCGCCGAGGTACTTTTCAGAGAGCGTCGACTCAAACATTCTCTCCTGATGCCCGATGTCGGCTTTCCCGGCACGCGTGCCAACTCTCGCGCTACACTCGTGGGCAAATGAAACTGCCCGCCTTGTTTCTCGCCCTCGTGACCCTTCCCGGATTCCTCAGCGCCGCATCGGCGCCCACTGCGGCCGAGGCCCAGGTCTTCATGGATCGCGCCGAGACCGAGTTGCTCAAGCTCAACACGCTAGATCAGCGCGCCCAGTGGACTCACGAAACCTATATCACCGACGACACCGAACTCCTCGCCGCCAGCCAGGACGAACGCGTCATCGCGCTCACCACCCAGCTCATCAACGAAAGCAAGCGCTTCGATTCACTGAAACTTCCCGCCGACCTCAAACGCAAATTCCTGCTCCTGAGACTTTCGCTCACCCTGCCGGCCCCCTCCGACCCCAAGCTGCGCGAAGAGCTTACGCAAACCGCGTCATCTCTCGATGGCAGCTATGGCAAAGGCAAATACTGCCCCGGCGGCGATAATGAGCCGTGCTTCGGCATCGACGATCTGGAGGAGCGTCTGGCGAAAAGCCGCGATCCCAAAGAGATTGAAGCCGCCTGGGTGGGCTGGCACAAAGTCGGCGCGCCCATGCGAGATCGTTATGCCCGCTTCGCCGAACTCTCCAATCAGGGTGCGCGCGAACTGGGCTTTGCCGACACCGGTGCTCTCTGGCGCTCCGGCTACGATATGACTCCGGAGCAGTTCTCCGCCGAACTGGAACGCGTCTGGACCGAAGTCGCGCCGCTTTACAAAGAACTCCACACCTACGTCCGTAAGAAGCTGATTCAGAAATACGGTGCGATTGCCGAGCGCAAGGACGGCATGATTCCCGCGCATCTGCTCGGCAACATGTGGGCGCAGGAGTGGGGCAACATTTACGACCTGGTCGCTCCGCCCGCGACTCCGCCTTCGTACGACCTCGGCGAAATTCTGCAGGCGCGCAAGACCACCGCGAAACAGGTCGTGCAATACGGCGAAGGCTTCTTTCACTCGCTCGGACTCGAATCGCTGCCGGACACCTTCTGGGCGCGTTCGCAGTTCACCAGGCCGCAGGACCGTGATGTCGTTTGCCATGCCAGCGCCTGGCACATCGACTTCGACAAGGATGTCCGGCTCAAGGTCTGCCTTCACGACACCACTGACGATTTCGTCACCGTGCATCATGAACTGGGCCACGTTTACTACTTCCTCGCTTATCGCAATCAGCCGTTCCTTTTCCGCAACGGAGCCAACGACGGCTTCCACGAAGCCATAGGCGATGCCATCGCGCTTTCCATCACTCCGGAGTATCTGAAGAAGATCAACCTGATCGAAACGATTCCGCCGCCCGAAGCCGATCTTCCGCTCCTGCTGCGCACCGCAATGAATAAAATCGCGTTCCTGCCCTTCGGGCTCATGATCGATAAGTGGCGCTGGGAAGTGTTCTCGGGAAAGGTCAAGCCGGCGGATTACAACAAAGCCTGGTGGAGCCTGCGCGAACAGTACCAGGGCGTGGCGCCGCCCGTAACAAGAACCGAAGCCGATTTCGATCCCGGTGCTAAGTATCACATCCCCGCTAACACACCCTACGCGCGATATTTCATGGCGGCTATCTATCAGTTTCAGTTCTATCGAGCTATGTGCCGCGCCGCGGGTTATACGGGACCGCTGAATCGTTGTTCGTTCTATGGTTCGCAGGCAGCCGGAGACAAGCTGGAAGCTATGCTGAAACTCGGCCAGTCGAAGCCGTGGCCTGAAGCTTTAAAAGCGATGACCGGCGAAGACCGCATTGACGCGTCCGCCATGGTGGAATACTTCCAGCCGCTGCTCGCGTGGCTCAAAGAACAGAACAAAGGCGAGACCAGCGGCTGGACCTTGCCCGCCGACCCGCTCAGCGGACCCCGCCCTCCTGCATAAAGGCGCGCAGCTCCAGAATTTGCAACTGCACCTGTTTAGTCTCTTTGAGCAGTTCCACTCGCGTGCGATTGATGAAGTACTTCAACAGTTCCACCGCGCCGAAGATGAGCCAAAAGCACGCCATGGTCCCGAGCCACGCGGCTTTCGTGGTGTTTCCCGCCCCTCCTGCGCCCCACATCAGCGCAGCCGACAGGATTACGACGAAGAGCCACGTGGCACCCGCACCCCACTTGTCGCGCTTCAGTCCGCGTTCGTTCTTCTCGATCAACGCGGCCACCTCCCTGCGGTGCTCTGCCAGGCCTGAGGGCTGCGGCAGCTTCGACAACAAGCCTTCCCGAATACTTTCACTGTTAGGTTCCATAACCACCTCTTTCCAGAATTTCCTTCAATGCTTTCTTAGCGTGATAAATTCGCGACTTCACGGTGCCTTCCGGGCAGCCGACGATAGCCGCTGTTTCCGCCACCGAAAAGTCTTCCATGAAATGCAGGACCAATACCTCGCGATGCCGTAAGCCTGGTTGGTCCAGAGCCTGATGAATGGCGGCAGCGTCTTGCCGATCGAAACTGATATCGGGAGAATACCGCGGTTGAGTTTCTTCGGGCGCGCTGCTGCCGTATCCATCGATTCTTATGTCGCAGCAGCCCTGCGGCGGGTTCAAACCTTTGGATTATTTTTTGACTTGCCAGTGCTCGTCGAACAGGCCGGCCGTAACCAGGTCCGGCACGTCAGCCCCGTCTTTGACCGAGACAATCGCATAATCGCCCCACTGAGGCATCCCGTAATCGCCGTTGTAATCGGGATCGGAAATCGTCAGGCCGGTATTGATCACGACGTACTTAGAAGGATGCAGAGGATTGGGGTAGCAAAGCGCGGGATAGTTCTTAGAAGCGTCGTAGGTCTTTCCCGAAAGGGTTACGTCGGTCTTAGTCCATTTCACGGGTAGCTTGCCGTTCACCCTGGCGATCCACTTATTACTGCCCGGATCGCCAAACAGCGCGACGTTGTACTGAACGAAATCAGCCTCGGTGACATCCTTATCGTCTTTGACAAACGGATGCCCGCGAAAATACTTACCCCACATTTTGTCGAAATGCGCCAAAGCACGCAAAGCCTGGTCGTTCACGTCTTTATTCCACGGCGCTCCGGTAGGACGCACCAGCAGAAACGGATCCAGAAACGCATCGTCAATCGGCCCCTGCAAAGCATGGGTCTTATGAATTCCGGCGGCCATGCCGTTTTTATCCGTCTTCCATGTTCCACCACTCTTTTCCAGCGTCATTTCGGCCGCGGGCTTAACCTTCAAACTCTGGCCATCGATCTGAATAGACTCGGCGTGATCCATCTCACGCAGAGCCAGCCTTGAAGTGTTATGCGTCGTAATCGCATACTTCTTTCCGCCCTCCGATCGGACCGCATCGATATCGGCCCGAACGTAATGCTCATCAAGGCCATCGAGCGATACCCAATAGTCCTTGTTGTAACGCGTCGTGTAGGTCACGAACTTAATATGATCGGGCGAAACCTGCCCCTTGTCGCCCCATTGCTTCAGGAACGCATCGAGCCGCTGCCGTACCAGCGGCGAAGTGCCATGGCCAGTATTCTGCGAAATCAAAAAGATGCCCGGCGTACCCTCACAGTGGAGAAAATCGGGATCGCCGCTGCAAACGAACCCTTCCTTTTCCAGTTGCGCGCGCGTTCGCAATGAACTTTCCAGTTGCCCGCGGTGCGGCGCAGGCGGCGAAGTGCTGCGCGGCGCATTCACCGCATTGATCTGGGTATCGGCATCGCCGTCATGCCCGGCCAAAGGCAGGTTGTAAATGTTGAGCGCATATTTCTCCATGTCTTCCCATATTTCGAGCACCGGCCGCTGCCAGGGCTTCAGATCGGGCTGCTCGGCACGGCGCGACCACGTACCGGCGCCAATTTCCGCAGCCGCGAAAGCATCGGGATGATGCAGCGCCACATGCCAGCCGCCTTCCCCACCCTGCGAAAAGCCGCGCAGCACGATGCGCTTGTCGTCGATCTTAAAGCGTTTCTTCACCGCCGCAATTGCCTCGAAAACATCCGCTTCCCCGCCCCAGTGCCATCCGGCACCGTTAATGCGACCGAAACAATCCAGCTGAATCTGCCCCTGATCCGCCACCGGCGCATTGCCTGGCGGCCGCGGGTTCATGAAGCTGAAAATGAACTCGGATTCCGTTGTGTTGTTCTGCCGCCCGTGCAGCCAGACATAAAGCCGTGTCGGCTTCGCGGGGTCGTAATCGGCCGGAAACGATAAATGATAAGGCTGCACGGAACCATCGAGTTCGGAGTAATAAGCGTGGATCTGGCTCTTGCCCGTAGTCCAGTTGGCCTGCCCGCCCTGCAGCGCCTTGCCGCGCTCGATCCCCTGATCCAGCACGGCTGTGGAATGGTCGATTTGCGGCTGAGTGATCATCAGTTCGGGATACTCCAGCAGAAAACGCCCGGCTTTGGCATAAACCTCCACATCGCCCACCAGCGCCGCATCGGCATGCCTCGCTCGCAGATCCCTTACGATGGCCTCGATCTGTTCGCTCTTATCC
>Ga0302319_10013069_pt1 | contig 15588 bp, 14 predicted proteins | sample Bog_T0_2_FD_203319 | JGI IMG/M metagenome (GOLD analysis project Ga0302319, IMG submission 203319) | Peat permafrost microbial communities from Stordalen Mire near Abisko, Sweden - Bog_T0_2 | ecosystem: Environmental > Terrestrial > Soil > Wetlands > Peat | place: Sweden: Abisko, Stordalen Mire... | reverse complement strand
TGCCGGAAATCTGGCCCGAGCCGCCGAGGATCGGCTCGCGGATCACTGGCGCGGAGATCACTTCGTTATCGAGCACGATAGCGAAGGGCTTGCCGACATTTTCCTGTGTCGCCTGCGCGAATTTGCGCGCGCCGCTGGTGTTGAAGCGGAAATTGACCACCGGCTCGTTGGTGCGCTGGTCGAAGCCCGGTTGCGCATCGGTAAGTTCACCGCCCGATACCAGCACGCGCTTCTCGATCAGGTAGGGCGTCTTGGGCTGGCTGGTGCTGTAGAGAATTTCGTCGTCTGGCGGAACGCGGCCCTGCAAGGCCTGTTCCGACGGCATCGATGTATCGACCATGCGGAAATCGAGCTTGGCGGTCTTGCCGATGATTTCCTTGAGCCTTGTGGGGTCCTGCAAGCCAGGCACCTGGACCAGAATGCGGTCGTTGCCCTCGCGCTGGATGAGCGGTTCGACGGTGCCGAGTTCATTGACGCGCCGCTCGATGATCTGGATCGACTGCTCGACCGATTGCCGCACGCGCTCCAGAATGGCCGGATCGGTGAGCGAAAGCCGGATCAAGCTGTCGGGCTCGTTGGTTATGTCGAGGCTGCGCTGGCCGGTACCGCCGAGAATTCCGCCGAGCGGCAGCGACAATTCGCCAAGCTTGGTCTGCGCCTGACTGGCATTGGCGCCCTCGCGGATGCGCACTTCGACGCTATTGCCGCGCACCGCCAGCCCGGTATAGCCAATGCGCGCATCGCGCAACACGCGGCGCACATCGTCGCGCAGCGTTTCCAGCATTTCCTTGCGGACAGCCTTGGTATCGACTTCAAGCAGAATGTGCGAGCCGCCCTGCAGATCGAGGCCGAGCACGACATGGCGCTGCGCCCATTTCGGCCAGCTCGCCACCATCTTCTCGGGCAGGAAATTCGGCACGGCGAATAGGCAGACGACCAATGCCGTCAGCACAATCGCCGCCGCCTTCCACTTTGTGAAATAAAGCATTTAGTCCCGACTAGCTTGAATTTTTGGGAGAGAGACGAAAGACCGCCGCCAATCAGGCCGCGGCATCGTCCTTCACCGGCTCGCCCTTGGCGCGCACGTCGCTGATCATCTGCCGCGCATGGCGGATGCGAACGCCGTCCGCGATTTCGAGTTCGATCTGGTCGTCGTCGATCACCTTGGTGACCTTGCAGATAAGCCCGCCATTGGTGACGACGGTGTCGCCGCGGCGCACGTTTTTGACCATTTCGGCGTGCGACTTCACCCGCTTCTGCTGCGGACGCAAGATCAAAAAGTACATGATGACAAAAATCAGCGCGAACGGCAGGAGCGACATCAGCATGCCGCCGTCGCCGCCAGCCCCTCCGAACAGCGAACTGATGGACCCTTGCGCAAACGCAGGCGAAATGAACATCGAAGCTTCCTTGCGTGGTTTTTGGGGCGCGGCCAGCCAGCGTTCCGGCTAAGGCTTACGCGGTTTTGATTTCGCGCGGACTATAGCGGCCGTAGCCCTAATTGCAACGCTGCCGGACCCCTCAACTATAGCCATTTTCAGCCTTTTTCGGCCTGCTCGGCTTGCTTGGCCGCTTGCTTGGCGAAGCCCGCCCCGCTAAGAGCAGCCCAATTCCACATGGTACGTGTATGGCCAAATCGAAGTCCAAATCGCGCTCGAAACCAGGGACACCCAAGGTAAAGGGTTCCGGGCAAGACGACGTTCTCGAGCGCATCGCCACCGCGCTTGAGCGGCTGGCGCCGCAGCCCAAGGCGCTGCCCGACCTTCGTGTCGCCGATGCCTTTATCTGGCATCCCGACGGGCGCCTCGCGCCGGTCAATCACGTCAACCGCGTCGAGATGTCGCTGCTTCGGGGCATCGATCGCGTGCGCGACGTGCTGGTGGAAAATACCGAGCGATTCGCCAAGGGCCTGCCTGCCAACAACGCGCTGTTGTGGGGCGCGCGCGGCATGGGCAAATCGTCGCTGGTGAAAGCCTCGCATGCGGCGGTCAATGCCGCGGCCGGCAGCGGCAAAAGCGGTCACCTCAAGCTGGTCGAAATCCACCGCGAAGACATCCAGAGCCTGCCCGATCTCATGGCGCTGACGCGCGGCTCGCATTACCGCTTCATCGTGTTCTGCGACGACCTATCCTTCGACGGCGAGGACACCACCTACAAATCGCTCAAGGCGCTGCTGGAAGGCGGCATCGAGGGCCGGCCGGACAATGTGATCTTCTATGCGACTTCCAATCGCCGCCATCTGATGTCGCGCGACATGATGGAGAATGAGCGCTCGACCGCGATCAATCCGGGCGAGACCGTCGAGGAGAAAGTCTCGCTATCTGACCGCTTCGGTCTCTGGCTAGGCTTCCACCGCTGCAGCCAGGACGAATTCCTCGCCATGATCGATGGCTATGTCGGCCATTACAAGATTTCAGTGGCCGTCGACGAGTTGCACCGCGATGCGCTGGAATGGTCGACGACGCGCGGCTCGCGCTCGGGCCGCGTCGCCTGGCAATTCGTGCAGGATCTCGCGGGCCGGCTCGGTGTGACGCTGAAGGATTAGAAGGCTTACGCGCCGCCGAGATATTTGGTCGGGTCGACCGGCGTCGAACCCTTGCGGATTTCGAAATGCAGTTGCGGCGAGGTCACGTTGCCGGTCTGCCCGGCATGCGCGATGACCTGCCCGCGCTTGATGGTGTCGCCGCGCTTGACCAGCAATTCGCTGGCGTTGGCATAGGCCGACACATAGCCATTGGCATGGCGAATGAGAACCAGATTGCCGTAGCCTTTAAGTTCGTTGCCGGCATAGGCGACGACGCCGTCATCGGCCGCCTTGATCGGCGTGCCTTCCGGCACCGCCAGATTGATGCCGTCGTTTTGCGCGCCGTTGGTCCTGGGACCAAAGCCCGCGATGATGCGGCCCTTCACCGGCCAGCGGAAGGACGGCAGCGCGCCGGCGGCTTCGGCGTTGGCAACGGCGTTTTCGGTTTTTTCCGGCTCTTGCGTGGCGATGCGCGCGTTCTGCGCCGGAATGCTGGAAACCTGTTCGGCCGGAACCGAGCGCGGGGCCGCGACCTGGGGCGCCGCCGGCTGAATTTGCGCCTGACGGGGCGCGACCGGATGGCCGCCCGGAATGGTGAGCCGGTCGCCGGCCGCGACCTTGGCATAAGGCTGAATTTTATTGGCCTGCGCGAGCGCGGCTACCGTGACGCCGTGATGGCGGGCAATGCCGGTCAGGCTTTCGCCGGGCTGAACGATATGAACGCTCTCGGCCAATGCTGGCGCGCTCACTGGCGCAGTCATCGGCGCACTCATCGCGACCGGCGCCGGTGCTGCTTGCGGCGCGGACGCCGACACATAACGCGGAATGACCAGACGCTGGCCGGGCCTGACCGAAGCCGCGTCGGCAATGCCGTTGGTCTGCAAAATCGCCGAGGCGGGTACGCCGTATTTTTTCGCAATGCGCTCTACCGTGTCACCATGACCGACAGTGACCGGCGCGCCGCCGTCCCAGGTCCATGCGCCGGCCGGCTTGGGCGGCGCGACATGACGCGCGGGCAACGAGCCAGTGATGTCCGAATTATTGGCGGCGGTCGGGCGATAGGCGCCAAGACCTTGCGCGCCGGTCGCGGTGCCGGTCGGGCTGTTGATCGCGACGGTCGCAGGCCGGCTCGGCGCCGGCAAAGGCTGCTGCTCGACCCGCGCGGTCGAAACCGGACGCGGCGTGATCGAGCCGGTGGTTTCCTGCGGCGCGGATGCCTTACGATCGGATGCGAAAGGATTGGAGTCGAAGCGCCCGGAGTCCGAACAACTGGCGGCAGCAACGCCCACTAGCGCCAGAACGGCAACGCGCGGCCACATATGCGGAGTACGACGCAAGCGCGACGGCACGTTGGAGCGCGGCATGTGGTTACTCACTCATACGCACAAAACATAGAAGTCGAAATAAAGCAGGCACGAGTAAATAAGCTTTTAAGAATTAGCGGATCGTTACGACGGAACCTGAGTCTGGCAAAAATGCCACAGACTTTGGCCGCGATTTCAGAGTTCTTGCGCTTGACCGGGCAAAAGCGGCACGAAACGCACCGCAATGAGGTCTTCGCGGGCAATTCCCGTTTGCGATTTGGTAAGCTTGATTATGTTTTGCACGCCGCCATGCTCGCCGAACGGCAGCAGCATGACACCATTGTCAGCCAATTGGTCGATCAAAACTTGCGGCAGCGTCTCGGCGGCGGCCGTGACCATGATGCGGTCGTAAGGCGCCCTGCCCGGCAAGCCGGCCAATCCGTCGCCGACGACGATCTCGACATTGTTATAGCCGAGCGACTTGAGGCGGGAGCGCGCAGCGTCCGCGAGCGTGCGGTAGCGCTCGACACTCACCACTTCGCGCGCCAGTCGCGACAGCACCGCGGCCTGATAGCCCGAGCCGGTGCCAACCTCCAACACGCGATGATGCGGCCGCAAGGCCAGCCGCTCGGTCATATAGGCGACGACAAAGGGCTGGCTGATGGTCTGCCCGCAAGCGATCGGCAAGGCCTGGTCGGCATAGGCGCTGTCGGCAAATCCGGCTTCGACGAAACGCTCGCGCGGCACCTCGTCCATGGCCCGCAGCACCGCCTGATCGCCAATGCCCCGCCGCCGCAACATGAGCAGGAATTCCATCGGACCGGTTTCGTGTGCGCCGCGCGGTGATTTGGGCACGCTTTTATCCCTGCAGCTTGCTTTTTAGCACATTTGTCGCCAATCAATAGGCACGGAACCGCGCAGGATAAAGACGCCAGCCGCGTTCATTTTATTGGGGGCGGAAAGCGACGATGTTAGATCCAAAACCGGCCCCGCGCATTTTAGTCGTCGAAGACGAATATCTCATTCGCATGCTACTGGAGGATATGCTGAGCGATCTCGGCTACGAGATCGCCGCCGCCGTCGGCACCATCGTCGAAGCGCGCGAATTTGCGGCTACCGGGCAATTCGACGTTGCGGTGCTCGACGTCAATGTCGACAGTCAGGAGATTTATCCGGTCGCCGATATTCTGGCCAAGCGCGGGCTGCCTTTCGTATTTGTCAGCGGCTATGGCGAAGGCAGCCTGTCCGAGCCCTATCGCAACCGTCCGTCGCTGCAAAAGCCGTTCCAGGCAGAGGATCTCAAGACCACGCTGGCGGGATTGCTTTCAAAGTAGCGCTTCTTTCAAAGTAGTGCTTGCGCCAATTTCGCCATGAACGGCTCGTCGGTCAGATCGAGCCGAAGCGGTGTCACGGAAATCTTTTTGTCGTTGAGCGCCGCGAGATCGCTGCCGGCGCTGGCGCCGGCGATGCCGCCGCGCCCGAAGGCGATCCAATAATACGGATTGCCGCGCCCGTCATGGCGCGCATCGATGCGCAGCAATTCCATATCGCGCTTGCCCTGCACGGTGATGGCGACGCCAGCGACTTCGCTCGCCGGGCAATCGGGAAAATTGATATTGACCAGCACGTCGGCCGGCATACCGCCTTTCAACACGCGGCGGATAAGATCGGGCGCGAATTTCACGGCCGTGTCCCAATGCGGCTTGCGGCGGTTTGCCGCCGTATAGGCCTGCGACAGCGCAAACGATTTAATGCCGAGCACGGTGCCTTCCATGGCGCCCGCGACCGTGCCGGAATAAGTCACGTCCTCGGCGCAATTGCGACCGCGATTGACACCGGACAGCACGAGATCAGGCATCTCCTTCATGATGTGGCGCGCGCCCATGATGACGCAATCGGTCGGCGTACCCTTGACGGCAAAATGCCGCTCGCTGATTTCGCGCAACCGCAGCGGATCGTTGAGCGAGAGCGAATGCGACACGCCCGACTGATCGGTCTCCGGGGCGACGATCCAGATGTCGTCCGACAGCGCGCGCGCGATTTTCTCGCAGGCCTCCAGGCCCGGCGCGTGAATGCCGTCGTCATTGGTGATGAGGATGCGCATGCTATTTGTCATTCCGGGACAGTGCGAAGCACTGGACCCGGAATCCAGAGTTACAATAAAGGCTTCGAATGTTGCTCCTGGATTCCGGGTTCGCCCGTTTCACTCGCGCCCCGGAATGACAAAAAATAAAAGTAAGCATCACTTCGCCTTCTCGATCTTCGTCAGGCCGCCCATATAGGGCTTCAATGCGTCCGGCACGAGGATCGAACCATCTTCCTGCTGATAAGTCTCCATCACGGCAATCAGCGCGCGGCCGACCGCGACACCGGAACCGTTGAGCGAATGGACAAAAGCGGGCTTGCCGTCTTTGCCGCGATAGCGCGCATTCATGCGGCGCGCCTGGAAATCGCCGCACACCGAGCAGCTTGAGATTTCGCGGTACATGTTTTGGCCTGGCAGCCAGACCTCAATGTCGTAGGTTTTCTGCGAGGCAAAGCCCATGTCGCCAGTGCAGAGCGTGATGACGCGGTAGTGCAGATCAAGTTTTTTCAGCACTTCCTCGGCGCAGGCCAGCATGCGCTCGTGTTCTCCTTTGGATTCCTCGGGCGTGGTGATCGAGACCAGTTCGACTTTGGTGAACTGATGCTGGCGGATCATGCCGCGCGTGTCTTTTCCGGCGGCGCCCGCTTCGGCCCGAAAACACGGCGTACAGGCGGTGTAGCGCCGCGGCAGCGAGGATTCATCGACGATGGATTCGCGGACGAGGTTTGTGAGCGGCACTTCGGCGGTGGGGATGAGCCAGAGATCTCGACCTTCGATAAGCTCCCGATAGCGTTCTTTAAACGTTTCGGACCATACTCCCAGATCGAAGGCCGCCGCACCAAGGCCAACACTTGTCGCTAGAGCCAGCAACTCAGCATCAGTAATTGTGCGCGAGCCACGGAATTGGTCGTCTGCAAATTTCGGTAACTGCGCCGTACCAAACATCACGTCATCTTTGACCATCAATGGCGGATTGACCTCGGTATAGCCGTGCGTCTCCGTATGCAAATCGAGCATGAATTGCCCAAGCGCGCGCTCCATGCGCGCAAGGCCTTTCTGCAAAACGACAAAGCGCGCGCCGGATAGTTTGGCAGCGAGTTCGAAATCCATCATGCCCAGCGCTTCGCCCAATTCGAAATGCTCCTTGGGCTTGAACGCATAACTGCGCGGCGCGCCGGATTTCGATTTCTCGACATTGCCGTGCTCGTCCTTGCCGTCCGGCACTTCGGCGAGCGGCATGTTCGGAATCTGCGCCAGCTCCTTGTCGAGTTCATCGCCGAGCGATTTCTGCTCGGCATCGAGCGCCGGCATCGTCTCCTTCAACGTGGCAACCTCGGCCATCAGCGCGGCCGCCCTCGCCTCGTCCTTGTTCTTTTTGGCGTCGCCTATTTCCTTGGAGGCCGCATTGCGGCGCGCCTGGGCAATCTCGGATTTGGTGATGGCCGCGCGCCTGCGCTCGTCGAGCGCAATCAGCTTCCCCGACAAAGGCTCCAGCCCGCGCCGTTCCAGGCCGCGGTCAAAATCCTGCGGGTGCTCGCGAATCCATTTGATGTCGTACATGGGGGGTTCTTAGTCGGAATTGGCGGGTTGGGAAAGTGAGTGATTTTCCGTTCGTCCCCGCGAAAGCGGGGACCCGGGGCGACATACACCGAATACTCGGCCCTGGATTCCCGCTTTCGCGGGAATGAACGGAGAAATAGAGGCCCTACTCCGCCGGTTTGGCCGCGCCATCGTCGGCCGGCGGCGGCGTTGCGGTGCCGGCAGCTTTGGCCGCGGCATCGGCCTTGGCGCGCTTTTCGACGACGCGCACCGAAATGATCGAGCCCTCGTAAAGCAGCAACAGCGGCACCGCGAGCGACATCTGGCTGATGACGTCGGGCGGCGTGAGCACCGCCGCCAGGATGAAGGCCGCGACGATGAAATAGCGCCGCTTGGCCTTGAGCTGATCCGACGTGATGATGCCGATGCGCCCCAACAGCGTGAGAATCACCGGCAACTGAAACGCCACGCCGAAGGCCAGCACCAGCGTCATCATCAATGAGAGATATTCGCCGACTTTGGGCAGCAGCGCGATCGAGGCCTCGGTCTCGGTGCCGGGCTGCTGCATGTGCAGCGAGAAGCGCACCAGCATTGGCAGCACCAGAAAATAAACCACCGTGGCGCCGAGCGCGAAGAAAAACGGCGTTGCCACCAGATAGGGCACGAAGGCCCTGCGCTCGTGCCGGTATAGGCCGGGCGCCACGAACATATAGATTTGCGTCGCTACAATCGGGAACGACAAAAACGCCGCGCCGAACATCGCCAGCTTGAGCTGGGTGATGAAATATTCCAGCAGCGCCGTGTAGATGAATTTCGAATTCTCCGGGCCGGCGATCCACACGAACGGCCACACCAGAATATTGTAGATATCGCGCGCGAAAAAGAAACAGATCGCAAACATCACGCCGAACGCCAGCAGCGCCTTGATCAGGCGCGAGCGCAATTCGATCAGATGATCGAGCAAGGGCGCTTTGGTTGACTCGATGTCGTCTTGACTCATCGAGCTTTACTCACGCGCTGAATTTGGCTCACGCGCTGCCCCCGGCCTGCTTTTTCTTGCCCGGCTTGGTCGTGGTTTTGGCGGCGGTCTTAGTCCCAGTCTTGGTCACAGGCTTGGTCAAAGGCTTGGCCGCGGTTTTACCGGCGCCTTTGGCCTTTGGTTTCGGCGCCGGCGCCGACACGGCAAAATCTTTTTCGGTCACGGGCGTGGGCGCGTCCGGCAGCTTCACTTCGATTTGCGGCAATGGCGCTCCGGTTTCGACAGCCGGCGTCGGCACTACCGGATCGGCCATTGGGTCCTGAAACTCGAAAGCTTTTTCCACTTCCTTTTGCGTATCCGCCATCGGATCGAAATTGGAAATGTCCTTGGTGATGTCGTCGGCGTGTTTTTGCAGGTCGGTCAATTCGGCCTCGCGCAAGGCCTCGTTGAATTGCCCCTGGAATTCATTGGCCATGCGCCGGACTTTGCCCATGTACTGGCCGAGCGTGCGCAATACGGTCGGCAATTCCTTCGGCCCGATCGCGATCAGCGCGACGATGCCGATAACGACCATCTCGCCCCAACCAAAACCGAACATGGATTGTATTACTCCAACACCCCGCGCACGATCCCGAAAAGTGGGCACCGGTTTTCGGGTAAGATCGTGCGCAAATCAAGCACCCTTCAGAGACCAGGGCGCCGCGGCCGTGCGCGCCGCAATGCTTTAGGAGCGCACGCTTTCGGCGCGGCGCTCGGTTTCGCTCTTGGGCGGAACGGGAGCGGGCTCGATAGTCTTGACCGGCTCAGGCTTGACCTCCGCCACCTTGTCGTCTTCCGCCATGCCCTTCTTGAAGGCCTTGATGCCCTGGGCGAAGTCGCCCATCAGCGACGAAAGCTTGCCCCGGCCGCCGAATAAAACCATCACGACCAGAAGCACGATCATCCAGTGCCATATGCTAAACGAACCCATCGGCAAATCCTCCACAGCGACGGGCATATATTGCGCGTCGCATCCATGATTTGTCTGAGAAACTAGGCCCCGGAAGAGGCAAAAACAAGGACTTATGGCCCCTAAAGGAGCCTCCGGGCGCGCGCGTCAGGGCGGTTTCACATTAAATTACGTACAGTTAGCCGGGTGCGGCGTTAACTACACCTGCGGGCTTATGTGAGAACCGTCACGCCGCCAAGCCTACTTCTCGCCGCGCCCCTCCGGCGGGGCGAGGCCGAAGTCGAGATCGCCAGGATCGAGCGGCTCCTCGTCGTCGCGCAGCGTGGAGTCGTCGGACGGGATCGGCACGCCAAAGCCCGACGGCATATTGCCTTCGAGCAGCCCTGCGCCTTTGAGCTCGTCGAGCCCCGGCAGGTCGCCCACCTCCTCCAGCCCGAAATGCGACAGGAAGCCTTCGGTGGTGCCGTAGGTGATCGGCCGGCCCGGCGCCTTGCGCCGGCCGCGCGGGCGGATCCAGCCGGTCTTGAGCAGCACGTCGAGCGTGCCGGACGCCGTGACGACGCCGCGGATTTCCTCGACCTCGGCGCGTGTCACCGGCTGATGATAGGCGACGATGGCGAGCGTCTCGATCGCTGCACGCGAGAGCTTGCGCTGCTCGACGGTGTTCTTGGTGAGCAACCAGGACAGATCGGCGGCGGTGCGCAAGGTCCACTTGCGGCCGACGCGCACCAGATTGACGCCACGCGTGGCGTATTCGGCTTGGAGGCGCGCCAGCGCGTCCTTGACGTCCACATCATCCGGCAGACGGCGCTTGAGCGTCGCCTCGTCGAGCGGGCCGGCCGCCGCAAACAGCAGCGCTTCCAGCAAGCGCAATTCGTCGGCGCGCGCGGCGGGCTCAAGCTGCGACTCTTGCTGCGGCGCTTCCGGCGAAGGCTGCGCCGGCTCATTGTTATGAACAATTACGAGCTTCTTGGCCGCGCTCGGCATGGACTTTCGCTCCTTATGCGTTTTCTTGTGCGTCATTTGGGGTAGCATTTCCGTTCGCGCCGACGCGCTTACGCATATAAATGGGCGAGAACGACTCTTTTTGATGAATCTCGGCGACGCCCTCGCGCACTAGTTCGAGCGCGGAGGCAAACGATGACGCCATGACGGTCGTGCGTAGCGCGGGCTCGACCATGTAGGAAATCAAGAACTCGTCGATGCGCGACCAGTCGGTCGACATTCCGATCAAGCGCTCAAGCGCGGCGCGGGCTTCGGCGAGCGACCAGACCGTGCGTTGCTTGAAGCGCACGCGCGACATCACGCTCATGCGGCGTTGCGTGGCATAGGCCGACAACAGATCGTAGAGCGTGGCCGACCATTCCGATTGCTTGATCTCGTCGATCGGTTCCGGCGCGCCGCGCGCGAAGATGTCGCGGTTGAGCTGCGGGCGCCCCATCAGCCTTGTCGCCACTTCGCGGAAGGCCTCCAGCCGGCGCAAGCGATAAGCGAGCGCCAACGCCATGTCCTCCGCGCTCGGACCATCGCCCGGCGCTACCTCCGGCAACAGCAAACGCGATTTGAGATAAGCCAGCCACGCCGCCATCACCAGATAGTCGGCCGCCAGTTCAAGGCGCAATTGCCGCGCCGCTTCGACGAAAGTGAGATATTGGTCGGCCAGCGCCAGGATCGAAATTTTCGCAAGATCCACTTTCTGCTGGCGCGCCAAGGCCAGCAGCAGATCGAGCGGGCCTTCGAAGCCCTCGACGTCCACCATCATGGCCGGCTCGGTGTCGCCGCGATCGGCCGTCAATGTTGTGTCGAATTCCTCGCTCATGAACCCGTCATCCGGTGCGAAGGCGGCGCAGCGCCGCCGATCATCTGGGCGAAAGTCTTGCGCGCGGCCTCGATATCGAAATCCTCAGGCGCGCTGCGCGCGGCCAAGGCGGCATCGGCGCGCCGTGCGGCTTCGCCAGTAAGTGCCGGCACCGCGCCGGCGACCGCGGTCATTTCGGCAAGATCGCCATTGCAATGGAGCACGACATCGCAACCGGCGCGCAGCGCGGCTTGGCTGCGCTCGGCAATCGTGCCCGACAATGCGCCCATGGAAACGTCGTCGCTCATCAGCAGTCCCTGGAACCCGATAAATCCGCGAATCACTTGCTGCACCATAGTGACTGAAGTTGTGGCCGGTTGGGCGGGGTCAATGGCGGAAAACACAACATGCGCCGTCATGCCCAGCGGCAGGTGGGCTAGCGGCTTGAAAGCGGCAAAATCGGTCGCTTCCAGGGTGGCCCGGTCGGTATCGACCACCGGCAGCCTATGGTGGCTGTCGGCGGAGGCTCTGCCGTGGCCGGGCAAATGCTTGAGGACCGGCAAGACGCCGCCCGCCTGCAGCCCCTCCGCAATTGCCGCGCTAATGGCCGCGACCTTGCCGGGCTCGGTTCCATAAGCGCGGTCGCCGATCACCGGGTCGCCGCCTGCGACCGGAACGTCGGCGATCGGAAGACAATCCACGTCTAGGCCGGCTTTGATAAGGTCGGCGGCGATCAAGTGCCCGGCAAGGCGCGAACAAGCCAGACCAAGCGATTTCTCCCGGTCATAGAGTTTGCCATAGCGGGCTCCGGGCGGGTAAACCGGCCAATGCGGCGGCCCGAGCCGCTGCACCCGGCCGCCCTCCTGGTCCACTAGAACGGGCGCATGGCGGCCCACGGCGTCACGAAATGAATGAGTTAGTTCGGACACTTGCGAAGGTGTGCTGACGTTTCGCTTGAAGATGATCAAACCCCAAGGCTGGGCCTCGCGGATAAAGGCGCGCTCGCCGGCGGTGATTTCTAGTCCCGCCAAACCGGTGATGAACGCGCGTGCCGCCATCGGCGCGGATTAGCCCGCGCCCGGCGCTAGAGCAAGCTTTGGCGCGCTAATTCCGTTGGATGAGGCAGCTTCCGCCGGCCGATTTAAGGCTCGAGCACAGTTCGGCGGCCTCGCTGCTGCTGCCGGCGGGCACAAGTGCGCGGAAATAGATGCCCTTGTCGCCCAAATCGGCCCGGTGAATGATCACCTGCTTGCCGCCGAGTTGGCCCGGATATTTGCCCTGAAGACTGCGGAAGGCGGCTTGCGCCTCGGCTTCACTTCGCTGGGACGACACTTGCACGGCATAGCTGCCGCTAGGCGGGGCTTGTGCTGGAGCGGTTTCGGCCGACTCGACGGCCGCGGTGCGCGTGGGCGGCGCGGCCGCGCGCGCAGGAGCGGCCCGTGCCTGTGCAGGAGCATCCGGACTAAGCGAGAGCGGCGCGTTGTTCGATGCTGGCTCTGCGGCTTGGCGTACCGCCGGCGCAGGGCGCACGACGGCCGGGCGCGGGGCGGGTTCGGACTCTGCCGCTGCGGGCGCAGCATTGTTCACAACGCGCACTGGCGGCGCTGCCGGCTTGGCCGGCGTTATGTTGGTAACGCGAGCCGGCGGTTGCGTTGGAGGCGGCGCTGGCGCGGGCACCGGAGCGGCGTCGACGACAGGCGAGCCATCCGGATGGATGACAATGGTGCGCACCTTTTTGGGTTCGGTGCCGATGACACCGGAGGCGTTCGACGCGTTCGGGTCCTGCGGCGGCGACGGCGCCACGACCGGCTGCTCCTCGCGCGAAACCAGCTTTTCGCCGATGCCCTTGTCGTTGACCCGGTCGGTGATCTGCTTGTTGGACTGCGGGTCCTTGGCAGAGGCCGGCACGATCTTGTTCGGCGCAGAATCCGCTTTGATGACTGGCGGCGGCCCTGAGGCGGACGGTGAGCCAAACAGCGCGCGATAGCCGAAAGCGCTGGCGGTGCCGATTACCGCGAGCGCAAATACGCCGGCGATGACCATCACGCCCATGCGCCGGCGTGAAGGCGGTTCATCGTCATAGTAGTCGTCTTGCTCGGGGTCGAGGTGGACATTGCTCCGGTTATAGGGAACGTCTTGGTAATTCGGCGCCAAGTTCGCGGCCAAGTCCGCGCTCTGATCGGGCGCATGCGGCGCGGGATAGCCGGGTACTTCAGCTTCGCCCTGATAGAACTCTCCGGCCGGGGCGCCCCCGAAGGTCTGCCGGGGGTAGTTGGGCGACGTGGCGTGCTGATCGGGCGCTATCGGATACGGCTCATAGCTGGCGGCGGGCGGCGCGTCGTCCCAAGCCGGCTCCGGCTCTTGCGGCGGCTGTGGTGGCGGCGCCGAGCGGCGCACGCCGTCGCGCCCGAATTCGGAAAAAGGATCGTTCTGCCCGATCAGCCGCGCGAGTTCGGCGAGCGGGTCACTGCCGCCGCCAAGGGCTTTGCCGGGCTGGCCGCTGCGCGCGGGCGGTTCGTTTGGCCGATAGGGTCGTTGCGTATAGTCGTCCGCCATTCGGTCCCCGATTTTCAATCTCAGTCCGGCCTGCCCCGAAAGGCCAACCGATGTCCCGGCTCCATTATAAGCAAGCTAGCACAAGAGATTAGCGCATTTCATCGGGCGCTTCGACCCCGAGTAACGCCAGGCCGGCGGCCAGAACGGCCACGATCCCCTGAATCAGGGCGAGCCGCGCCATGGTCGTTTCTGGATCATCTTGGATAATGAAGCGTAAATGAGGCAAATCTTTTCCCCGCGTCCACTGCGCGTGAAATTCGCTAGCCAATTCATATAGGTAGAAGGCTACCCGGTGCGGCTCATGGGCGCCGGCGGCCGCCTCCAGCATTCGTGGATACAGTGCCAGCTTGCGCATCATGGACAGTTCGCCGGCGTCGGCGAGCTTGGCGAAATCGGCGGTTTTGAACTTCGCCGCCCTCGCCTCGCCGGTCGCCGGCAAATCGGGCATTTCCAACCGCGCATTGCGGAAAATGGACTGGCCGCGGGCATGGCCATACTGGACATAAAATACCGGGTTCTCGCGGGTGGCTTCGATGACCTTGGCGAGGTCGAAGTCGAGCACCGCGTCGTTCTTGCGGTAGAGCATGTCGAAACGCACGGCGTCCTTACCGACTTCGTCCACAACCTCGCGCAGCGTGACGAATTCGCCCGAACGCTTGGACATTTTCACCGGCTCGCCCGCCCGGAGAAGCCGCACAAGCTGCACCAGCTTCACCTCTAACTTCGCCTTGCCTCCGCTGACCGCTTTGACCGCCGCCTGCATGCGCTTGATATAGCCGCCGTGATCGGCGCCCCAGACATCGATCATGTTGCGAAAGCCGCGCTCGAATTTCGACTTGTGATAGGCGATGTCACTGGCGAAATAAGTATAACTGCCGTCGGATTTTTTGAGCGGGCGATCCACATCGTCGCCGAAATCGGTCGACTTGAACAAGGTCTGCTCGCGGTCCTCCCAAACTTCCAGATTGCCGCCCTTGGGCGGCGGCAAGCGGCCCTCATAGACCTCGCCACTTTTTTGCAACGACGCGATGGTGGCTGTGACCTGATCGGTCTTGCCTTCAACCAGTGAGCGCTCGGAAAAGAATACATCGTGGTGCACATGGAGCGCGGCCAGGTCGTCCCGGATCATGTCCATCATCATGGCGATGGATTTCGCGCGCACGATCGGCAGCCATTCGGATTCAGGTTTGGCTTTGAGCGCCGCGCCATGCTCGGCGGCTAGCGCGGCGCCAACCGGCACGAGATAATCGCCCGGATAGAGGCCTTCGGGGATCGTGATGGTCTCGCCGAGCGCCTCGCGGTAACGCAAGAAAGTCGAGCGCGCCAGCACATCGACCTGCGCGCCGGCGTCGTTGATGTAGTATTCGCGCGTCACGTCGTAGCCGGCAAAGGCCAAGAGATTAGCCAGCGCATCGCCGAACACCGCGCCGCGACCATGGCCGACATGCATCGGGCCGGTCGGGTTGGCCGAGACATATTCGACATTGACCTTTTCGCCTTTGCCGAGCGTGCCGCGTCCGTAATCGGCGCCCTGCACCAGCACCGCGCGCAGCGCCTCGCCCCAGACATGGGATTTGAGCGTGAGATTGATGAAGCCGGGGCCGGCGACATCGACTTTCTCGACGATCGGATCGGCGCGCAGCCGCTCGGCAATCGCTTCGGCGAGATCGCGCGGCTTCTTGCCGGCGTCCTTGGCCAGCACCATGGCGGCATTGGTTGCCATGTCGCCATGCGCCGCATCGCGCGGCGGTTCGACCACGATACGCGACAGATCGCCCCCCGCCCCCACCAAGGGCCCCGCGACGGCCTGAACGCGGGCTAGCATGTCGGCGAATAGGTGGGCGGGCGCTGCG
>Ga0302319_10013068_pt1 | contig 15589 bp, 12 predicted proteins | sample Bog_T0_2_FD_203319 | JGI IMG/M metagenome (GOLD analysis project Ga0302319, IMG submission 203319) | Peat permafrost microbial communities from Stordalen Mire near Abisko, Sweden - Bog_T0_2 | ecosystem: Environmental > Terrestrial > Soil > Wetlands > Peat | place: Sweden: Abisko, Stordalen Mire... | reverse complement strand
TCCGGAAGTTGCTCATGCGACCCAAGTGACGGCGAAAGAGAATCAACGCCTCCGATTCTACAGCCCCAATCGGCGCCAGTCTCGCCCAAACCGTCGTCGGCAACTTAAGTCCGACAGGCTGCTAGGCATAGCCCGACCATGATCACTCTCATTGGAGAATCTCCCATATGCCCGCGCCCCTCAACTTCGCCGCGCGCGTCATCGAGATGAAAACGATGATCCGCGTTCACTTGCCGACATCGTGTCCCGGACAAGATATTCTGCGCTTCGCCCTCGGGCACATACCGCGCCTCGTCACCTAATATAACACGCGCCCCAAAAACGCGAACCCTTCCCGTCAACCCGAAAACATTCTTCGACCCCGAACGCTGGCGCAGCGCCGGCGACGATGGGGCGCGCCCGCAATCGGGAGAAATGAATAGCCCTCCACCAGATTCGTTGCCAGTGGGAATTCGCCTGGGTGGTGCTGAGCCACCCGCAGCGTGCACAATCCCTGACCGAATGGCGGGGCTCGTCGGCGGCTGACCGACTTCGCGACTTTGGCGGTTTTTTGGGACCTCACCTTCGGTATGTCCGCAGAAACAGCCAAATCGCAGAGAAAGTTCGATTCCTGCGCTGACAAGATGGCGCAGATGCTGGCTGGCGACGCGTGCAAGCACGTGCAAGCAGAAGTGGACGCGCTATCGCCTCAGTCGTCGAAGGGCTCGAACCTGCGGCCGTCAACACGGAATTCGAGCAGGTCTTCCTCCCGGTAGGTTCCAATGACGAGGGTCAACGGCTCCTGGAAATATGGGCTCGCGGCCGCGGTCTCGCTGGGGTCGAAAATGGCGACCGGCAAGACCGCGGTGACGATGACGGGTTCGCCATAGTCGGGGTAATGCCGGTTCTTCAGGCCGGGTTTCCAGCGAACGAACTGCCCCTTCGTGAAAGTATGGTGTTCGTCCAACCGCTCCGCGCACTCTTTCAACAGGCGCTTGCGCGCCGCCATCGGCGTTTCCACGTCCGAGGCGGCCGCGATACGGATGGCGGGGAAACCCTTCTCAGATTGCGTCATTTTCATTTGGGCTCCGATTGCATGCCTGAAGACAGCGATGGCGGCGCGTAAATGCGCGCCGCTGTCTGGAAGATCAGCGAGCCCGGGCCGTCCGACCCTGACGCGCGACACCGGCCCGCGCTCGGGCGGCAGCCTCGGCTTGCCGAAACTGCTCGGCGGTGATGGCGCTCTTCGGCAGACGCGCATCGCCGAGACCGATCTCGATTTCAACGCGACCGTCGCGCCGCACACGCGAACACACGGCCAGCGTCAGACGACGGAACACGAACTGGAGATGGGCGATCTCCAGTCCCTTGGCGGCTAGCGCGATCTCGCGATAGGCGGCGAGGCTCGCGTCGCGCAGATGATCGCCGAGCGCGTGCTGCGCTTCGGTCGTGGGGATAATGAATACGGGGGCTTGAACCTGGAACACACGGACCTCCCTTGGTTGGCCGCTTTCGCTCCGCCCCGCGAGGACAGAGTCCGAGCGTGAGACGGTCAAAGCGGGTGGGAGGTTTGCGATCAGGTTCTCATGTGCAGTCCTGTTTGACGTAACCGCGAGACGAAGCGAATCGCAACCGCCTCGGAATGCGTCACTCTTCGCATGCCAATGCGACAAATTTGGACGCACCCGGCGGAGAGCCGTGAATCTTTCTGTTGCCGCGCGATTGGCGGGGGCGGACGAAGGGCGCAACCCATGCGAACCGAAAGGGTCGGAGTCTTTGCCAAGTTTATAGAAGGTCGGCGCATCCCGCTCACTGGACAACGGGATAGAACGGCCGACCCCAGTCACGGGTCGGGTGATCCATCATGATGTCGATGAAGATCGGCAGCAACCAGCCGAGCACGGCGGCGCCGTCTCGAACCTGGTGGCGATTCACAGAACTGTTCCAGGTCGCCCCGCCGTGCACCAACTGATTGCGAAGTACGTACAAACGATCGAACACGACCGACAGTAGCCTGGAGGTGTCGAACTGCATGAGCGCCGTCGACAGCGCGCGCTGGCTGCTCGCCAGTCGCATCTCCCAGTCATCGTGCCCCGCGATGCCGTTGGCATGGCTCCAGAAAGGCGCAAACACGAACTTATTGTTCAACAGCAGCCGGATTTCGTGGGGAAAGCGCTGCCAGACGACGTCGTAAATTCGGCGCCCGCCGTCCAGGCTGACCAGCGCGTCGAAAAACGCCTTGAACGTCCCGCGCTCGCTGCTGATGTCGGTCGTGATGTCGCCGGCGTATGCCGAATTGAAGCCGATCCACAGCGTGATGAACCGAACGTCCGCATCGTCAGACTCGCTTTCGGCTCTACCCAGCCAACTGATCGCGCGATGGACGCGCAACCCGAGCGCATCAGGGAAACCGGCACGAATATTTCGCTGCTTGGCCTTCAGGACGTCGAAGGTCAATGCTCCGAAGCTTGAAGATGAAGGCGAGCCCATGTTGCCCCCTGAGACCCGTTCGCTCAAGTCCTTATCCGCTTCTCGATCCGAAGCTTCATTACACCCGGCCGTGCATACTGACCACCGGGAACGCGCCTGCGACGCCGGCGCCCCTCGAAACGACGCTGCGCGTCTGCGATAAGAAGCGAAGCGCCCACGATCCCGGGCGTTGCGTCCGCTTCTGTCGCGTCACTGGCCCATTACCGTCGCACGCGCCCGCGGGCTGCCGCTGCAAGATTTTCGTCGAAAGGTCGTCGCCATGTCGCTTCGCCTCGTTTTTTCCTGGTTTGCCGACGGCGGCGCATGGCCGGAGCATCCGGGCGACGGAGCGGCGGTCGTCGATGCGGCGATCGTCGGCCCGCTGCGGCTCCTCGATCATCTGGAGACGATGCTCGGGCTCGGGGCGCCGGCGACGGCCGGGGTGAAGCGCATCGCGGTCTATCGCCGCAAGCTGGAAAGCGCCGGCGCGGGACGTTTCTGGTCGGCCTCGTTCGAAGTCGATTCGTGGTCGACGGCGCGCGAGTTGTTGAATTGGCGCGACGAACTGGTCGAAGCCGGCTGGAGCGCGGAAACGCCTGTTTCAGCCAAACGCCTCGGCGATCTCGCTGCGGCGGAGGCCGCGGGTCCCGATCTGCCGGCAGGTTTCGCCGATCGGCTGCGCGCCCTGATCGACGCGCTGGACGAAAAGCCCCGGTTGCCGCTGGCTTCGATCGCATTGGTCGAGGTCCGCGACGATCTGCCCGCCGGCTGGCGGCGACTGCTGCAAACGCTGGAAGCCTGCGGCGTCGCCATCGGCTCACATAGCCCAACGGCGCCTCGTCGTGGCTCCACCGATCTCTTGCGGCTTCTCCAGCCTGTCGACGCCAAGGGTTCGCGCCCGAAGATAAGCGGCGACGGAACGGTTTGCCTGCTGACGGCTGACACCGAACTGGTCGCGGCGGAAGCCGTCGCCGCCTGGCTCGCCGCGGACAAGCCCGACAACGACGGGCTGGTTTTCGTTCTCGGCAAGGACAGCGCCCTGCTCGACCATGCGTTGCATCGGGCCGGTCTGCCGCGCCTCGGCGCGTCGGCCCCCTCGCCGCATCGCGCCCTGTTGCAGGTGCTTCCGCTCGCCTTTGCGCTGGCGTGGACGCCGCCCGATCCGAAAAGCCTGCTCGATTTCCTGCTGCTGCCGGTCGGCCCGCTGCCGCGCTGGGCGGCCAACAGGCTGGCGTCGCGCGTGGCGGAGACCCCCGGCGTCGGCGGCCCGCTGTGGCGGCAGGATTTTGACGAGATCGCCGCCTCGTACGCGACGCGGGCGGCGGATGTCCCGGAGGCCAAGCGCGCCGCGACGCTGGCGAATTGGCGCGCTTTCGTCGAGCCCGAGCGCCACGATCCCGTCGGCGGCATGCCGCGCCTTGCAGCGCGCGCGATCGCGGCGCGCGTGGCAGCTTGGGCGACGGTCCGCTATGCGGCCTCGGACGACGAACTGTTTCGGGCTCTGGCGACCGCCGCCAATGATCTGGACGCCGCGATCGAAGCAACCGAGGCGGAGAAACTCGATCGACTGCTGATCGAGCGCATGATCGAGCAGATTGTCGGCGTTGGCGTCGACGATCCCACCACGGTCGTCGAAGCCGCGCCCTGGCGCGCTGTCGGGCATCCCGGCGCGGTCTGGGGCCCGGCAAGAACCGTCGTCTGGTGGCATTTTGCCGATGCCGGCGAGACCGGGCAGCGCGCGGTCTGGGATTTTGACGAACGGCAAGCCCTGGAACAGGCGGGATGTCCGCTCGACGAGCCTGCGGTGGCGTTGCGCCGGATCGCCGCGGCCTGGGAGCGGCCGTTGCGCCAAGCCGGCGACAAGCTCTTGCTGGTGCGCCCGGCGATGGTCGGCGGCGCCGACGTCAAATCGCATCCGCTCTGGCATTCGTTCGTCGCCGGCCGCCCCGATCTGGAAGCGCGGATCGGCGCGCGTGCAGAGGCGATCCTGAGTGGCGCCAAACCACAACTCGCCGGCCGCGCCCTATTGCGTAAGAAAGTCGCCCCCGCAGCCGTGCCGGAACGGCGGAGCGAATGGACGGCGCCGCAGGCGATCATGGAGCGCGAATTCGAATCGGCGAGTTCCCTGTCCTGGTTGTTGACCTGTCCGTTGAGTTGGACGCTGCAAAACGTCAGTAAGCTCAAGGGCAGCGTGCGACAATCCATCGCCGGCGGCGACCAACTGTTCGGCACGCTGGCGCACTTGATCGCGGACGGCTTGTTCCAACCCGGCGCGCCGCCCGATCCCGACCAAACAGCATCCCTCGCCAAGGCGCGGCTCGAAGAAGTCCTGCCGCAGGCGGCGGCGACATTGCTGCTGCCCGGCGCGGCGCGCGATCTTGCGGCGGTGCGCCGGAACATTCCCGAAGCGATGGCGGAACTCGCGCGCTTCCTTCGGGCCAACACGCTCCGAGTGGTCGCGACCGAGCAGGAGTTCGAAGACCCTCGCCATCTCGGGCGGACGACAGGGATTCGCGGCGCGATCGACCTGCTGGCCCAAGATCACGCTCAGCAGCCCGTCGTGATCGACCTCAAATGGCAGCGCACGGACAAATACCGGCGCCGCGAAGTCGCTGACGGCGTCGCCATTCAACTCGCTGTCTACGCGCGGCATTGCGGCGGCGCCAAGATGGAGGCGCAAGCCGGCTATTTTATGCTGCGGCAGAAACGCTTCCTCACCAACGCGCAGGACTTCAAGGGATCGGTGGTCGCCGTCGCAGGCGCGAGCCCGAGCGAAACCTGGAAAACAATAGAAAAATCCTGGCGCGCGACGATGAAGGAATTGGCGGACGGCAAAATCCGCGCCCCGTTCGAATGGGACGATGTTCCTCAGAAAGAGTTTGAAGACGACGTCTCCATGGCGCCGCCCAAATGCAAGTTCTGCGATTACGTCACGCTGTGCGGGAGAGACTGATGAGCACGAAAAAGACCCTGCACGCCGTCGACATCGTCACGGCTTCGGCGGGAACCGGCAAGACCTATCACCTGACGACAGAGATCGAGCAAGCGACGATCGCCGGGGGGCAGCCGGAAACCCTTCTCGCGACAACGTTCACAATCAAGGCGGCGGAGGAACTGCGCGAGCGCATCCGCGCGAGGCTGCTGGAAAAGGGTTTGGCGACGGAAGCGGTACGGTTGCTCGGCGCACGCATCGGCACCGTCAACGGCGTCTGCGGCGGTCTCATCGGCGAATTCGCGCTCGGCCTCGGCCTCTCGCCCGTTGCCGAAGTCATCACCGACGACACGCAGGTCGCGGTGTTTCGCGTCGCCGCCGACGCCGCCATCGCCCGCCATGCGGACGCACTCGACGAGTTGGGCCGTCGCCTCGGCCATTACGAGGGAAAGGAGCATCACGACTGGCGGAAGGACGTCAACGGAATCGTCGACAGCGCCCGGGCCAACGCTATGGACCCGAAGCAATTCGCCGAATTCGCGCGCCGCTCTGCCCAGGGTTTTGCAAGAATCCTGCCCGCGCTGGGGCGGGGCGAGACGGAGACCAGCCTCGATCACGCGCTGGAAGTCGCCGTCGCCAAAGTGCTGAAGCGCTATCCAACGAATGATGGACTGACCAAAGGCAGCGCCGGCGCTCTGGACTCTCTGCGCGAAATCGCTCGCGGAAAACAAGTTGCCGATCTGCCCTGGAGCGACTGGGCGCGCTTGGCGAAGTTGGGCGGGACCAAAGCCGACGACGAATATTTCGAGCCCTTGCGCGACGCGGCCGGCGCCTTCGCCCGCCACCCGCGCCTGCGTACGCAGGTCGAAGCCTACATCGAGACGATCTTCGCCTGCGCCGCCGAAGCCATGCAGGCCTATGACGAGCACAAGCGCAAATGGGGCCTCATCGACTTCGTCGATCAGGAGCGGCTCGCCCTGCGCCTGCTCACGAGCGACGACATCAAGACCTCGTTGTCCGAGCGCATCGAGACCGTCTACGTCGACGAGTTCCAAGACACCAGCCCATTGCAACTGGCTCTGTTCGTGGCGCTGTCGCAGATCGCCAAATCGAGCGTCTGGGTCGGCGATCCGAAGCAGGCGATCTATGGCTTTCGCGGCTCCGATCCGCAGTTGATTGCGCGCGTTGCGCCCAAAATCCAACAAGCGATGGGCGGCGCCGGGACCACGCTCGACAAGAATTTCCGTAGCCGCCCTGCGCTGGTCCACTTCGTCAACGACGCCTTCGGCTCGACGTTCGCCGCGATGGGTCTGCCGAAAGGCTCGGTGCGCGTGGAACATTTCGACCGCTCCGATCTCAGCGGCCAACGAGCCGCTCTCAATGTCTGGCTGCTGCAAGACAAGACCATCGGCGACCGCGCCATGGCGCTCGCCGCCGGGATCAAGGAACGGCTGGACAAGCCGAACGAATGGCTTGTCGAGGACGACGGCCAATCGCGCCCGCTCGCGGCAGGCGACATCGCCATTCTCTGCTCGACCAACGATCGCTGCCTGTCGTTGTCGGCGGCGCTGGCGCAATTCGGCTTGAAAGTCGCGCTGGAGCGCGGCGGCCTGTTTGGAACGCCCGAGGTCCGGCTGGCGCTCGCCGCGCTGCGCTGGTGCGCCGATCAGCGCGACACGCTGGCGCTCGCCGAACTCGCCCATCTGCTTCATGCAAGCGAGACTCAGCCGGATTGGTTGGAGGCGTCTCTCGACCCGGCGCCGCTCGAAGCCCTTTCTCTACTCGTGCCGATGGCGGAGGATTTGCGCGCGATCGCCGAGACCGGCGCCCACAAGAGCCCGATGGAATTCGCGGACGCCGTGCTGACGGCCGGCGGAATCGCCGACGCGGTGCGGCGCTGGGGCGACGCTCCCGACCGGTTGCTCAATCTGGAAGCGCTGCGCGCGCTCGTCGCCCAATATCAGGACGAGCGCAGCCAGGATCGCGCGCCCGCCACGGTGACAGATCTGTGCGCCTGGCTCGCGGATCAGGAGGCGACCCGCCCCGCAAGCCGCGCTAGCGACGCCGTCACCATCCTGACCTATCACAAGGCCAAGGGCCTCGAATGGCCACTGGTGATCCTCACCGATCTCGAACGCGAGCCGAGAAACGATCCGTTCGGCCTCCACGTGATGAGCGACCGCGCCGCCGAGAATATCGATTGGCGCCAGCCTCTCGCCGACCGCTGGCTGCGTCTGTGGCCATGGCCCTTCGGCGCGCAGAAGGCAAACGTTGTGTTGGACGCGACGGCGCTGGATTCGCCCGAGGGCAAGGAGGCGACGCGGATCGAGCGCGAGGAGCGCGCGAGGGTCCTCTATGTCGGCGCCACGAGGGCCCGCGACTATCTCGTTCTGGCGCTGCCGCCGAGCAAGAAGGGTTGGGCCTGGCTCGACGAATTGGTGTCCGCCGCAGGAGGCCCGGCCATTGTCGTCCCCGCAGCGGGAACAACGAAAATGACCGTCAATGGGGTCGCGCACGACGTTCTTGTAGCTACCCTGACGAAGGCCGAGCCACCGGCGCTCGATGGCGCCTCGATCGACTATGCGAGCCCGGTCGCAGCCGTTGCGGCCTATGAACCTCTCGCGCTACGCCCGAGCGACGCCGAGGACGTACAGACGGCGCGCATCGTCGAGGAAATCAGCCTCGGCGCCCGCCTGCCTTTTGCGGGCTCGCCCGATATGGCGTTGGTTGGCGAAGCGCTGCATCGTTTTCTCGCCGCCGACGATCCGTCATTTGCACTGGAGAAGCGCATCGCGCTCGCGGCGCGCCTGCTCAAAGCCTGGGGCGTCACCGGCCTCGACCCCGCCGACGTCGTGACGATGGCCGACCGCTTCCGCGCCTTCGTCGCGGCGCGCTGGCCGACCGGCGCCCTGCTCCGCGAGGCGCCGATCACGCATCGGCTAGGCGGCCAAACGCTGTCGGGTCGCATCGACGCCGTGATCGAGACCCCCACCGAGATCATCGTCATCGATCACAAGAGTTTTCCGGGCGCCCGCGCCCAGTGGCAAGCGCAAGCGCAAAAACATTTCGGCCAGTTGCGGCTTTATGCGGAAGCGCTGCACGCCGCTTCGCCGAAGCAGAGGCCGGTGCGAGTGGCGTTGCATCTGCCGATATCGGGGGAGGTATTGTTTTTGGAGGCGGAGGGGAAAAGGAGTTGACCGCCAAATCGGCGCTTCGCAGGTCGACGCCGACGGCGCGAACCAGTTCGGAAGGCAGAGATGGGCGGATAAAGGATGTTGGCTAAACGGCCCGAATGGGTTGAATGATGAGCGAAAAGACCGCCCAGAAAAGACATTCCGCGCGGCGGCGCCGAACAGTTCCGCTGGGCGATAGCAGCGGCCGTAGGGCCGCCTTGAGCCGCAGGTTAGTCGTCGCGGCTATAGCGACAGGGCTCGTGGACGGAATTCGCAGTTAAATGCTTCCAAGAAGTACTTCAATGGGAAGACCTCGATGTTGTGCTGCTCGGTGTCGGAAACAAGCATGAATTTTAAATATTTCAAGCTCTTGTCGACTTTCGGAGAAGTTATCTTCATCCTGCGGCGCGCGCCGGTCATATCCACGACGACGTCCTCGTTCGCCAGCTTGGTGTCCCAGCAGATGACAGCGGCGAGCTTCGAGAACGAATGGTTGAAATCCCGCTTCAGTTCGAACTTCATCTCCACGAAGCGCAGGGCGGCCTTGTTCAAATCGAGCGCCGTGTCGTGGGTAACGAGAAGGTCGTATCCGAACGCCGTGTCGTAGTCGACGATCGAGAAGCCGAACAAATCCGGTTGGACCGCCAAAAGCTGCATGACGATGCTGAAGACGCCGCCTTCTTGTCGCGGCTCAAGCAAGGTCAAGTTCTTGAAAACGGCCGCTTTCTTGCTTAACGACGATTTCTTTCGCTTTTCAAAATCCTTCTCCTCAGAGCCTCTTGCAAAATAGAACAAGGTTCGCCGTTCGATTCCGATCCGTTCACGGCTCGATTCTGGTTTGAGTCGTCAAAAATGGGGTTTTGCAAGAGGCTCCTCAGCTTCGGCATTGTTGTACTGCTGTTGGTTCTCTATCTCTAACTGATACTTTATGTATTTTGGATCCGCCTTTATACGCTCGTTGAACACGCGTTCGACGGTTAGCTGGATGGCGCCAAGGATCCCGCTGGGCGTATTGTCGATATTGCTACGGTTTGCCGTCAGGCGCAGGTCCTGGGAGTTCACGAAGGCATGATACTTGGTCCACTCGCTTCGTTCCGCTACCCAGTTGTTCTTCCTCGCGACCGGGATGAAATCCTTGCACAGCCACAGACCATACCGGTCCCCAACGTTGTAATCACCTTCACGCCGACCGCTCCACTTTTCGTGGAGCATCGGGTTGATGTTCCGTTTCGCATGGTCGCCTTCGAGGGAGAACACGATGTCGATCGTCGACCCGGGCATGCCAACAACGGGCATATTCGGAAAGAGCCACCGCGCGACATAGTAGTCGAGCGGGCTGACCTTGTCGGACTGCCGCAGAGAGACGAGGTTCGTATTCTCTTCCGGAAACAGGTGGCCGAAGGACACGCGTTCGGGCTCGGAATCCGCCCGCCCGATCCCGGATAGCTTGAGCACCACATCCTTGAACTCGATCCTGTCGAGGAGACGCTCGCAGGAACCGAACTTCGTGAACCAGAGGATGTAGTCCTTCAACGCTTCATGACCGAATCCGAGTTGTGCGTTGTCGTTGTAGCCATAGACGGTGATCGTCGTGCCGTTGGCAATGCCGACGTTGCGCGTCGAGTACGCCACCTCGGGCATTTCGCCGCGTTGCAGCTTCTGGTGCGGATCGGCCATGGCTGCTTCGATCAACACGCCATCCTTAATTGACTGGACTTCGATCTTGCGGCTGTTGAAGTAGATTTTCGTGCCGTGACCCTTCTCGCCGATCGCGGCCGACACCTTGAAGCCGCGCTCGTCCTTCTGCATCCGGGTGGTCATGGCGAGGCTGAAGAAGGCCTTGAGGCCAGGGACGTCCATGCCGTGTCCGTCGTCGGAAAACCGCAGCACAAGTTCCGGCTTGCCAATGCTCTTGTCGACGTAAACCGTGATCTCGATGGTGGTCGCGCCGGCGTCGAACCCGTTGCTGACCGCCTCCCGGACGATCTCCCGCGGCTCAGTGAAGTCGTTGCAGATTTCGAGGAATTCCGCCTGCGGGTTGACCACGGGCATATAGGTTTCCTTGGCGAGGACGCTCGGCGAATCTGCTTCGGACACGTGAAACTCCTACCTTTCGGGGGGTGCGACTCAGTCGACCGCGCCGCGTTCTGGAGAAATGTTCTCGATTCCCCGCGGTGGTCAAGCGCGATCAACTCCAGCCAGTCCGCCGGTTCCCGCGGACAGACCATGAACCGCGGCAAAGGGTAGAACTGACGCGTTCCGAGTTGCTCCGGGAACGGCAACACATGGCGGGTCTGTCGCGTTCCGCCTACGGCAGCTTTCTGAAGTTCTCCGCCCGTACGGGGCTGATCGGGAAGGTCGGCAATGGTCGGGGAGCGGCCGTCAGGCGCGAGTATTCGAGGAGTTTGCTAACCGGCCCAATCCAGAGTTTGCATTCGTACTTTGGTCTCTCGTAGCAGCCTATTCGTTGCGACCTTTGAACTGCCCGTGACAGCGAGGGACTATTCGATCTCGCGCAACGCTCCGATTGCGGCGGCCAACTCTTGAGCGTTGTATAGCCGGTCTTCTCGTTCATCGAGAAGGCGTCGAACCACCGGGCCGTCATTCTGGGCTATCTCGCGCACATTGGGTAATTCGCCGACGACGGCTTGGCGGACTGCCGGCCATGACCCGCGTGATATTACGGCGCCGAGCTTTGGGTCCGAAAATACGACTTCACGTCCGTAGGGGTACAGGCGATTCTTAGGCATCCAAAGCTCGATGAAAGTATGGCGCCATCGGCGGATCTCGCGCCTTGACCAGCCGGTGAAAATCCCACTGTCAGGCAAAGCCTTAACAGCAACTGCTTGGTCGAGTACCTCTGCGGCGGCAGCGCGAACCTCGTCACGCTGTTCCGGAGTCGACTCTGTCTGCGTGAGGACGATGCTGACGTCAGCAAACAGACTTGGATCGTCGCAAATGAGGTCGAGGAGCGAGCCCGGACGGACGGACCGATTTCCCAACCCTTGCACTGGCCGGAATCGCTTGTCCGCCTGAGCAAGAGCAACCTCATCGACTGGTTTCGCCGAACTCCATAGTTGCTCAAACCATGACGCCGCCTCGGCGAACGCCTTCTCATCGGACCCAATCTGCACTCCGGCCTCGATCAGGCCTGGAGAACCGTCGAATCCGATCCCGTTTCGGGAGGCGTTTGCCGAAGCGACGATGGCGCCGCGATCAGAGATGTAGACTTTGGAGTGTAGGCCAGGGACTTGCCGTAGGTTCGAGTTGTTTGGAGCCCCGAGCACGCGCAAAGCCTCGCCCGATGTTCCGCCAAGCGTAACGTCGCAGACAATGCGAGGTTTCTTACCTGCGGCGTTTTGGAACAGGGCGTTGCTCCCTTTTCCCCAGAAAGCCACAGCGCTTCGCACGTCTTTGCCGGCAAGGACGTTCTTGATGGCTATCGCAAGATCGTCGCCCTCTTTGAATTGAGCCATTGTTGATCCCCCTGTTCATTCTCGAAGTCACAAATGTGAGGATTGAGTGTCAGTATGAAGTGCGTTTGTCTGTTATCGGTCGTTCGTTCTTCACTCTTCGCCGACATAGTCCAAAGGTGCCGGGTACGAGCGTAAAGGGTCGATAGCGTTCGTTCAGGCGGTCTTGATCCGACTCTCCGCTACGTCTATACGCAGGGTGTCTGCGTTAACTGGATAGGCACGGATCATTCTCATAGGAAAGCCCGCGCTCGCCGTGTTTTGAAACGACCGTTAACCCCTATCGCGACTTGCTGTCGTCCCCTTTTCGCCGTCCTCCGACGACTTTCCGTGTCGAGGCTTGGCCCCATGCTGCCTCTGCAACTCCCCAATCGTCTTCCGCATCAACCTCCTCAGCGCCGCCGGTTTTACAATTGTCACCGTCGGCCCCCAGGTCATCAGATGGTGCACCATCTGCAACAGCCCGCCCGCCTTGAAGCGGACCGTCAGCGAGCCATCCTCCTCCGGAGTCAAGGTCTGAGTCGGATGAAAGCAGTAGGCCTTGGCGTCCTCGGCGGCGGAGGGGTCGAAGGAAAGGACGACGTCCTGCGGCTCCTCCTGAAATACGCCAAAGGAGCGCGCGGCGTAGGCTTGGAGTTGGAAGTCTTGAGGCGGCGAACCGGGTTCGGCGTCCACTGTGATCTCGCTGATACGGTCGAGGCGATAAAGCGCCGGCTCCGGCTGGGTCTTGTTTGACGCGACCAGATAATAGTGTTTGCCGAACAGGATGCCGTAGGGAACGAGCACGCGCACTTTCTCGGCGACTTCATCTGACGCGCCATAGCGAAACCGCACCATTCGGCACGCGAGGATGGCCTCTCTGATGACGTTGAGCGTATGGGGGTCGGAGAGCGGCCGCGGGCCGACCTGACGCGCGAAAGCCTCGCCGCGAACCTGCCCCTCGACGTCGACGAATAGGCGGCGGCGTTCGCCCTCACGCAGGCTCGCCATGATCTTTTTACCGAGCGAGCGCAGAGCGGCGGCGCGCGTAATATCTTGCGCGTTTTCGCAGGCGCGCGCGGCGTTCTCCAGTTCGGTCATTTCCGCGGTCGTCGGCGTGACGGCGAAACTTCCCATCCCATGCGCCGACAACCGGAAGCGGATGCGATGATCATCCGGTAGCCGGTCCAGCGCGCCAAAACAGTCTTCCACCGCGTTCCGCATGCGCTCGGCGGTTCTTCGGCTGACGCCGGCCGACTGCATCATCTCGTCGAGCGTCAGGCCTTCCGAGGTCGCCGCCAGCGAGCGCGCGAGGTCGAGCACAGCGGCGGCTTTTTCAAATCTCATGGAGAATCCCAGCGCCTTCTACGTCCGTATCTGACGTAGCAGACCTCCATATAATTGACGTGTCAAGTGGAGACGTTCATGCACGCCTACGAGCGCTGGGTCCTTCGACAGTATCTCGCCATCGCGGCGAACGGCCGCCATTTCCGCAAGCCCCCCGACGTCGACAACGACTTTGCAGCGTGGATCGAGGCTAACGGACGAGCGCTGGGTCTGCCCGACCTGAAGCTGTCAGGAGCCGTTCAATCCCGAACCGCCCGCCAAGCGCTTTGGCGAGCGTGGGTCCGGCGGGCCGTCGTCGCCGCCCGGGAGGTCGCGCCTGAGCCGTCGCCGCTGCAACGGCGCGTCGAGTGGCTCGGTCAGTCCTGCGGTCTCGACGGCTACGAACTCGCGGCGCTCGGGTATTTCGCCCGGAGCGCAAATGCCGCCGTTTCGAAGCTGGTCGCGGCCGTCTGCTGGCCGGTGTTTTCCAGCCTCGAACTCGAAGACATTTCCGCGGTGGATGTGTTTCTCGGCAAGAACCGCCAAGGCAAACGTTTGAGCAACGAGTGTCTGCTGGTTCGCCTCGGCCTCATCGACAACAGCGGCGCGCCCTGCCTGACCGATCTCGCTCGAAACATCCTGTCGTTGAAGCGGCTGCAATCGAAGAACGTCAGCGACCTGCTGTTGGGCAAGCCGGCGCCGGCGACGCTGAAGTGGGACGAGTTCGCCCATCTCGGCGATCTGCGCGACATCGCCGGCAAACTCGTGGCGAGCGCGGGCGCGTTGGGCGAGAATGGCGGCGGCGCCAATCTGCTGTTCTACGGACCGCCCGGCACGGGCAAGACCGAGTTCGCCAAGACGCTCGGCGCGCAACTCGGGTTCTCCGTGCAGTTCGTCGGCGAGGTCGACGAGAACCAGCGCGAACCCAACCGTCGTGAGCGCATCGGCGCCTTGATGATCGCCAACGCCATCGGCGCCGCGGCCAGAAAAACGATCCTCGTCGTCGACGAGGCCGACGATCTGTTCGCCGGCGTCGACGAGGACGACGCTTCGACGCGCCACGGCAGCAAGGCGTTCATGAACCGGCTGGTTGAAGGCGTGAAGACCCCGACCGTCTGGATCGCCAACGACATCGATCGTCTCGGGGCGGCGGTGGTGCGGCGCATGAACCTCGTCGTGCGCTTTGCCGCGCCGGGACTCGCGGTGCGCAAGCGGATGGTCGATCGCATCGCCGACAACCTCGCCTTCAAGGCGGATGACTGCGAACGGCTCACACTTGCCCGTCTCCCCGCTCCGCCGGCGCTGATCGAGAACGCCATCCGCTCGGCGCGTCGCATCGACGGCGGCGCCGAGGCCGCGCGGTCGATTCTGCGCGCCGGCCTGTCGGCCCTGGGCGGCCGGGAGGTCGCCGCCGCGCCGTCGCCGATGGCGTTTGATCCGGGTCTCAGTTCGGCCGACTGCGACCTGCTGCAACTGGCCGACGGCGTCACGCGCGCGAAAACCCGGGCGCTGTCGTTCTGCCTGTCGGGACCGCCTGGCACCGGCAAGTCGGCTTACGCGCGCTACCTTGCCGAGCGGCTGGACATGGAGGCGCTGGAGAAGCGCTATTCGGATCTCAGTTCGATGTGGGTCGGGGAGTCCGAGAAGGCGATAGCGCGCGCTTTCGAGGAGGCCGCCGATACGGGCGCGTTCCTCATCCTGGACGAAGCGGACTCGCTGCTGCGCGACCGCTCGCAGGCGCGGCATTCATGGGAAATCACTGCCGTGAACGAGATGCTCACCTGGATGGAGCGCCATCCGCTGCCGTTCGCCTGCACCACCAACGCGCCGGACCTGCTCGATCCGGCGACGAGCCGGCGTTTTCTGTTCAAGGTGCAGTTCCTGGCCATGACGCCCGCCCAGATCGCCGAGGCTTTTGCGCGTGCGTTCCGAGGCGAGGCGAGCCGCTCAACCCTCGCGCTCGAAGGGCTGACGCCCGGCGACTTCGCGGTCGTGGCGCGCAAGGCCGAGGCGCTCGGCGAAACTCGGCCGACGGTCATGGAAGGCTGGCTTCGCGACGAGGCGCTCGCCAAGCCGGGAGCCGCGCGGACGAGGATCGGGTTTTGACGGAGGCCGGGCCGGCCGAACTTTCGCGACACTGTTGGCTAGCAGCCTGTCGGACTGAGGCGCTTTGGTTTTCTGACGCCGCGAATGGCGGCATTGCGAGGTCTTATTTTGCGCCTCATGGCGGCCGAGAGGTCGCCTGAAGCGCCTCAGCG
>Ga0302319_10013064_pt1 | contig 15595 bp, 10 predicted proteins | sample Bog_T0_2_FD_203319 | JGI IMG/M metagenome (GOLD analysis project Ga0302319, IMG submission 203319) | Peat permafrost microbial communities from Stordalen Mire near Abisko, Sweden - Bog_T0_2 | ecosystem: Environmental > Terrestrial > Soil > Wetlands > Peat | place: Sweden: Abisko, Stordalen Mire... | reverse complement strand
TGCGCGCCGCGTCAGTATCCGGCAGCTCGGTGACCTCGCCCTGACCATTGGAATATCTGCCGCGCGGTACACGAAAACGAAATTTCGGCATTTTGATTCAGGCCTCGTCGAGTTACGAAAAAAGTTTATTAAACCAAGCAGCTCGGTTAACGTGGATCGGGGTTTACTTTCAACTTCCGAGGCGGGCTTGCGAACGGCGAGCCGCAACGGTTTCTGTGTTTGTAATAGATTATTCATGCTGTTGCGAGCATCCGTAGTTGAACGGACCCCGACGTTAACCTGCGATTATGGCTAATCACGAGATCAATTTAATCGATTAATAAGTTCCCGGAATAAATCATTGTGTTGGCAAGGTGTCGCGGTCCTGATCGTTGCATAAGCAACCAGTGAGCGAGATCCGCTGGAAACAAGAATGCATGGCAGTTCGCGCGACGCCGGCTCAGGCCGGAGCCGGTTGATTTCCATCACTGCTGGCAACTTGAAACTGCCGTGAGAGTAGTCTGATCCGGGCGCTGCTGTCTCCTGAAACAAGACGTCGTCAGAACATCTTCAATGAATGGCGGCTGGCATGACAAGGACGGGATGAGTGCGTCGAAGCGATTCGCCTCGAAGAATAGGAAGAGGTTTGCGCGCGCATGGAGCGATTTTTCGGAAGGACCGCCGTTATTACCGGAGGTGGTACCGGCATGGGCCAGGCATTGGCGCGGCAACTGGTCGCGGCGGGTTGCAACGTCGCAATGTGGGATCTTTCGGCCGAGGCAATGGCGGAAAGCGGGCGGCTTTGTGAGACCGAAAAAAGTCTACAGGGCTTGCGCATCACCGCGCGCGTATCGCCGACGTTTGGGCGGAGCATCGTTGGCGTGACGAAATCATCGAGCAGCACGCCACCGACCGTAGCCATCTCCTGGTCAACAATGCCGGCATCGGAAGTGATGGCCAGCGCTGATCTTTCAGGCGGCGCGCACATTGTCGAGGAAGTTTTCGACCTCCTGCTTGAGGCGTATGCTGACTTCCGACAGGGCCTTGGCGGAATTCAGCATCAGATCCGAGGTCGTCCCGGTTTGTCGGGCTTGGCCTGCGACGCGCTCGATATTGTCGGCGACATCGAGGGTGCCGCTGGCCGCGGCCCTGACGCCGGCGGCGATATGTTGTGTCGCCGTACCCTGCTGCTCGACGGCCGCGGCAATCGAGTTCGTGATCCCGCTGATGCGCTCGATGGTCGTCCCGATCGCCCTGATCGCGTCGACCGATTCGCCGGTGGCGCGCTGCATGTTGATGATATGGGCGCTGATCTCTTCGGTGGCGTTGGCGGTCTGGCCAGCCAGGTTTTTGACCTCTTGGGCAACCACCGCGAAGCCGCGGCCCGCATCGCCGGCACGGGCGGCCTCGATGGTCGCATTGAGCGCCAGCAGATTGGTCTGCTGTGCGATCGAGGTAATGAGCTTGACCACATCGCCGATACGGTCGCCGGCTGCTGATAATTCCGTCATCCGTGCATCGGTGGCGCTGGCTTGATGGACGGCATCTGAGGTCACGCCATTTGACTCCTGAACCCGGCGGCTGATGTCGTCGATCGACTGCGACAATTCGCTGGACGCGGTCGCGGCGTCGCGAACATGTTCGGAGGCCTGCCGCGAGGCATTGGCCGCGTGGCCCGACATGTCAGCAGTCGATCGTGCGGTCAAGGAGACTTGCCCTGCGTCCGTTTCAAATTGGCCCGCGGAGGCCAGCACGCGCTCGATGATTCCGCCAATCCTGGCGCGGAACGCCTCGACAAACTGCTGCAGATCCGTCTTGCGTCGCTCGATGGCCAGTTGATCCGCCTGGCGGCGCTCAGCCTCGATCTGCTGGCGTTCGATGCTGTTCTGTCTGAACACGCCGACAGTGCGCGCGATCGCGCCGATTTCGTCGCTGCGATCGACATGCGATATGACGACTTCCGTTTTGCCGGCGGCCAGAACGGTCAGCATCCCGGTCACGTCGGTCAGCGGCCGGGTGATCCGGCGCACCATCACAAGCGTCATCCCGAGTACGAGCAAAACCGCGAACGCGGCCGCCCATGCCATCGCTCGGAGCGCCTCTGACAGCATGCTATCGAGCTCAGCCGTCGGAATGCCGACGAACAACAGGCCGATGACCTTGGCGTTGGCATTGATGATCGGTTGGTAGGCTGTATAGAACGATTTTCCGAACAGCGTGGCTGGACCTCTATAGGAGTCGCCGTTGCGAACGATGGCCTGCGCGGGATGATCGGCCGCAAGCGGCGTACCGACCGCCCGATCGCCATTCTCCTTTTTCACATTGGTGCTGCGGCGGACAAATTGTTGCGAGGCTTCGTCATAGACGAATACGGTAGCGGTGCCGCCGGCATAGGAGGTGGCGCGATCGACGACCTTGTGGTCGTTCAATGCCGGCATCTCAGCCATTTCAATGCGGTCGACGATCCCGTCCCGCAACTTGATCCTCGCGCTTTGAAATTCTTCGCCAAATGCCAGACTGAGGGTGCGTAGGTTGAAGTCGATATCGCGCCGCGCGCGGGCATCGAAATCGCGCGCCAACGACCAGTAGCCCGCGCCGACCACCAGCGCCGTATTCACCGTAATCAGCATAATTGCGCCAATGACGGCCTTGGATCCAAGGTTTAATCGCCAAAACGCAGCGAATATCGATCCAAACCCTATCGCCATGGCAACCTCTTCAAACCTTAATGTGCGCGCGAAGGTGAAGATTCAGTCGTAGCGATAGTTTTTTACCTTCATCTTAACGGAAATTAGATTGCTGAAATTGATTTGTGCCGCCGAACCGTGCCGCTTACCTTTCATCCGTGCACCACCGACTTGGCGATCATGCAATGTATACCCTTGGATCCGTTGACGGTTTGCGTCACCCGCAGATCCGCAGCCAGGCTGCACAGGGTATAGGAATCCTCCGACGACAGATGGCGTTGCTCGCCGATCAGCTTGATCATATCGCGCAGCGCCCGCACCACGCACTGATCGAGATCGGGATCCATTGCCATCGTCATGTAGTGCGAGGCCGTCTCGGCACGGGGATAGTCGAGGCGCAGATCCGGCCGTAGCGTCAGGCGGAAGCGGCCGGTCAGCGCGGTCTCGATGGCGGTGACGCAGACCTCGCCGTCGCCCTGGACGGCATGGCCGTCGCCGCAGGAAAACAACGCCCCCGGCACGAACACCGGCAGATACAGCTTGGCGCCCGGAGTCAGTTCCTTGTTGTCGAGGTTGCCTCCCATTGCCCGCGGGATCAGCGAGGAGATGCGGCCCCAGTTCGGCGGCGGCGCCACGCCCATCACGCCGAAAAAAGGCTTCAGCGGCAGGTCCAGGCCCCAAGGCAGCCGGCCCAGCAGGCGCTCGCGGTCGAGCGGAATGTTGATCAGGCGGGGTTCGGGGAAATCGTCGGGAAGGGTGCCGGCCAGGGGACGGATCAGATTATATCCCCAGTCCTGCCTCAGACGGACGTCGAGGATCTCGACTTCCAGGACGGCGCCGGGCAGGGCGCCTTCGACCGCGATCGGGCCGGTCAGGATATGCCCGGGCAGCATTCGCTCGGCTTGAGCGTGGACGGCGTCGAGTTCGGGTGGGACGTGAAACAATTGACGATCGGGCACCACTTCCGGGCCGCCGCTGATGGTGTCAATGGTCACCTCATCCCCGCTGGCGACACTGAGCACGGGTGTTAACCGGGCGTCGAAAAAGCCCCAATGGCACGTCTTAGGCGTCGCCTGCAGGTGATGGTGGGTCATGACATGGCGTCTCGTTGCGGCACGGCGTCGAGTTTGGCAGCGTTCGACGGCGATGTCGAATGGCGGGTCTCGACGCCTCTTGATGTCGACAGTTCGCGGTCGACCGGAGCTGCGAAATGGGTGGCGAGAACCGATGGATTGGCGGATCGAGCCCGCGTATGAGTGCCGTTCAACCTGCGGGCATGATCACGCCACGGCGAAGGAATTGAAGGATTGTTTTTCCTGCTCTCCAAAACCCTCGGCATCATGATGTTGCCGACCAATTTCATCATCGCCGTCGGGTTGCTCGGGGTGGCGCTGTCAGCCACGCGATGGAAAGCGCGTGGCCGCAACCTCTTGGCGGTAAGCGTCGTCACGCTCGCGCTTTGCGGGTTCTCGCCGATCGGAAACTGGCTGCTCTATCCGTTGGAGCAGCGTTTTCCGCCATGGGATCCGGCCAGGGGCGTGCCCGACGGCATTGTCGTTCTGGGCGGTGGAATCGACCCCGATGTGTCCTCGGAGCGTGGCGCTACGCAGTTCAGCGGCTCAGCTGGCCGGCTGATCACCGCCGCGCTCCTGGCGCATCAATATCCACAGGCCCGGATCCTCTATTCCGGCGGCAACCCCAGTCTGCTTACCGAGAATGCGGCCAGCGAGGCCGATTTCGCTCCGGAGGTTTTTGCAGGCCTCGGCATTCCCCGGGCCCGCCTGCTCGTGGAGCGGCGATCCCGCAACACCCATGAAAACGCCGAATTTTCCAAACAGCTGGCGGCACCGAAAAGCGGTGAGCATTGGCTGTTGGTGACGTCGGCCTATCACATGCCGCGTTCGGTCGGCAGCTTTCGGGCGGCTGGCTTTGCGGTCGAGCCATGCCCTACCGATTGGCTGCTCGGCGGGCCGGCGGATTTGGCGCGGTTTTCGGTGTTCGCGTCGCGAGGCCTGGGGCGCACCGATCTCGCGCTCCGTGAATGGATGGGACTTTTGGCCTATCGCCTGACCGGCAAGAGCAGCGCCTTGTTTCCGGCGCCTGCACCGGACTAAGTCGGCTGTCGCAGCCGGCGAGGTTTCAAGATAGGATCAAGCGCAGCGGGAAAACTGCCATTTGGGGGGGCGACTCATGCAGCAGGCAGCAGCGGAGCAAGGGGAACATGATCTGGCCGGCATGGTCGCTGATCTCAACGGTCTGCTTCGCCTGAAGACTACCGTGATCGGAATGAAGCTGCTCGTGCGGGCCGAAGAGATGGCGGCGATTCCGAAACTCCGGCGCCCGACCGCGATGCACACCACCGACCAGATCGTCAGCATGGCCTCCCGGCTCGGCTGGACTGTGGGTATCACGGCGGAGGATCTCGTCGGCGCGCAATGTCGCGCCGTCATTGGCCTGGCGCCGCAGGACGAGCCATGGCTCGCCGGCGAAGCCTATGTCGGGGTCTGGCACGCCACGGCCGAGGACGCGCGCAAGCGCCAGGAGGCGCTGGATGTCGTGCCCTACGGCCGCTACCAGGCCCTGGTGGTGAGCCCACTGGCCTTGGGCCGGCTCAATCCGCCCGATATCTGTCTGGTCTATGCCACGCCGGGACAGATGATCATTCTGATCAATGGCCTGCAGTGGAGTGGCTACAAGAAATTCGAGTGGGGGGTGGTCGGCGAGACCGCCTGTGCCGATTCCTGGGGGCGGGCGCTCAAGACCGGGGAGCCCAGCCTGTCGCTGCCGTGCTATGCCGAGCGGCGTTATGGCGGGGTGCCGGATGACGAGATGCTGATGGCGCTGTCGCCGCTTCATCTGGCCCAGGCGATCTCCGGCATGAAGGCGCTGGCGAAAAACGGCCTGCGCTATCCGATCGCGCCCTATGGCATCCAGAGCGATGTGCGCGCCGGGATGGGGGTTTCCTATGCCAAGAATTGAAAGCGGCGACCTCGCTGCCGCCGCTAAGGTCAAGAGCTCAGGGATTTGATGGCATGACGTCCTCGTCGAGATTCGACATCGTGGTCTATGGCGCGACCGGCTTTACCGGGCAACTGGTCGCGGAATATCTGGCCGCCCATTATGTCGGTCCATCGGCGCCGACCTGGGCGCTGGCCGGCCGCAGCCTGGAAAAACTCGCCGCGGTCCGCGACGCGATCGGCGCGCCGGCCGATGTTGCGCTGATCGAAGCCGACGCCAGCGAGGAGGCCTCGCTGCGCTTGATGGTCGAGCAGGCCAGACTGGTCTTGACCACGGTCGGGCCGTATCAGCTCTATGGCTCGGCGCTGGTCGCGGCCTGCGCCGCCACCGGTACCGACTATGTCGACCTCTGCGGCGAGCCGGTCTGGATGCGCCAGATGATCGACGCGCACGAGGCGACCGCGCAAGAAAGCGGCGCCCGCATCCTGTTCTCCTGCGGCTATGATTCGATCCCGTTCGAACTCGGCGTGTATACTTGTCAGGACACCGCAAGGCAGGTGCTGGGTGCCGCGGTCAACCGGGTCAAATGCCGCGTCCGCGCCATGAAGGGCTCGTTCTCCGGCGGCACCGCGGCGAGCGCGAAGGCGACTTTCGCGGCGGCGGCGAAGGATCTCAGTCTGGTCACGCTGTTGAAAAATCCGTTCGCCCTGACGCCCGGCTTCGAAGGTCCAAAACAGCCGCCAGGCAACAAGCCGCTCTACGACGAAGACCTGCAATCGTGGACCGCGCCTTTTGTGATGGCCACCATCAATACCCGCAATGTCCACCGCTCCAACCTGCTGATGGGATTCCCCTACGGACGTGATTTTGTCTATGACGAGATGGTGCTGACCGGTGATGGCGAGCAAGGCGAAGCCAACGCCAAGCGCGTCGTGGCGGCCAATAATACGGAAAAGACCGGTGCGGGGGCCCCGAAGCCGGGCGAGGGGCCCTCGAAGGCAGAGCGCGAAGCTGGTCTCTACGACCTTTTGTTCGTTGGCTTCGCGCCCGACGGCCGCCAGGTTCGGGTCGCGGTCCGCGGCGATCGCGATCCCGGTTACGGCTCGACCTCGAAGATGGTGGCGGAATGCGCCATTGCCCTGCGCGAAGCGCCCGATGTCGCGGGCGGCATCTGGACCCCGGGCGCAGCACTTGGGAGCCGCCTGCTGACGCGGCTGGTCGACCATGCCGGCCTCAGCTTCGAGATTGAAAGCCAAGGCTAGAGCGTGGTTTGGCCGTGGTCGGCGCCGTCGGAGGCAGCAGGCGCCCGATCCGCGATCCCGACATAGGGCTGGGCGGCTACGAACATGCCCCACATTGCGCCGAGCATCAGCCAGAAATGCCGCCAGTGATCGGTATCGATGATGAAGCTTTCGCCGACAGTCCCGACAAACGCGGCGAAGATCGCCTGATAGGCGCGTTGCCAGGGGACGCGGACGAAGGCATGGCGGAATCCCATGATGAGGGTGATGAATACCAGCGCGGGATAGCAGATACCCGAGATCCAGCCGCCCGACATGAAGGCGTTCAAATAGGAATCATGGGTGTCTTCCGGGAAGTAGTTGTGGAACTGGAGCGGCCCGATACCGAACGGCAGGTCCAGCGCCATGTCGGCGCCGAGGATATACCTTCCGAACCGGCCGAAGCGGCCCTCGTCATAGCTTTGATCGAAGCTGGCGCGCTGCCGGAACATCTCGCTGATCGCATCCGACGACAACAGCATGGCGAGCAGCACGACCACAAGCAGGACGGCGACCATCGACATCACGATGATGCGGGAGCGTTGCGCGCGGGACGGGCTGGTAAGAACCATCAGCGCCAGCATGAACACCGCGGTGAACACCAGGCCTCCCCATGCCGCACGCGAAAATGCCACGAGGATCGCCAGCGCCATGATGCCGAGGAGAAATGTGCTGATCAGCGACTTACCGAGCCGATCGGAAACCACACTCTGCAGCGAAAACAGCGCCGGCAGCACCAGGAACGCACCGAGCACATTGGGATCCTTGAAGGTGCCGCGGGCGCGGCCGTACAAGGTCAACAGCTCGGAGCCGTCGGGAACCAGGTTGAAATAGCCGGCGATGCCGGCCGTGGCTGCAATAACCCCGGCCAGGATCAGGCCGCGCCGCAGCCAGTCCAGCCGGGCTGCGGTATCCTCGGAAACCGCCATGGCGAAGAATATCACCGTGGCCGCCATATACCAGGATGTCGCGATCCAGCTCGCGACATCTGTCTTGTCCATCAGCGGGGCCGCGCAGATCGAGTAGCCGAGATTGATCATGAACAACAGCAGCAGCAGCGGCATCAAAGCCAGCCGCAGGCTCAGCCCGGTGGCGACAAAGAAGATGGCGGCGGCCAGCGTCGCCAGTTCGTAGGGGCTGGGCTCTATGAACACGATCGCGCCGGCGACGCCGATCAGCCACATCAGCGCGTGCTGCAAGGCCAGAATGCGGGGCGCCGTCGCGGCCAGCGACGGCAAGCCAGCGTCTGTCGCCACCACGGAGATTTCGCTAGACATCGACCGACTTACGCAACTGAATTCCATACCTTCATCTAAACACCCGGCCAGAGCCGTCGCGCTCCTTTGCCACCCCACCTTGCTCCGACGCGTTATCGAAGACGGCCCGCAAGCCAGCCTTGATTTTTTCAGATCAATAGGCGTTCTCGTTCTTCATCAGCAGCGCCAGCGGCGTCTTGAGCACAATGTAGAGATCGAACAGCACCGACCAGTTCTCGATATAATAGAGATCGAATTCGACGCGTTTCTGGATCTTTTCCTCGCTGTCGACCTCGCCGCGCCAGCCGTTGATCTGGGCCCAGCCGGTGATCCCTGGCTTGACACGGTGACGCGCGAAATAGCCGTCCACGGCTTCATCGAACAGCCGGCTCTGCAGCTTGCCCTGTACCGCGTGCGGACGCGGACCGACCAGCGACAGGTTGCCCTTGAAAACCACATTGAACAATTGCGGCAGCTCATCGATGCTGGTCTTGCGGATGAAGCGTCCGACGCGGGTGACGCGGCTGTCGTTCTTGGTCACGACGTTGGTGGCGAGCGGATCGGCCTGGTCGTGGTAGAGCGAGCGAAACTTGTAGACGTCGATCCGCTCGTTGTTGAAGCCGAACCGCTTTTGCCGGAACAGCACCGGGCCGGGACTGTCGAGCCGGATCGCGAGCGCGACCAGCGCCATCAGCGGCAACGCCAACAGCAGCGCCAGCGCGCCGACAACGTGGTCGAACAGCCACTTCATCACCAGATCCCAGTCGGTGATCGGCGCCTCGAAGACGTCAAGGGTTGGGACCTTGCCGAGATAGGAATAGGAACGCGGCCGGAAGCGCAGCTTGTTGGTATGGGCGGAAAGCCGGATGTCCACCGGCAGCACCCATAGTTTCTTCAACATTTCCAGGATCCGCGTCTCCGCCGAGATCGGCAGCGCGAACAGTACAAGGTCGACGCGCGTGCGCCTGGCAAATTCGACGATGTCGTCAACCTTGCCCAATTTCGGGCTGCCGGCGCAGCTCTCCAGCGCGCGGGTGTCGTTGCGGTCATCGAAGACGCCGAGGATGTCAATGTCGGTGTCGTCCTGCGACTTGAGGGCCTTGATCAGCGTTTCTCCGGTCTCGTCCGAGCCGACCACGATGGTGCGGCGGTCAAGACGGCCTTGCCGCGCCCAGCGGCGCACCAGTCCCCGCACCAGCAGCCGTTCAGCCACCAGTCCGGCCAAACCCGTGATGTAAAACGCCGACAGCCAGAGTCGCGATACCTCGTTGCCCAGTTTCGCGAAGAAGGAGGCGCCGATGAACAGCAGAAAGACGAAGGCCCAGCTCGATCCCATTCGCGTCATCTGCCGGAGCTGGCCGCGAAATATCTCGACCTGGTAGATGTCGACGGCCTGGAAGCAGATCACGGATGTCGCCGACATGGCGATGATTGCCGCGACATATTGCCAGCTGAACCCGTCGATCCGCGCGGCATAACCGACATAGATCCCGATGCCGATCATGCTGAGCAAGACAAAGTCTGCGACCCGGACCCCGCCCGCGATGACGATAGGGGAATACGCCCGACGTACCTTCTGGCTGGCGACCGCGATCGCTGCCGGCGTCAGGCGCCGGCGTCGTTCCGGCGGCGCCTCACCAGCGACGGTGGCGGCGGCCGTCGCGGCCGCGGCATCCAGCATGGATCGTGCGTTGATCGGTTCCACTCTACCCAAATCCGCTTTTGCAGCCATCGCGTCAGGCACCCGCCGAGGCGGAATCCGCTTCTCACGGCTTAACGGACAAATCGGAAGAAACAGTTATCGTCGGTAAAGAATGGTTAACGAATTGGAAGGCGTCGCGATAACCAGCCAGCACGCCCTCGACCATGGCGGCCTGCGAAAAATGCTGATGCACGCGTTCACGGAGCGCCTTGGCGCGGACCGCGGTCCGGGCCGGGTTGTCGAGCGCCGCCGCAATCGCGTCCGCCATGGCGCCGGGATCATTGGGGGCAAACAAAGCCTCGCCATGGGGTCCGAAGATTTCCGGGATGCCGCCAACCTTGGCGGCCACCATGGCCATTCCGGCCGCCGCCGCTTCGATCACGACATAGGGCATCGAGTCGCCGCGGGAGGGAACGACCAGCAGGCCGCCCTTCGAGAAGCCGGTGCGGGCCTGGACGTGACCGATAAAGCGCACCGCTTCGGAGAGATCGAGCCTCCTCTGCACCTGGTGCTTCAGCCTGCCGGTTTCTTCGCCGTCGCCAGCCAGCGTCAGCTTGACCGGTCTTCCGGCGGCGCGGAGCCGGGCCACCGCGTCGATCAGCAGATCGGCGCCTTTGATGTGCCTGAACTCCCCGACATAGACCAGCTCGGTGGCGTCCGCCGCCCTGGCGACGGGATCGAACTCGTTCGCCGTGACGCCATTGAAGACGCATCGCACCAGCCCGGCCGGCGTTCCGATATTACGCTGATAGGTATCGCGCGCGAAGGCGCTTTCGAACAGGAACAGATCGGTGCTGTTCATCAGCAGGCGTTCGATGTGCCCGTAGACCGCGCCCTTCAGCGTTTCCAACGGATAATGCAGCGAACCGCCATGGGGCGTGTAAACCCGTATTCGTTGATCGGAACGGGACCGCAGCCGAATGAACGCGCCGGCCTTGGCGCCGTGGCCATGCAGGACGTCCGGATTGAGCTGCCGGATCAGCTGCATGAAGCGCAGCCAGACCGCGATGTCGGTGAGATGCGGTTCGCGATGAATGGCCAGACGATGCACGCCCAGTCGCAGCCGCGGCGCGATTTCCGCCAAAGCGGCCGCCGCCCGATCGCCGCCGGTGAGTTCGTCGGCGATGATGCCGACCTGGTGGCCGCGGTCGGCCTGTCCATTGGCGACATCCAGGATGTGGCGGAAGATTCCGCCGACCGGACCGCGTACCGCATGCAGGATGCGAAGAGGCCGACTAAATTTCATGGGCAGCTCCGCAACAGGCGTCGTCCGAGATCGCTTCGAGATCTGGCCAACGCGACAACGAGCGGCACGCGCGCGCCGTCCGGCGCGGCGTGCGGAAATTGGTGACAGGAATGATCGGCGCGGGCGTCCCACATCGGAAAGCCGTCTCCCTGGAAGTTTAACGCCGTCATTGCCAGCGCAGCGAAGCCATGCATCTCGCCACCAGCACGGAAGCTCGGTTGCTTCGTCGCTCTGCGCCTCGCAATGACGGCAAGGATGAATTGCTTACGATTAAAAACTTCCGCAATTAAGAAAACATGACCCCGCCCCCGAGATCGCCGGTTAACCGGACGGCAACCTTAATGCGGTGTAATTCGCCAGGTGCCAGTGAGCCGGGTTTAAAGTGAATCGTGGCGTCGGCGGGAGTGTACGATGCGTTGGGCGTTCTGGCGTTCAGACAAAAGCGAGCAGGCGTCGCGGACGCCCCCCCGGCTGCGCTCCGCCAAGCCGGCGGCGACCAGTGCCCCTGCGACCGCGACGGCTGATCTCGATCTGCGTGCGCTCGGCCTCGTGCTGGCGAGCAAGCGAAACTGGATCATCGTGCCCACGGCGGTGGCCGCCGTGCTGTCGATTGCCGCCGTCAATCTGGTCACGCCGCGCTACAAATCCGAAGCGCGGATCCTGATCGATGGACGTGAGAATATTTTTCTGCGGCCGAATGGCGAGAAGAGCGAGGAACGCACCACGCTCGATGCCGAGGCGGTGGCAAGTCAGGTCCAGCTGCTGCTGTCGCGCGATCTGGCGCGGGAGATCATCAAGAAGAACAAGCTCGCCGAGCGGCCTGAATTCGATCCGGTGCTGCAGGGCTTCTTGCCGCTGAGGTCGCTGCTGGCGCTGTTCGGAATCGGTCGGGATCCACTGTCGCTGACCCCGGAAGAGCGCGTGCTGGACGCGTTTTTCGAGCGCTACACCGCCTATGTGGCCGATAAATCGCGGGTCGTCGTGATTGAGTTTCAGTCGCGCGATCCGGATCTCGCGGCCCGCGTCGCCAACTCGATCGCCGAAGGCTATCTGGCGGTGCAGCAGTCGGCGCGCCAGGAGCAGGCCAAATCCGCCAGCCAATGGCTGTCGGGCGAAATCGACAGCCTGCGCAAGAAAGTCGCCGAAGCGGAATCCCGGGTGGAGGAGTTTCGCTCAAGATCCAGCCTGTTTGTCGGCACCAACAATACCATGCTCTCCAACCAGCAGATGGGCGAGCTGAACACCCAGTTGAACAACGCGCGGGCCGCCAGATCCGATGCGGAATCGAAGGCGCGGCTGATCAAGCAGATGCTGCAGAGCGGCATGCCGATCGAGGCCTCCGAGATCCTCAATTCCGAACTGGTCCGACGGCTTGACGAGCAGCGGGTGACGTTGCGGGCCCAGCTCGCCGAGCAGTCGGCGACGCTGCTCGATGGCCATCCCCGCATCAAGGAATTGAAGGCCCAGCTTGCCGATCTCGACAGTCAGCTTCGCGAGGAGGCGGGCAAGATCTCGCGCGCGCTTGAAAATGATGCGCGGATCGCCGAGGGCCGGGTGGATGGCCTGAGCGCCAGCCTGGAACAATTGAAGCGGCAGGCGACCTCGTCCAATGGCCAGGATGTCCAGCTGCGGGCCCTGGAGCGCGAAGCCAAGGCGCAGCGTGATCTCCTGGAATCCTATTTGGCGAAATATCGCGAGGCGAACACCCGTGAAAACATTGAGGCGGCGCCGGCCGATGGCCGCATCATATCGCGCGCCACCGTCTCCAATACCCCGGCCTATCCGAAGAAGCTGCCGATCGTGCTGATCGCCACGCTGGCGACACTGGTGCTGAGCGCTGGCGCGATCGCGACCGGCGAGTTGCTGCGGATGACGGCGCCACGCGCGATGCTCGCTGCGACGACGGCAGCGGCAGCCCCGCGCGCGCCGGCCGTGGCCGCCTTTGCCCCGGTCGGCGTCGCTGCGGCCGCGGTTGAACCGCTTCCGGTGATCAACGCGCCGCCGATCGCGGCGGCGGCGCCGGTGATGCTGCGCGAATCCCCTCCAGCGCATCCGGCCGAATCCGGCGCCGGGCAGGCGTCCGGACGGACGGAAATCGAACGCCTCGCCGATCGGATGCGTGGTTCGGGCGAGACCACCCGCAAGGTCACCGTCCTCGGCACCGCCGCCGGCGAAGCCGTCACCGCGACCGCGCTGACCTTGGGCCGCCTGCTGTCGCAGCATGCCAGGATCGTGGTGGTTGATCTGGCGGCGTCGTCATCGATGATATCGGCGGCTTCGCTCGATCCCGGCGCGCCGGGGCTGTCGGACCTGCTATCGGGCGAAGCTTCGTTTGCGCAGGTCATTACCAAGGACCGGCTGTCGCGCGTTCACCTGGTCAGCGCCGGGCGGACCGGCGCGGATCGCTCGCTGCTGCAATCGCCGCAGCTGACGCTGGCGATCGACGCCCTGCTGCGGGTCTATGACCAGGTGGTGCTGGACGCGGGCAACGCCGCCGACCTGCCGGCAGAGCTGTTGACCGCGCAGGCCCGCGCCTTGGTGGTGCCGGATGCATCGATGTCCGCCGAGGGCCGGACGCAGATGTCTGAGCAGTTGAAGGCGGCGGGCTTCGGCGAGGTGACGATGCTCAGCCAGGCGCCGTTGCCGGCGCCCCAGCCGCAGGTCGAGGCCGCCTGAGGTCATACGCACACGCAGGCGCCGGCTTCTGGTTCAGGACAGCAGGCCTCGCAGCCGCTGCGCGGCCGCCAGCAGGTTCGGGTTGTGCTTGACCAGATATTTGGCGCGCGTCAGGCCCGACATCGCAGCCGCGGCGATGACGCCACGCAGGCTGAGCGGAATGAAACTGTCGAAAATCGGCTCGTCGCTCTTGCAAAAAGAATTTTTATAGCCGTCCGCTCCGACGCCCATATCGAGCTCCCGAAAGCCGCGTTTGGCGTAATGATCGACGATCATGCGCGTCAGGATCAGTCCGGGGCTCAGCCGTGAATGGGCTGAGATCGTATAGGTATTGAACATCATGGAAATGCGGTGGCCGTCGGCGATCCCGGCGAAGATCGCGATCACCTCGTCGTCGCATTCCAGCGCGTGAAGGTCGATGACACGGCCGCCGTCCGGCAGCCGGGTCAGGCAGGCGTGGCGGATGAACGGCTCGACGCCGGGCTTGGCGAACACGTTGGGAAGTTTTTGCTCGGCCATCCGCATCGGCTTGGTGGCAAAGAACCAGTCGAGCAGCCGCCGGATGTCGTCATCGGAGGTGGCCAGGTGATGACGGTAGCCCTTGAGCTGCCGCAGCTTGCGTTCCTTGCCCTGCAAGCGGCGCCGCAGCGAGGGGCTGATCAGGGCGTCGGGCGCGGTGCCCGGCGGCATCAGCAGCAGCGGGCAATCATTGGCCGAGGCCTGATGCGGCAGCATCGCCAGCGGGTTCGGCAGATCGCGCCAGTGCTTCGGCTGCTGACAGAGCACGAGCAGGTCGGCGCCGCCTTGCGCGCGCAGCGCCGAGATCACGGTGTGAAGGTCGGCGATGGTGGCGGAGGCGGCGAACTCCCGGTCGCACAGCGCCATGTTGAAATTGGCATGCTTGCCGCCCATGAAGCGCGCGGTATCAACGCCAAGCTGCCGTCGGATCGCCAGTGGCAACAGCAGCAGCGGCCGGCGTTCCCCGTCATGGGCCACCAGGATGAAGGGTCGAAGCCCATGGCGGGCGCCAACCTCCCGCTGCCAGGCGCTCAGGAAGTCGAACCGCTGATACGGCGTCAGCAGCTGATGCCGGTCCTCAAACAGGCGCCAGATCGGCTCGGCCGCCTCGAGATCGTGGAGGATGTCCAATCCGGCGACGCCCGTCGTTCGTGGCCGCGCTGCAGCGTCCGCGACAAGAGCTGGTAGCGCGGCGGGCAGAGCCATTGCGGAACCTTTGACGAGAGATCCATTAACCTTTTGCGACCCCGCCCGACACTCGCAAAGAAATGTCAACAAAAAGTAATGATAATGGCCCGGGTGCGGGGTGGGAATGATCCGCGATCGGGGGACATCAGTTGCGGTCCGACATGAGCCTTTCGGCGCGCCTGCGTCTGGAATTGAGCTGGTTCAGCGGCCTCGCCTGGCTGCGCGGACGGACCGCCCGCGGCGATGGCGTGATCCTGCAGTTCGAACGGGTGCGTCCGCGGCGCCTGGCGAAGTTTCAGCCGCAGCAATCCCGCGAGGTCACGCCGGAGTTCCTCGACCGCACCCTGACGTCGTTGAAACGCTGGAAATTTGACATCGTCTCGATCGACGAAGCGTGCCGGAGGGCGGTCACCCTGGCGCGGCCAGGTCGATTTGTCAGCCTGACCTTCGATGGTGGCGCCAAGGATCTGATCACGTCCGCCTATCCGGTGCTGGCGAAACATCGCGTGCCGTTCACGGTCTATGTCCCGACCGCGTTTCCGGACGGGCTTGGGCAGGCCTGGTGGCTTGCGCTGGAAGCGGTGATCGCCGGGCAGGATCGCGTC
>Ga0302319_10013062_pt1 | contig 15598 bp, 5 predicted proteins | sample Bog_T0_2_FD_203319 | JGI IMG/M metagenome (GOLD analysis project Ga0302319, IMG submission 203319) | Peat permafrost microbial communities from Stordalen Mire near Abisko, Sweden - Bog_T0_2 | ecosystem: Environmental > Terrestrial > Soil > Wetlands > Peat | place: Sweden: Abisko, Stordalen Mire... | reverse complement strand
TGATCGCGCTCGGCCTGGAGGGCAAAGTCGATCATCATGATGGCGTTCTTTTTCACAATGCCGATGAGCAGGATGATGCCGATCAACGCGATGATGCTCAGCTCGGTCCCCGTCAGCATGAGGGCCAGGATGGCGCCGACGCCGGCCGGCGGCAGCGTGGAGAGAATCGTAAGCGGGTGAATCAGGCTCTCGTAGAGAATGCCCAGCACAATGTAGACGGCAACCACCGCGGCAAGGATGAGATAAGGCTCGTTCTTGAGCGAGTCCTGGAAGGCCTGCGCGGTGCCCTGAAAGGTGGCGTGGATGGCGGAGGGCATGTTCATCTCGCGCTGGGCCTTCTCGAGAGCGGTGACCGCATCGCCCAGCGCCACGTTTGGCGCCAGGTTGAACGTGAGCGTGATGGCCGGGTACTGGCCCTGGTGGTTCACCTGCAGCGAGGTGCGTCTTGCCTCGTACCTTGCAATGGTCGAGAGCGGCACCATGGCCCCGCTCGATGACTTGACGAAGATGCCGTTCAGCGCGTCCGGGCTGAGCTGATACTTGGGGTCCACTTCCATCACGACAAAGTACTGGTTCAGCCCGGTGTACATGGTGGAGACTTCGCGCTGGCCAAAAGCGTCGTAGAGCGTATTGTCGATGGCCGCCGCGGAGATGCCCAGCCGGGAAGCAGTGTCCCGATCGACCACAAGATTGGCTGCCAGGCCCTGGTTCTGCTGGTCGCTGGAGACGTCGCGCAACTCAGGCATGGCGCGCATGCGAGTCATCAATTGTGGCGCCCATGTGTTCAGTTCGGTGAGGTCCTCATCGGAGAGTGTGAACTGGTATTGGGCGGCGCTGCCGCGGCCGCCGATCTGGATGTCCTGCTGCACCTGGAGGTAGAGTGTTGCGCCGGGCACGCTGGTGAGCTTGCGGCGCAGGCGGTTTACCACCTGGTCGGCGGTCACGCGTCCCGGCCGCTGGTCGAGCGGCTTGAGCGCGACAAACATGTTGCCGATGTTGGTGCTGCCGCCGCCCGGACCGCCGCCGCCGACGAATGCCGTGACGGAGCCGATGGCTGGATCGTCCAGCACCATCTGCGCCAATTGGCGCTGCTTGTCGCGCATGGCGGGAAAGCTGATGTCCTGCGCGGCCATGGTGCGCCCGCCCATGCGGCCGGTGTCCTGCTGCGGGAAGAAGCCCTTGGGCACGATGATGTAGAGGTAAACGCTCAGCGCCATGGTGCCGAGTGTGATGCACAGCATGATGGTCTGGTGGCGCAGCACCCAGCGCATCCCAGAGGCATATTCGTTGTGGAGCCAATCGAAGGCTTTCTCGCTGGCCCGGTAGATGCGGCCGTGACGGCGATCGTCGTGCGCGCGAAGAAAGTGCGCGCAGAGCATGGGCGTAGTCGTGAGCGACACCAGAAGCGAGACGGCAATGGCCACCGACAGCGTGACGGCGAACTCGCGGAACAGCTTGCCCACGATGCCGCCCATCAGCAGAATGGGAATGAAAACTGCGATCAGCGAGGTGCTCATCGAGAGCACGGTGAAGCCGATCTCCTTGGAGCCCTTCATCGCCGCTTCAAACGGCTTCATGCCCATCTCGAGATAGCGCGTAATGTTCTCGATCACCACGATGGCGTCGTCCACAACGAAGCCGGTGGCAATGGTGAGCGCCATCAGCGAGAGGTTGTCGATGGTGTAGCCCACCAGGTACATCACGCCGAAGGTGCCGACCAGCGAGAGCGGCACGGCCACAGAAGGAATGATGGTGGCCCACACCTCGCGCAGGAACAGGAAGACCACCAGCACCACGAGCACGACGCTGATCATCAGCGAAATCTCTACGTCGCGCACGCTGGCGCGGATGGTGGTGGTGCGGTCCACGGCAACGTTGATCGTGATGGTGGGCGGGATGGCAGCCTGCAGGCGCGGCATCTCTGCCATCACGTTGTCTACCGTCTGGATCACGTTGGCGCCCGGAATCTTGAAGACGATAATCAGGATGGCGTCTTTGAGTTGCCCCGGCGGCCCGCCCGGGTTGTTGATGCCGGAGACGCCGGCGGTGCGGATGTCCGCGGTATCGTTGGTAATGGTGCCCAGGTCGGCCACGCGCACCGGCGCGCCGGTCTGCCTGTTATAGCCGGCGATGATGGGAGCGTAGTCGCTAGCCTTGAAAATCTGGTCGTTGTCGCTGATCAGCCAGCGATTGTCGGCGTTCTGAAACGCGCCCTTGGGCCGGTTGGCATTGGCGCCTGCCAGTGCGACGCGCACCGCGTCGAGTCCGACGCCGTTGGCGCCCAGTTGCATGGGGTTCAGTTCCACGCGCACCGCGGGGCTGGAGCTGCCGCCCACGAACACCTGGCCCACGCCCTGGATTTGCGCAATCTTCTGCGACAGGATGGAGTCGGCCATGTCGTAAATCTGCGGCTTGGTCACCACGTCGGAGGTGAGCGTGAGAATGAGGATGGGCGCTTCAGCGGGGTTGGCCTTGCGGTAGCTCGGGTTCTGGGGCAGGTAAGACGGGAGCTGGCTGCGCGCCGCGTTGATAGAGGCCTGCACGTCGCGGGCGGCTGCGTCGATGTTGCGGTTGATGTCGAACTGCAGTGAAACCGAGGCCGAACCCAGCGAACTGGACGAGGTCATCTGGTTGACGCCCGCAATGCGCCCGAACTGCCGCTCCAGCGGCGTCGCCACCGACGATGCCATGGTCTCCGGGCTTGCGCCGGGCAGGCCCGCGCCCACGCCGATCACCGGGAAGTCCACGTTGGGCAGCGAGGCCACGGGCAGCAGCGAATACGCCACCGAGCCGGCCAGCAGCAGGGCCAGCGAGAGCAGCGACGTGGCTACCGGGCGCTGAATGAATGGTGCCGAAAGATGCATGAGTCGCGGTTCCTGGTAAACGAATTCCTGTTGAGTCCCTTAGTCCCTGGTCCCCTGGTCCCTTAGCCCCTTAGTCCCCTGGTCCCTTAGTCCCCTGGTCCCTTAGTCCCCCGCCGCCGTTTCTGTCAAGTAGCTGGAGGTAATCTCGCGTGGCTTCATCCGCTGCGCCAGCTTGTCAAAGTAGAGATAGATCACCGGCACAGTGAAGAGAGTGAGCAACTGCGAGAAGATGAGCCCGCCCACGATTGTGATGCCCAGCGGCTGGCGCAACTCCGCTCCCACGCCTCCGCCCAGCCACAGCGGCAAGCCACCCAGCAGCGCCGCCATGGTGGTCATGATGATCGGCCTGAACCGCAACTGGCAGGCCTGGAAGATGGCCGCTTCGGCGGTCTTGCCCTCGTTGCGCTCGGCCTGCAGCGCAAAGTCGATCATCATGATGGCGTTCTTCTGCACGATACCGATGAGCAGGATGATGCCGATCAGCGCAATCACGCTGAACTCCACCCGCGTTATCAGGAGCGCCAGCAGCGCGCCCACGCCGGCCGAAGGCAGCGAAGAGATGATGGTGATGGGGTGGATGTAGCTCTCGTAAAGCACGCCCAGCACAATGTAGACGGTGACCAGCGCGGCCAGAATCAGCAGAGGCTCGTTGGCCAGCGAGGTCTGGAAGGCGGCGGCCGTGCCCTGGAAGCTGGCGTTGATGGCCGTCGGCATCTGGATACGCTGCTCCACGCGCTTGACAGCGGTGACCGCGTCGCCCAGCGCCTTGCCCGGCGCCAGGTTAAAGCTCACCACGGTGGAGGGGAACTGACCCTGGTGGCCAATGGCCAACTGCGCCGTGGTCTGCTCCCAGTGTGCCACCATGCTCAGCGGAACCTGCGTGCCGTTGCCCGATTTCACGAAGAGGTTGTTCAATACCGTGGGATCGGTCTGGAAGTTCGGCGCTACCTCCATGACCACGTGGTACTGGTTGAGCTGCGTAAAGATGGTGGAGACCTGGCGCTGCCCAAAGGCGTCGTAGAGAGTATTGTCCACATCCGCCATGGCGATGCCCAGCCGCGCCGCGGTGTCGCGGTCAATCACCAGCTTCGCGCCCAGGCCCTGGTCCTGCAGGTCGCTGGCCACGTCGGTTACTACGTTTTCCTTGGCCAGTTCGGTCACCATCAGGCGCGTGTACTTGGCCAGCTCGGTCTGGTCCGGGTCCTCGAGCGAATACTGGAACTCCGTCCGGCTCACTCGATCTTCCACCGTCAGGTCTTGAAGAGGCTGCAGGAAGAGTTGGATATCCGTTGCGGCTTGCAGCTTCGGTTGCAACCGCCGAATCACCTCGGTCGCTGAGATCTTGCGCACTTCAAGCGGCTTCAGGTTGATCTGGATGCGCCCCGAGTTGAGCGTGGTGTTCGATCCGTCCACGCCGATGAACGACGAAATGTTATCCACCGCCGGGTCCTTCAGCAGGATGTCTACCAGCCGTTGCTGCCGCTCTGCCATGCTGGCGAAACTCACCGTCTGCGGAGCCTCGCTGATACCCAGAATCACGCCCGTGTCCTGCACCGGAAAGAAACCCTTGGGGATGAAGAGGAAGAGGAGAACAGTAGCCACCAGCGTGCCGATGGTCACCAGCAACGTGGTGAAGCGATGGCGCAGAACAAACTGCAGCCCGCGACCATACGACGCGATGACGGAGTTGAAGACCTTCTCTGACCAGTAATAGAAGCGGGTCTGCTTGGCTGTCTTCTTGTCCTGCAAAATGCGCGAGCACATCATGGGAGTCAGCGTCAGCGAGACAAAGGCCGACACCAGGATGGTGACCGCGAGAGTCACTGCAAACTCGCGGAACAGCTTGCCCACCACGTCGCTCATGAACAGAAGCGGGATCAGCACCGCGATCAGCGAAACCGTCAGCGACATGATGGTGAAGCCGATCTGCTCGCTGCCCTTGAGCGCCGCCCTCATGGGGCTGTCGCCTTCTTCAATGAATCGGGAAATGTTCTCGATCATCACGATGGCGTCGTCCACCACAAAGCCCGTGGAGATGGTGAGCGCCATCAGCGTCAGGTTGTTCAGCGAATAGCCCAGCAGGTACATCACGCCGAAGGTGCCCACAATCGAGAGCGGCACTGCGACCGAGGGAATGATGGTGGCCGCCAGGTTGCGCAGAAACAGGAAGATGACCATGACCACCAGGGCCACGGTAAGCATCAGCTCAAACTCAACATCGCGAACCGAAGCGCGGATGGTTACCGTGCGGTCCGTCAGCACCTTCACCTGTACCGACGCCGGAAGGCTGGCCTGCAACTGCGGCAGCAGCTTGTGGATGCGGTCCACCACGGCAATGATGTTGGCGCCCGGCTGCCGCTGGATATTGACGATCACCGCCGGCTGGCGGTCCATCCATGCGGCCTGCTGTGAGTTCTCCGCTGCGTCCACAATGGTGGCCACATCGCTGGCCCTGACCGCCGCTCCGTTGCGGTAGGCAACGATGACCGGCAGATAGTCGGCGCTGGAGGTCAACTGATCGTTGGCGCCGATGGTGTAGGACTGGCGGTTCCCGTTCAGCGTGCCCTTGGCCTGGTCCACGTTCGCCGCAGCCATCGCCAGGCGCAGGTCCTCTAGGCTCAGGTTGTAGGCGGCAAGCTGCGTCGGGTTGGCCTGGATGCGGACCGAGGGCTTCTGGCCGCCGGCGATCGAAACCAGGCCGACGCCGGTGACCTGGGAGATCTTCTGCGCCAGGTTGGTGTCTGCCGCGTCTTCGATCTTGTCCAGCGGCAGCGAGTCCGACGTAAGCGCCAGCGTCATGATGGGCGCGTCGGCCGGGTTCACCTTGCTGTAGATGGGCGGGTTGGGCAGGTCCTGGGGCAGGAAGCTGTTGGCCCCGTTGATGGCTGCCTGCACTTCCTGCTCGGCAACGTCGATGTTCTCGTCCAGGTTGAACTCGAGCGTGATCACCGAGCCCCCGCCGGAACTGACCGAGGTCATCTGCTTCAGGCCCGGCATCTGGCCGAATTGCCGCTCCAGCGGAGAGGTCACCGACGAGGCCATCACCTCAGGTCCCGCGCCGGGATAGAAGGTGAGCACCTGGATGATCGGGTAGTCCACCTCAGGCAGGGCAGAAACCGGAAGCTGCTGGTAGCCCACAAAGCCGGCCAGCAAAATCGCCGCCATCAGCAGCGAAGTAGCTACCGGGCGCAGAATAAAGGGCCGGGAAGGACTCAGGCTCACTTCTTTTCCCTCGAATCGGTTTTGCCATTCCACTTTCCGCCGGCAGGCGCGCCGGCGCCAGGCTGTGCGGCGCCGGGGGCCGCAACAGGAGCACCCTGTCCGCCGGCACCCTGTCCAGCGCGCTGGCGGGCCACGCTGGCTGTTACAAGCGCTCCCGGACGCAGCCGGTCCGCGCCGTCAATCACCACGTTCTGTCCCGCCCCCAGGCCAGAGTCCACAATCGTCAACTGGCCCTCGGCCAGGGCCACCTTGATCGGCTGGATGCGCGCGGTGGCCGTTCCCTTGGCGTCGGTGTCCACCACCCACACATAGGATCCCTGCAAACCGGTCTGGATGGCGGCCGAAGGAACCACGAGGGCATTGGGCCGGTCTTCCAGTACCAGGTGGATGTTCACAAACTGATTGGGAAACAGCGCCTGGTCCTTGTTGTCGAACACCGCCTTCAGCTTGTCGGTTCCGGTGGTGGTGTCAATCTGGTTGTCGGCCGTCAGCAGCAGGCCGCTCGCGATCTTCTGCACGTCGCCGCGGTCGTACGCGTCCACGGGCAGGCGGCGGTCGGTCGCAAGTTTGTGCAGCACCTGGGGCAACTGATTCTCCGGCAGCGTGAAGTAGACCGCCATTGGCTGGAATTGGTTGATGACCACCAGGTTCGTGGTGTTGGCCGTGATAATGTTCCCTGGGTCCACCAGGCGCAGGCCGATGCGGCCGTTGATGGGCGACTGGATAGTGCACCAGTTCAGTTGCAATTGGGCCGTCTCAATGGCGGCCTTGTCGGACTCGATGGCGCCCAGGTACTGGCCCTGCGCGGCCTCATCGGTGTCCACCGTCTCCTTTGAAACCACGCCTGCGTCATACAGCGCCTTGTAGCGCTTGTACTCCGCCTGGGCGTTCTTCAGCAGGGCCTGATCGTGGGCCAGCGTGCCCTTGGCCTGATCCAGCGCCGCCTGGTAGGGCCGGGGGTCGATCACCATGATCGTCTCGCCCTGCCTCACCTGCTGCCCCTCGGTAAACTTCACTGGCTCCAATTCGCCGCTTACGCGCGCCTTGACCGTGACGCTCATGTAAGGCGTCACCGTTCCCAGCGCGGTCAGAAAGATCGGCATCGGCTTCGTTTCGGCAGGGATCACCTGCACCGGTACCGGGCGGTTCATCAGCGCAGCCGCCTGGCTGGCGGTGTTGGCCGCGGTCTGCAGTTGGTTCTGGTGAATCCGCCAGACGATGAAGCCCAATGCGCAAACCAGCAGCACGTAAAACAGAATGCGGAAGAAAGAGCCCTTGCGGGCGGGCGGCTGGACAGGTGCATTGTCGGTGGACAGATGGGACTCTGGAGTTCCTTCAAATGACATGGTATCGATTCCCGTCGTTTCTTGAGTGAATGCCCTAAGGGGCGCCTCTGCGGCCAGGACCCGAAAACGGTCACACTGCCCGCCTACGTTTGTAGGGACGCATCTGTTTCAGCGGAAGTTTCGTTCTTCTTTAATCCGCATCCATGCAGATGCTCAGGTATTGGATGGTTCTTGTATCCCCTAAGTTGCGAGCCGGAACCATTGTATGCGAATCGGCCCAAGCGGCGGCAACAGTGTCACGCGGCCCATCAAGAGTGTTTAGACGCCCGTTTGCACGGGGAGATTACGCGGGCCGCCTGCCGATTCCTTTTGAATATTCGGTGGGTCGGCTCACAACCCGGCGCGGCCGCTTGAGCGTCGAGTCCCGCGAGGTCCTGCCACGCATCCTTTCCTGCCGTTCCGCCATCCTACGGTGCAGTGTGCCTTGCCGCCCATGCACTTGCGCACAGCGATACCCCGCCCGTTGTTCTACCATGAGATGTTCACTGTTTCGATGCCTTGGGCGCCGGCGGCTTTGCCGTACGGAGCCAGAAACCCGGCGAGCCGGCACGGGCTGAACTTTAAGCGCTGAACCTTAAGAGTGACTTAAGGTCTGGAACCGCAAGATACTCCAGGAGCGTAAGAGCCACCGTGAGCCCGGCTCAGGAGCGAGTACCTGCCCTATGTGGATTGTCCGGCTTGCGCTGCGGCGGCCTTATACCTTCGTCGTATTTGCGCTTTTGATTCTGATCCTTGGCGCCTTCAGCATTGAAACAATGCCGACGGATATCTTCCCCAACATCGACATTACCGTCGTTACCGTAATCTGGGGCTACGGCGGCCTCTCCGCGCAGGAGATGGCCACGCGCATCGTTACGCCCAGCGAGCGCGTCATGACCTCCACGGTCAACGACATTGAGCACATCGAGTCGCAATCGCTCAACTCGACCGGCGTCATCAAGATATTCTTCCAGCCCCACGTCAACATCGCCAACGCCGTGGCCCAGGTCACGGCCGTCAACCAGGTGATGCTGCGCGCCCTGCCGCCGGGCACTACGCCGCCGTTCATCATCCAGTACAACGCTTCCAGCGTGCCTATCCTGCAGCTCGGGCTCTCCGGCCAGGGACTCAATGAGCAGCAGCTGAACGACCTGGGCCAGAACAACATCCGCGTTCAGTTGGCCACCGTGGAAGGCGCCTACACGCCGTTTCCCTACGGTGGCAAGCAGCGTCAGGTGCAGGTGGACCTGGACCTCGTCGCCCTCCAGTCCAAGGGCCTTTCGCCGGTTGACGTGGTCAACGCCATCAGCGCGCAGAACCTGATTGCGCCCTCCGGCACCATGAAGATTGACCGCTACGAATACGCGGTCGAAACCAACTCGGCCCCCTCGGTCATCAACGAACTCAACGACCTGCCCGTAAAGGCCGTCAACGGCGCGATCATCTACATCCGCGACGTGGCCCACGTGCGCGACGGCAACTCGCCGCAGACCAACATTGTTCGCGTGGACGGCAAGCGCGCCATCCTGATGAGCATCATGAAGATCGGCTCGGCCTCCACGCTCGACATCATCACCGGCGTGCGCTCCAAGCTGGAGAGCATCAAGACCCAGTTACCGCCCCAGCTCCAGATCAACACGCTCTCCGACCAGTCGATCTTTGTTCGCGGCGCCATTGACGGCGTGGTGCGCGAGGCCATTATCGCCGCCTGCCTCACCGCCATCATGATCCTGGTCTTTTTGGGCAGTTGGCGCTCCACGGTCATCATCGCGGTCTCCATTCCGCTCTCCATCCTCTGCTCGCTCAGCGTGCTGGCCATGCTCCGCGAGACCATCAACATCATGACTCTGGGAGGCATGGCGCTGGCCGTCGGCATCCTCGTCGATGACGCCACCGTCGCCATTGAGAACATCAATCGCAACCTCGAAGCCGGCAAGGAATTGGAGCAATCCATTCTCGACGGCTCCGCGCAGATCGCCATCCCCGCTCTCGTCTCCACTCTCGCCATCTGCATCGTCTTCGTGCCCATGTTCTTCCTGAGCGGAGTGGCGCGGTACCTGTTTGTCCCCATGGCAGAGGCCGTGGTCTTTGCCATGCTGGCCAGCTACCTGCTTTCACGAACCCTGGTCCCCACCATGGCCAAGTACATGCTCAAAGAGCACTCCGACGCAGAGGCAGAGAAGAAGCGCACAACGCGCAATCCCTTCATTCGCTTTCAAAGCGGATTCGAGCAGGGTTTCGAGAAGTTCCGCCACGCCTATCTCAGTCTGCTGACCCTGTGCGTGGACCACGCGGTGCTCTTTCTCGTCCTCTTCCTTGCCTTTGCCGTGGGCTCCGTCGTGATTCTGGAGCCGTGGCTGGGCCAGGACTTCTTCCCCTCGGTCGATTCAGGCCAGTTCAAGATTCACGTCCGCGCCCGCACCGGAACCCGCATTGAAGAGACCGCTTCTCTCTGTGACCACATCGACTCCACGATCCGCCAGAATGTTCCGGCCAGCGAATTGGTCACCATCGTCGACAACATTGGCCTGCCCTACTCCGGCCTGAACCTGGCCTACTCCACCTCCGCACCCATCGGCCCGGCCGACGCGGACATCCAGGTGCAGTTGACCGCGGACCACCGCCCCACCGCCGAGTATGTTGAGAGACTGCGCACCGTGCTCAATCGCCAGTATCCCGGCGTCATCTTTTACGTGCTGCCGGTTGACATCGTCACGCAGATTCTCAACTTCGGCCTGTCCGCCCCTATCGACATCCAGATCATGGGCCCCAACATGGCCGACAATCGCGCCCTGGCCGAGCGCATGAGCGACGAGATCCGCTACATCCCCGGCGCCGCCGACGTCCGCATTCAGCAGCCCTTCAACTATCCCAAGATGACGGTGGACGTGGACCGCACCCGCGCCCAATCCATCGGCCTCACGCAGAAAGACGTTGCGCAGAGTTTGCTTGTCGCCCTCAGCGGCAGCTTCCAGACCAGTCCCAGCTTCTACCTCGACCCCCGCTCCGGCGTTACCTATAACGTTGCCATTCAGGCGCCGCAGTACGGCGTGGACTCGCTGGCCGCGCTCAAGAGCCTCCCTGTCACCGGCTCTGCCATGGCGCGCACGGTCAGCGGCTCGGCAGCCACCGGCGCGCCCGGTACCCAGCCGCCCATTGAGGTGCTCGGCAGCCTGGCCACCGTCACACCGGGAGCAGAACTCGGCACCGTGAGCCACTACGACGTTCAGCCGGTCATCGACATCTATTCCAACGTGGATGGAACCGACCTCGGCACCGTGACCAAATCGGTTGAAAGCGTGATCGCCCGCCACGAGAAGAACAAGGAACTGCCCCGCGGCTCTCACTTTGAGCTCCGCGGCCAGAGCGAGACCATGAAGAGTTCCTACATGGGCCTGCTCGGCGGCCTGGTCTTTTCCATCCTGCTGGTTTACCTGCTCATCGTGGTCAACTTCCAGTCCTGGCTTGATCCGTTCCTCATCATTTCCGCGTTGCCTGCAGCCCTGGCCGGCATTGTCTGGTTCCTGTTCATCACCAACACCCGCCTCAGCGTGCCCGCGCTCACCGGCGCCATCATGTGCATGGGCGTGGCCACGGCCAACTCCATCCTCGTGGTCAGCTTTGCCCGCGAGCAGTTGGAGACGCTGGTCGGCGACGCACGCCGTGCCGCGCTCAACGCCGGCTTCGTCCGCCTGCGCCCGGTGCTGATGACCGCGCTGGCCATGATCATCGGCATGGTGCCCATGGCGCTTGGCCTGGGTGACGGCGGAGAGCAGAACGCTCCGCTGGGCCGTGCCGTCATCGGCGGACTGCTGCTGGCCACCGTGGCTACCCTGTTCTTTGTGCCCGCCTTCTTTTCCGTGGTTCACAAGCGCCGCAGCCCGGCCCATGCTGCTGCCCACGCCGCTACAACCTATGACGAGTTCGATGAGATACCGGAGTAATCGCTTATGAGCAACCAACCCAACAACCCGCAGGCAGCCAACGACCATGAGCAGGCGCCCGAGCAGAAGCCCATTCAATCGCGCACGGCGCTGCTCGGCATTGCGGTGGTGGTAGTTCTCACCGTGCTGCTTGCGGTCTTCGGCGCGCTGCACCGCAGCCATGCGGATACCGTGCTGGCCCAGCGCACCATTGACCTGGCAGCGCCCACCGTCATCGTTGCCCCGGCCAAACCGGGCGCTCCCGTCGACAGCTTTGTCCTGCCCGGCAACGTCAGCGCATACACTGACTCACCCATCTACGCCCGCACCTCGGGCTACCTCACTCGCTGGTACTTCGACATCGGCGCGCGTGTGAAGAAGGGCGCTCTACTGGCCGAGATCTCCACGCCGGAAGTGGACCAGCAACTGGCGCAAGCTGAAAGTGAGCTGACCACCGCGCAGGCCAACGCCAACAACGCGCGCATCCAGGCCGAGCGTTACACCGGCCTCGTCAAGTCCGACGCCGTCTCCCGCCAGGACACGGACACATTCGTCAACCAGGCCGCGGCCACCGCAGGCGCAGTCCGCTCCGCGCAGGCCAACGTCGAGCGTCTTCGCCAGTTGCAATCGTTCCAGAAGGTCTTCGCGCCGTTTGACGGCGTCATTACCGCGCGCACCGTAGATACGGGCCAGCTCATCGACCCCGGCGCAGGCAAGGAGCTCTTCCATCTCCAGGCCATTCAGACCCTCCGGGTCTACGCCAACCTGCCACAGAGCTACTCGCAAACCATCAAGCGCGGCTCCAAAATCGACCTCACTTTTGACGAGCATCCGGGCAAGACCTACCAGGGCACGCTCGAGCGCACCTCAGACGCCATCGATCCAGTCAGCCGCACCCTGCTCGTTGAGATCGACGTAAACAATCGCGCCAACGACCTCATGCCCGGTTCGCTGGCCCAGGTTCACTTCAAGACACCGCCTCGCGGCCAGAGCCTTGTTGTGCCCACCTCCGCGCTCATCTTTCGCAAAGAAGGGCTGCGCGTCGGCACCGTCGTCAACGGCAACATCGCGCACCTGGTTCCAGTAGTCATCGGTGAAGACGACGGCGCAACCGTGCAGATCATCACCGGCCTCGGCCCTGCCGACCAGGTCATCCAGGATCCGCCCGACTCGATCATCGAGGGCGAAAAGGTCTTCGTCGGCAAGCCTGTCGGCCAGGCCAATGGGGGAGGCAAATAGCAATGCCCACTCGCCTTACCGCGGCATCTTCTTTCCGATCAAGCCGGGTGCCCCAGGTCTCGATTCTGAGACCTGGGAAACCACGACTCCCAATTGTCATGGCTGTCGCCTGCCTGGCGGTCCTCACTTTGCTCACGGCCTGCAAGCCCGTCGGCCCCGACTACAATCGCCCCTCCTACGACGCCCCCTCCGTTTACAAGGAGACCGGCGCGACCGCGGTGCAACCCCCGCCCCCGCCAACTGGCGGCAGCTGGCAACCGGCCACGCCATCTGACGGCATGCTGCGCGGCAAATGGTGGGAGATCTACCAGGACCCGCAACTGAACCAACTGGAAGACCGCATCGCCACCGGCAACCAGGGCCTCCGGCAGGCCATGGAGACCTACCTGTCCGCGCGGGATCAGGTCAGCGCCGCTCGCTCCGCCCTTTTTCCAACGTTCTCCGCTAGCGGGGCCACCTCACGCAACAACGTCTCAGCCAACGGACCCTCCTACTCCCCCGGCAAGCCCACCACCTACAACGATTTCCAGATCACCGGCCAGGCCAGTTGGGAGCCCGACCTCTGGGGCCGCATCCGCCGCACCGTCGAGGCCGCCCGCTCCAACGCCCAGGCAGATGCTGCCGAGGTGGCCAGCGTAGACCTTAGCCTGCACGCCGAAATGGCCGCCGACTACTTCGAACTCCGCGGGCTCGACTCGGAGACCAAGCTGCTCAACGCCACCATCGCCGATCTCGAACGCCAGCTCGATCTGGCCCAGCGCCGCCTGGCCGGTGGCGTGGCCACCGAGGCCGATGTTGCCCAGGCGCGGACCCAGCTTGAAACCGTGCGCGCCCAACTTGTTGATGTGGGCGTAGCCCGCGCGCAGCTAGAGCACGCCATTGGCACGCTCGCCGGCGCACAGATCGCCACGTTCAGCATTCCGCCTTCGCCACTTGACTTGCAACTACCCAAGGTCCCCGTCGGCGTTCCCTCGCAACTGCTTCAGCGCCGTCCGGACATTGCCGCCGCCGAGCGCCGCGCCGCAGCCGCGAACGCGCAGATCGGCATCGCCGTCAGCGCCTTTTATCCCAATATCAGCCTCACCGGCGGCGGCGGCTTCGAGAGTCTCAATGCCGGCACGTGGATCCAGGGCCCCAGCGCATTGTGGTCGCTGGGCGCGCAGGCCGCGCAGCTCCTCTTTGACGCCGGCCAGCGCCGCGCCCTCACCAGCGAAGCCCGCCACGCCTATGAAGCACAGGCTGCCGGGTACCGGGAGACCGTCTTCCATGCCTTCAACGATGTCGAAGACCAGCTCTCCAGCCTGCGGATTCTCGAACAGGAATCAGGCGTCGAGCAGCGCGCCGTCGCCTCCGCCCAGCACTCCTTCGATATCTCGAACCAGCGCTACAAAGGCGGCGTCACCGGTTACCTCGAGGTCCTGACAGCCGAGGCCGCCCTTCTCCAGAACCAGCGCACCGCCATCAGCCTCCAGACCCGCCAATTCGTTTCGAGCGTAGGCCTGGTCCGCTCCCTCGGCGGCGGCTGGGATGCGAGCCAGTTGCCGAACTAGCGCAAGACAGGCAACAGGGAACAGAAAGCCTGCCCAGTTAACCAAGCCCCCTTACTCCCTACTCCCTGTTCCCTGCCTTCTCACCTCATCCTGCTTCACCCGGCTGAACGCCCCAGCCGGCACTTCCGTCAGCGGCAGCGCCGGCCCTTCCCACAAGATCCGCGGCTCGCCCTCACTGGCCGAGTGCAACCCCTCCAGATGCAGTGTGTGTTTGCCCGCGCGCAGCCCCAGTGCGCCGCGGTCGTAGCGCATCGCGTTGCCCGGCGACCCGCAAACCTGCGCAAACGGCGGTCCGGTCTTCGCCACCTCCACGCCGTCAATCACCAGCCGCGCGCCGTCGCGGTCCAGCAGGTGGAAGGTATACCCCCCATCCGCAGGAATATCGATCAGCCCGTCCCATGTGGCAGCGTAATGTGTAAACCCATGTGGGTCGGCGTAGATGCCGTGCGACGGGCCGCTGAAGACCGCGTGCTCCGCCTTCAGGTCTGGCAACTCCGTCCACGTGCCGGGGTAGACTCCCCAAGCCAAGCCCTGCTCGAGCGGTCCTGCAATCTGCGCCGCGTCGCGCCAGGTTGCCACCACCGCAACGCCCTGCGCTGCCCAGTCCTCGTGCCCCGCGCCATCCACCACGCGCAGCAGAACCCTGAAGCGCCCCGTGCCGTTCGCCGCCCCGTCCAGTTCCGTGCCCAGCGCATCCGCAAAGCGATGCCGCGCGCGCTGGCCGCTGGCTTGCGTTCCATCGCCAAACAGCCATGTGTATCGTGCGCCAGCCTGGGCCTGCGCGATGAAGGTCGCGCTCTGCTCTGGCGCAATCACCGGTGGTTCCACGGTGAACGATGCCACCGGCCCATGTGCCGCCGTAAAGTGTGCCGCCTCCGCATCGCCTGAAACCGTCAGCGGCACCGCTGCATCGCTGGTCGCGCGCGTCTGGCCGTACTTCACGTTGTCAAAGACCACCCCAGCCACCTTCCCAGTCAGAGAGGAGGCCACCAGTGGAGGCTGGTCCAGCGCCCAGATGTTGCGGAACGTGAACCCGTGCGATGCCGGCTCGTCGCGCTCAATCTGCACCAGCGAGTACCAGTTGTCGAGAAACAGGTTTTCAAACGTGTAGTTGGAGTGGTCGCCCTTTGCCCCCTGCGCGCCCCAGAACCCGAGCAGCGCAAACGTCTGCCCGCAGGCCCCGATGCCGCCATGCAAAATGTCGGAGTTTCGGAAAGTAAAATTCTTGCTGTTGAAGGTCTTGCGCGGCCACCCTGAGCGCACAACGTTCGAGATGCTGGTCGACACCACGCTGTTCTCGATGACGATGTTTTGTACGTCGTGGCCGGGCCGCAGGATGTCTTCCTCGGTGTAGCCGTCCCAGTTGCCCTGGAGCGCGAACACATCGTCGGACGCGCGCAGAAACGCATCGCGCACCACCGCATCGCCGCCGCCCAGCCAGTCCATGCCGTCCTGGTTTGCATTGCCCGGATTAC
>Ga0302319_10013061_pt1 | contig 15599 bp, 9 predicted proteins | sample Bog_T0_2_FD_203319 | JGI IMG/M metagenome (GOLD analysis project Ga0302319, IMG submission 203319) | Peat permafrost microbial communities from Stordalen Mire near Abisko, Sweden - Bog_T0_2 | ecosystem: Environmental > Terrestrial > Soil > Wetlands > Peat | place: Sweden: Abisko, Stordalen Mire... | reverse complement strand
GTTCGGCCATCGCCTCGGCTGTCGTGCGGCCATCGCGTTCCCGGTCACCCTTCAAGCTCCGCGCCTGAAAGCTCCGCTCGCCGTACTTCTTGAAGCCGTATTCGCCGATCTCGTTCATCGCCTTCAGGAAATCGGGCGACAACATCTCCAGTCCCAGCGGGCCGCCCTCGCCCATCCATCCCGACGCATCGGCCGAGTTCACGCAATCGGCAATGCGGAAGCCCCGGTCCGAAGCCACCACCGCATCCGCCCCGAACACCTGCGCCACCTCGTTCCCGTCGCAGTCGCAGATCGTCACCGTCTCCAGCACGCGATCCACGCGCACCCGCCACGGCTCGCCAAAGAATCCAACCTCTACATCCGCACAGCGCAAGCGCATCCCGGCGCCCTCACCGTCTTGCTCCCCAACCGGCGCAGCCACCTTCTTTTCAAGATTGTTTTCCGGACCATTCAACAACCGCGCAATCAAGCCCAGCACGCGCCCCGTCTTGCAGGTGCCCGTGTGCGTCAGCTTGCCGCCCAACTCCGTCATCTGGCACTCGCGGCACCAGATCGCCGGCGCGGCCTCCTCCGCAATCGGCTCCCGGTCACGCCCCAGGATGCCCGCTTCCGCCAGGTCCCGCGCCGCAAACAAAAGCTGCGCGATCAACCCCTCGCGATACGCATACCGGACGCTCAACGTCTGCACGCTCGCCCTGATCTCCGTCAGAGCATCAACGGCATCCAGCGAATCCCACTCCAGCCACTGCAGCTCCTCTGCTGCCCTGCCATCCACCAACCGCCGCAGCGACGGCCCAACTTCGCCGAGAACGTTGGGGCGGAAGGAAGTTGACACCTCAGGCGTCACGCGGCCTGGCAGGATGGGGCAGTCGCCAGCGTGCGTAAACCCCACGCCTGGCTGGTCGGTCCCGACGCAGCAACAAGGATTGTGTGTCAGTAGGACGGGATAGGGCTGGTGCGGGCCACTCGTGAAACACTCCTCAGCCGCAGCGTTCAGCGCGGACGTCTGCACGGTTCCGGTGCAGCAAAAAGGCGCCTGCGCAGCAATAGCCGCAGACACCACATCGGTTTGATTGTGAGGGCTTACCCCGGCGACATGATCAGCGGGTGCGCTGTCGTGCGAATGCACATGAGACATGGGCTATCTCCTGATCGCTCAGCAGATTACCCACGATGTGGTAGGCGAGGCGGGGATCGAACCCACAACCCCCGGCTTAGAAGGCCGGTGCTCTATCCAATTGAGCTACTCGCCCACGCGTCTCTATTGTAGCTTCGATGCGGGCGCAGCGGGAGTTTCGATTCCGGGAATTGTTGCTGCAAACAAAGTCATGAGCGCCGCGAGCCTTTCAGCCGCTGCCGCTTCGCAAGCGCCGGCAGCGCCCAGGTATGCAGTCATGCCAAATCCCTCCGTCTCGCCCGCAATGGCCAGGCGCACCACCAGGTCGATGCGGCAATCCGCCAGCGGCAGCGGTCTAAGCAGCGCCACCCACTTCCGGCAAAAGGCCTCAGCCTGCTGCCATTGCGCAAAGACCTTTCCTTCAACCGGCAGTAGGTCAATGTAACTGGCCCATGCAAACAGAGCTCCGGGAAGAATGTCGTCCGGGTTGGGCTGCCAAAGATCGCATTTTGCCGTCCAGAGCGGGGATGCCGGCGCGTTGAGGGCCTTAAGCAGCTCTCCGAGCGGCGGAAACACGGTTGCTTCCGGAATCTCGCCCACCCGTTCTGCGCTGCTGCGAAGGTCGACAAAGCCGGGCCAAAGCGCTTCAACCAGGGGAGCACCGCCGCCGAGTTCAACCTCCCAATCAGCTTCCATCGGCAGGTCCGGCCACAGCCAGCAGGTAACGAATCACCGTGGCCTCGGCCCAGTGAATCTCGTTGCCTGGGTCGTTGGAGAGATACGCGCAATGTCCGCCGTGCGCCGTCTCCACAAAAGCGATATGCGGATTGGCGAGAATCTTGGCGCGGGTCTCGGGCAGCAGGCGAATGAAGGGGTCGTCCTCAGCATGCAGAATCATCGCGGGTACTGCAATGCGGTCCACCACACGAGCGGCTGCGGCCCGATAGTAGTAGTCGTCCGCGTCGCGAAAGCCCCAGTAGCGCGCCAGGATCTTGTTATCGAACTCGCGGATCGACCGCACCTTGCCGATCTCGCGCGCCGGGACATAGATGTGCGGAAAGAGCGAGACCTTGCGCTCGTAGCGCTTCATCAGTCCCCGCAGGAAGTTCCACTCATAGGCGCGATTGGCCGGCTCGTGCAGGGCGTCCGCGCCGGGAGCCAAGTCAACCGCCGGGGAAACTGCGGCCACAGCAACCAGCGGCTGCGCGCTTCCCCACTCGCCCGCCAATTTCAGCACCAGGTTGCCGCCCATGGAGTAACCAACCAGCGCCACCCGCTGCAGCCCAAACCGCTCGGTGTAGTGCCGCATCACTACGCCCGCATCGGCTGAAAGGCCAGAATGGTAAAGCGTTGGCGTCAGTGCATCGGAACCGCCGCAGTTTCGCATGTTCATGCGGATCACGTTGCAGCCAATCGCCCAGGCCCGCGCGGTAATGGCCTGCACATAGCGGGAGTCCGACGAACCCTCAAGGCCGTGAACCAGCAGCAGCGTCAGCCGCGGGCCAGGGTCGGGCTGCCAGTGGCAGTGGCACAGCACACGGCTGCGGTCGGAAGGGTCCACCTCCACCGTTTCTGCCTGCGCCGCCAACCGGAAGGTGGGCCGAGGAAGATAGTTGGCCACAATGGTCTGCACGTGGCCGTTGCGCAGGCCGCGGCGGGGGTAAAATGCAGGAAAGCCCGCAGGCAAACCCGGGCCGGCGCCATCAAATGGTTCATTTTTAGGGATTTGCGAATTCACAGAAACTCGGCAATCAAGTGGGTTGGCTGATGCGTCGAGTGTAGATTTGGGGCGGCTAGTGGGGATCGAACCCACGACATCCTGAGCCACAGTCAGGCGTTCTGCCGCTGAACTATAGCCGCCATGTACCTTTACGATTGTAGCATCGAATCAGGCTGGCACCCGACGCCGGTTCGAGAGGCGTCATCCATGCCCAACACCGCTCCCGATGCAGCTCCGCTTCAGCCACCCGCCGCCGACCGCTGGAATCGCGGGGCCTGGATCTTCCGCGACCAGACGCTCCATCGGCTGGAGATCCTGCTGGATGAGGCGTTCCGCATCCCCGGCACCGGCATCCGTTTTGGGCTGGACGGAGTCATCGGCCTCGTCCCCGGCCTGGGCGACGTTCTGGCCGGCCTGCTCTCCCTCATCATTCCGGTCGCGGCCTGGATTCGCGGCGCGTCCTACATCCTGCTCGTCCGCATGGCCGCCAACCTCGCCATCGGCGTGCTCGTTGGTTCCATCCCCGTGCTGGGCGACATCTTCGATATCGCCTTTAAATCCAACCGCCGCAACTACCAACTGCTCACCCGCCACCTGGGCGCGCCCCGGCGTAATCGATGGCGCGACTGGGCATTCCTGCTCCTGCTGGGCGGCACCATGGCGCTTGTCTTCGCCATTCCCGTGGCGCTGGTTCTCTGGCTGCTCTTCTGGCTTTCGCACACGCTCGCTGCCGGGGCTGTCTCAGGCTATTGAAACCGATTCGCGGTACAATCGTTTCAGACCGTCGGGGCGTAGCGCAGCCTGGTAGCGCATCTGCTTTGGGAGCAGAGGGTCGGGGGTTCGAATCCCTCCGCCCCGACCATTCTTTCCTCGATAAAAGTCGCTCTATATCACTTCATGGCCGCACATCTGCTTCTTGTCACCACACAAGTGCAGCCGGCCTTCCAGTTGTGCCTTCCCGAGATTCCACTGAGCGCATGCGCCTGCCGGAGCAGGCGCACGCGTTCAGGCTTCCCCTCGAACTACTTGGTAACCGTAACCGTGACCGAGGAGGAGGTTGCCGTGTTGTAGTTCGTGTCGCCGCCATAGCTGGCGGTGACGGGGTGCGCGCCGGCGGCGAGCTTGGCGGTGGAGAGAGTGGCCACACCTGCTGCGTTGAGCGTACCCGTACCCAGCGAGGTCTTGCCGTCGAGGAAGGTCACCGTGCCGGTCGGCGCGGATCCCGCACCGGTCAAGGTGGCTGTAAAGGTAACCGATGTGCCTGAAGCAACGCTGGTGGACGACGCCGTCAGGCTTGCCGCCGCTGTCGCTTTCGCCACCTTGATGGTCTGGGAGACCGCCGTCGCCGCGTTGTAGTTGCCATTGCCGGGCTGGGAGGCTGTGACCATCACCGAACCCGCGCCGGTGATGATCAGCGTGTTTCCGTTGAGTGTGGCCGGTCCCGTCACGCCGAAGGTCACCGTCAAGCCTGAGCTTGCAGTTGCCGTCAGTATGGTTGGGCTGGCCCCATAGGTCGCCGTAGTCGGCAGAGTGAACGTGATGGTCTGCGAACCCTTGGCGACGGTGATGGCAGTTGCCGTGGAGGCGGCAGTGGCATAGTTCCCATCGCCACCGTAGCTGGCTGTCACGCTGTCCTTGCCTACCGGCAAAGTAGTGACCGCGAGCGTGGCCACGCCGCTGGAGTTAACTGTGCCTGCGCCCAGCGACGTTGACCCGTTCAGGAAGGTCACCGAGCCGGTTGGCTTGGCTCCGCCTCCGGTCACCGTCGCCGTCAGCGTAACCGACGTACCAAACGCCGGCGCGGTTGAAGAAGACGTCAGCTTCACGGTGGCTGTTCCCTGAGAGATGGTTTCCGCCACCGCCGTGGAGGTTGCCGAGGAGTAGTGGCTATCGCCGGGATAGCTAGCCGTAATGCTGTCTGAGCCCACGGGAAGCGTGGTGATGGCCAGAGTGGCTACGCCGCTGGAGTTCAGCGTGCCGGTGCCAAGGGAAGCCGAGCCATTGAGGAAATTGACCGTGCCGGTTGGCTTGACTGCGGAACCGGTCACCGTCGCAGTAAAGGTCACCGATGTGCCATAGGCCCCGGATGCGGCCGAAGTCTTCAGCGCAATGGCCGATGAGGCCCCGTTCACGACGATAGTCTGCTGCACCGGGGCGGCCGCGGCGTAGTTGCCGTTGCCCGCCTGGTTGGCAGTCACCAACACCGAGCCCACTCCGGTAATGGTCAGCGTGCTGCCGCTCACCGTGCCTGGTCCCGTGGCGCTAAAGCTCACCGTGAGACCCGAAGTCGCCGATGCCACCAGGCTGATGGGGCTCACTCCATAGCTGACCGGCGAGGCCGGCGCCGTGAAGTTGATCGTCTGCGCTGCCTTGCTCACCGTTACGGTGATCGCCACAGACGTGGCCGTGTTGTAGTTTGTGTCGCCCGGATAACTTGCCGTCAGGCTGTCAGCCCCGATGGCCAGCGTGCTGAGCGTGAGCGTGGCCACGCCGCTGGAGTTCAGCGTGCCGGTGCCCAACGAGGTAGAGCCGCTCTTGAAGGTCACAGAACCGGTGGGAGCCGCGCCTGCGCCGGTCAAGGTTGCGGTCAAGGTCACGGATGCGCCGTACGGCCCGGACGCCTCAGACGAGGTAAGCACGGCCGTTGGCGTGGCCTTGTTGACCTTGATGGTCTGCAAGACCGGGGTGGCGGCAGAGTAGTTGCCGTTGCCCGCCTGGCTGGCGGTTAGGGCCACAGAGCCCGCGCCGGTGATGATCAGCGATGTGCCGTTCACCGCGGCAGGCCCGGTGACGCTGAACGACACCGGCAGTTGAGAGCTTGCCGTAGCGGCCAGCGTGATCGGACTCACGCCATAGGTTGCCGTGGTGGCCAGCGGAGTGAAGGTGATGGTTTGCGACGCCTTTCCGACAGTCACCGTGACAGCGGTCGAAGTGGCCGCGCCGTAGTTGGCATCGCCTGCATAGCTCGCAGTAATGGAGTGGGAGCCGCCGGTCAACGCGGTGGTTGCATACGTGGCAACTCCGCTGCCGTTCAGAGTTCCGCTGCCCAGTTGCGCAGTGCCGTCCAGGAAGATCACCGTTCCGGTAGGCGTAGCCTTAGCGCCGGTCATCGTGGCAGTCAGCGTGACCGATGCGCCGTAGGTGACGGAGCCGGAGGATGCTCCCAGCTTGATGGCCGGCGTCGGCTTGGGAATCACCGCGACGCTCACCGCGGTCGAGGTTGCAGAGTTGTAGTTGCTGTCGCCCGCGTAGCTGGCCGTAACGGAGTAGTTGGCAACGGGCAGTGTGTTGAGTGTGAGCGTGGCCACTCCGCTGGAGTTCAGCGTGCCGCTACCCAGCGAGGTTGCGCCATTGAGGAAGTTGACGGAGCCGGTCGGTGCTGTGCTGGTACCGGTCAACGTAGCTGTGAGCGTTACTGATACCCCCTGGAATACAGAACTAGCCGACGACTGAAGCGAGGCCGTGGGCGTAGCCTTGTTCACCTGCAGGGACACACTGTCTGTCGCCGTGGCATAGTGGAGCGTGTCGGTCGGCGTAAACGTGGTTTGCAGAGTTTGCGTCCCAGCCGGCAGAACTGTGCCGGCCTGCGGATTGTAAGCGAAGGTTCCGCCCACAGTGGTGGTCGCGTCCAACTGGGTTGTGCTCAGTGCGGCGCCATACGGGATGGAGGCTGGCGGCGGCCAGGTGATCGCGGGAGTAATCAGAGCCGGCGGCGGAGTCACTCTCCGGATCTTGGAGTTATCCATGTCGTTGAAGTAGAAGCCGCCGGCCCCGTCGAACGCAATTCCATGCGGCGCGCAGATGCCCGCCGATAGCGCTGACCCGCCGTCCCCGTTGTCGAAGCAGTAGCCGTTGCCAACCAGCGAGGTGATAATGCCCGTGCCGGGCGGCACAATCCGGATGGCGCCAAACAGGTTGGAGATGTAGAGGATTCCCGAGGCATCAACCGAAATACCGCGTGGGTAGATCTCCGCCTTGGTCGCCGGGCCGCCGTCGCCGCTGAAGCCTGGGTCACCGTTGCCTGCTACCGTGGTGATAATGCCCGTCCCCACAGCCACCTTGCGAATGCGGTTGCCGCCCTGGATGTAAAGGTCGCCTGCGCTGTTAAAGGCCAGTTGCTGCGGACCCGTGAGTCCGGCGCTGGTGGCCGGTCCGCCATCGCCGCTGTAAGTCCCGGTATGAGTTCCGGCAAAGACACTGATCATGCCTGTGCTCATCGTGATCTTGCGAACCACCCGGTTGCTGGTCTCGGCGATGTACAGGTTGCCCGCGCTGTCAAAGGCCAGACCCTGCGGGCTATAGATCTTTGCAGCCGTGGCTGGGCCGCCGTTACCCGTATATCCATGGGACCCGCCAGTGCCGGCAATGGTGGTGATGATGCCGGTGGCCGCCGCTACCTTCCGGACTGCGTGGTTGGAAGTATCTCCAATGTAAAGATTCCCGGCTGCATCCAAAGCCACTGCGTAGGGAGCATTGAGCTGTGCGCTTGTTGCCGGTCCGTTATCGCCGCTGAAGCCCGCCGTGCCAGTACCGGCTACGACAGTGATGATCCCCGTGGTCCCATCGATCCTCCAAACCACGCTGTTGCCGTAATCGGCTGCGTAGAGGTTGCCGGACACGTCGCGGACCAGGTCGTACGGGTAGCCAAGCTGAGCACCTGTGGCCTGGCCGCCGGCGCCCTTGAAGCCCTTCACGCCGGTTCCCGCAATCGTACTGATGATCAGTGGAGGCCGGGTGGTAAAGGTGTACACCTCGGTGGCAGCCGGGCTCGCCAGGGAGCCCGGCGCAATGGCGATCGCGCTCAGCGTGATTGTGCCATCTATATGGATGGGGCCGTTGTAGATGGCCGAATCGGCCGTCGGCGCAGAACCGTCATAGGTCACGTAGATTGCCGCGCCCGGCGTAGCATCGGAGATGCTCGCAACCTGTGGGCCTGAGTAGCTCCCCGACGTGATTGAAAAGACCGGTGTGGCCGTAGCCGCCGTCGCGCCGGCACTGGAAGCCACAACCTCGCGGATCGCGTAATTCTGGCTGTCCGCGATGTAGACATTCCCTGAGGAATCGACCCGAACGCCTTGCGGGTCGCACAACTCCGCGCTGGGAGCCGGGCCGCCATCACCGTTATAGCCAATGCAATTCGGGCCGTTGCCGGCGATGGTGTTGATGATGCCGTTGCTCGCCGTTACCAGCCGGATCACGTTGTTATAGGTGTCGGCAATGTAGAGATTGTTATTGCTGTCAAGCGCAATGGAGTTGGGGTTGTTGAGTTCCGCCTGGGTCGCGGGACCGCCGTCGCCGGAGTAGCCAGGCAAGCCGGACAGAGCTCCGGTTCCGTTGCCCGCATAGGTCGTGATGATGCCCGTCTTTGCCGACACCATGCGAACAACGTTGTTGTATTCATCGGCAATGTAGACGTTCCCGGCAGCATCGACCGCGACATCTGTAGGCCCTTGAAGAGCCGCGGCCGTGGCCAGCCCGCCATCGCCTTTGTAGTCAAAGTTCTCGTTGCCCGCGAAGATCTTCATGGTTGAGGAGCCAGCCGGAACCTCCCACACCACGCTGTAGGCGTAGTCTGCAATGAAAAGATTGCCCTTGCTGTCCACGGTAACGCCGAAAGGCTCCCCAAGGTTTCCGACAATCCCGTTGCCGACAATCGTGGAAATGTTCTTTGTGTTGACATCGACTTTGCGGATCGCGAAGTTCAACGTGTCCGCGATGTATAGGTTGCCGGCGCTGTCCACAGACACCCCGCTCGGATAGTCGAGCAGCGCATTCACGGCCGGCCCGCCATCGCCGGCATATCCAGGGGCGCCTGTTCCCACCACTGTCGTGATCACGCCCGTGGAAAGTACCACCTTGCGGATGGTGTTATTCAGCTCGTCGGCAATATACAGGTTGCCCGCGTTGTCCAGGGCGGTTCCCATGGGGTAGTTCAGGTTAGCCTGCGTAGCCAGGCCAAAGTCGCCGCCGGCGCCGGGGATGTCATTGCCGGCAATGGAGTAGATCAGCGGCTGGGCGACGGTGGTGCCGCTTGTGGCTTCGTGCGCATTCGCCTTCGCACGCGCATTCGGAGCCTGGGGTGCGGCGCCGGCTGATAAACCCTGTAGAGAGGCTGACGCGATGAGTCCGGAGACAAACAGGACCCGCAGAGAGAAGAGTCTTGCATTTGCGAACATTGCTTTCACTCCCAAGAGGCTTTCACCACTTCAAGCGGCGCTGAACAGGGGCTCGACAGATCGCCGGCAAATCGGTCTTGCGGCAACGCCGCTGGTTGAGGAAGGGGGGAACGACAAGTCAGATTGCGGATTCGAACACTGCAGGAGTCGCTGGATGTTCATGGGCTATCTCTTGTCCTGGATTTGACCCGCTGGCACGACTTGGGGAAATCGGGCGTGGAAGACGGACTGATTCCCATCCGGAAACTTCTGAAGCAAGAGCCCATCGGAGCAGACCGGAATCTGCTTTTGGACTCATTTTGTCTAAATTGTACCTGTCTTCACTGACTTGGCAAACCCCGAAGTGCGTTTGATGTCAAAAATCTGCGTTTCCGTGGCGTCCTGGGCTCGGCGGGCCCTTCCGATCACCGCTCATCGTCCCTTCCCGCCCACAATGTCCGAGCCGTGAAGCGCAGGTCGCGGCCAAGGGAAGGAACTCTCATTGGCAGACGGGGAGGAGCTACCGGACGTTGCCCCAATATCCAGCCCTATCCACTTCAACCCAGGCTTTGCAGGCTGTGAAAAGGATCCTCCAGGCGGAGCGCGGCACTTGAGCCGCAGCACCAGGCAGTCCGAAACCATCCAGGCAAGCGGAGCTGCATCTGATCCGCCGAATGTGTCCCGTCCTCGATCGGAGAGTGAGAACCGCAGCCGGGCTATCTCCAGCGGAAGATGCGCAGCGAGACCGCAAAAGGAACAACCAGCCAGGCCATCAGAATGCCCACCTGGAGTGCAAGCTGGCCCAGGTTCATGCCCTGAAGCATATTTCCCCGCATCGCATCGATGGCCGCGGTAAGAGGCAGGGCGCGCACCAGCGGCTGAACGATGGCCGGAAAACGCGATGCGGAAAAGAAGACTCCGGAGAGAATCCACATGGGCAGCATCACCAGATTCATCAGGCCGGAGGCGGCTTCCATCGTTCTGGCGCGTGAAGCCACCAGCAGGCCCAGCGCGGAGAAGGCCAGCGAGGTGAGCACGCAGAGAAACGCCAGTTCCAGAAGCGACCCACGGAACGGAACGCCAAACACAAGGCGCGCAAAGCCCAGGAAAGCGACAACCTCGATCACCAGCATGATCAAGCGCGAAAGCAGGAACGACATGAGATATTGCCACCGCGGCATGGGCGAGGCGACCAGGCGCTTCAGCAGCTTCTTCTGACGCGCTTCAACAATGGAAAAGCCCAGGCCCCACATCGCCGAGCCCATCAGGTTCATGCCCAGCAGGCCGGGAACGACAAAGTCAATATAGCGTGCGCCGGTTTCGTGGATCAGTTGGTTTTCGACAGGCACGGCATTGCGCTGGCCTCCGGCAATCTGAAGATCGCGATCGACGATCATGCGGGCCGTTCGTGCATCGGGATTGGTGTCGTCAAATCTGTAGGTCAGGCCTGCGGGAGTTTGAACAACAAATAGCAGAATCCCGCCGGTAGCCAGCGCGCGGGTGCCTGCGGCTTCGTCCATGGTGGAAGCTGCCAGTCCCTTGTCGGCGGCAAGAGCCTGCGTAAGCTGCGTGGTGGTGGCGCCTACCTGCAGCACGTCGGCTGGACGATTGCGAAAGGCGATTCCCAATCCAACGGCAAGCAGAATGGGGAAGATGAATATCCAGAAGATGGCTTCCGGCTCGCGCAGAATCAGGCGAAAGCGCACGGCGGTGAGTTGGTAAAGGCTGCTCAATTCAAGTTTATTCATCGCGCAGATTCCTTCCCGTCAAGCCGACAAACACATCTTCAAGCGACGCGGAGTGGGTACGAAACTCGCTCAGATGCAGACCTTGCGCAGAGAGCGCGGCAAAGATGCGCGGCACCGCTGTGTGCAACTCGCTGACGGAAAGCTGATGCAAGCCGGCATCCACGCGGTGCGACTGGATCCCGGGAATTGCCTTGAGCAGATCGGCATCAACAACCCCGTGCGTCGCTGCGTGAGCGCCGGCTTCGTGGCTGGTCACGGCGAACTCAACGATGTGTTCCGCGCCGACTGAGGCAATCAGCTGCTGCGGGGTTCCGAGCGCGATGATGCGGCCATGATCCATAATGGCCACGCGATCGCACAGTCGCTCGGCTTCTTCCATGTAATGCGTGGTCAGGATGATGGTCCGGCCGGCCTGCTTCAGTTCGTCCACCAGATCCCACAGATGGCGACGGGCCTGTGGGTCAAGGCCCGTGGTGGGCTCGTCGAGAAACAGCAACTCCGGGTCGCCCACCAGCGCGCAGGCCATTGCCAGGCGCTGCTTCTGGCCGCCGGAGAGCCCGCCGACCCTGGAACTGCGCTTCTCTTCCAGTTGCGCCGTTCGAATGGACTCGTCCACCGTGATGCCGTGGTGAAAGAAGCTGCGGAACAGGCGCAACGTCTCCTCCACCGTGAGCTTGTCAGGGAACTGCGTCTCCTGCAACTGAATGCCGATGCGCTGGCGCAGTTCGCGGGCGCCCGTGCGCCAGTTCAGCCCCAGCAACTCCACCGAGCCGCTGTCGGGATCGGTGAGCCCTTCGCAGATCTCAATCGTCGTTGTCTTGCCCGCGCCATTGGGTCCGAGCAGGCCGAAGCACTCGCCATTCGCCACCTCAAGGTCCAGGCCATCGACCGCCACAACGTCGGAGTAAGCCTTACGCAGGCCTCGCAACAGCAGCGACGGGCCATTCTGTTCGGGTGCCGTTGCCGGCAAAACAGCGGAATGCGACTCAGTCAACTCTTTAGCCCTCGACCAAGAGTATGACGAAACCTCCGCGGCTATCAAGGTGAATCGTGCTTACCGGTAGACCTCCTGGATGAAATTCTGTTCGTGGATGGGCGGACGAACATAGCGAGTCTTGTCGAGCGGCGGCAGAACCAGCGGCTCGGGCGTCAGGTCGCGATAGACAAACTGCGAGAGAAGATGGCGAATCACGTTCAACCGCGCGCTCTTCTTCACCTCGGCGTTCACAACAAACCATGGCGCCTGCTTGGTGTCTGTCACCGCGAACATCTCGTCTTTCGCGCGCGAGTAGTCGGCCCAGTGCTTGCGCGACTCAAGGTCCATGGGGCTGAGCTTCCAACGCTTGGTTACGTTCTTCATGCGGTCTTGAAAGCGGCGCTCCTGCTCCTCGTCGCTCACCGAGAACCAGTACTTGATCAGGCGGATGCCGCTGCGAACCAGCATTCGCTCGAACTCCGGGCAACTCTGCATGAACTCGTGGTACTGCTCGTCGGTGCAGAAACCCATCACGCGCTCAACGCCGGCGCGGTTGTACCAACTGCGATCGAACAGCACCATCTCGCCGGCGGCAGGCAGGTGCGCCACATAGCGCTGAAAGTACCATTGCGCCTGTTCCCGTTCGGTGGGTGTGCCAAGCGCAACCACGCGGCAGACGCGTGGATTCAGCGACTCCGTGATGCGCTTGATCGCGCCGCCCTTGCCGGCCGCATCGCGGCCTTCAAACAGCACCACGACTCGCAGCTTCTCCTGACGAATCCACTCCTGCAGCTTGACGAGTTCAATCTGAAGGCGGCGCAACTCGCGCTCGTAGTCGATCTCCTTGCCAAGCCGTAGAGCCTTGGCGTTGGCCGGCGCGGGAAGGTCTCCGCCGCGCCGGTTTCCATTCGTGGGATCCCAGGCCAGCGCAATCGCCGGCCGTGCCTGCTTGCCTTTGTCTTTCATGCCTCATCCTCGAATGTGGCTGGGTGTCGCTGGCGTTGAAGATTGGCCGCTCTCACCGCAGTCTTCCGTGCTCCATATCGGCAGAATCGGTGCGGAGAAGAGGATGATTTGCAGAAAACAGGAGCAGGGGATGAAGATCGGAGCCGCGCGGCAACCTTGGAATTCGCAGCCGAATGGACCGGCGCAACGGCTGGAACTGGAGCCCGATCCACGCTTCCAACACGGAGGCCCAGTTATAATTGGCTGTCATTTGCAAAATGCAGTAGCCTCGCATTTGCGATTGCCCAAACATTCCCCTGGCTTCAAGGAGAAGGCATTTGGCGACAATTGAGGTTCCCCGCGATCTTGACGCCGTACTGGACGACGCATGGGAGGCAGCGCGCAAAGTGCCCGGATTTCTGATGGAGGACGAGGCGCGGCTCTTGGGTACCATCGCCGCCTGCGTGCCGGCCTTCGGCTCAATTGTCGAGATTGGAAGCTTCAAGGGCAAGTCCACCGTGATGCTGGGCAAGGTGGCAGCGCACTATGGGCTGGGCAAGATTGTGGCCATCGATCCGCACGGCTATAACAACGCCGAGTTACTTGGGATCAAAGCGAATCCCGAGGCGTCCACCTTTGAGGATTTTCAAAGCAACCTTGAGACCGCTGGGGTTACGGGCCAGGTAGAGGCGCATCGCGCGTTTTCAGGCGATGTCGCGAAAGAGTGGGCGAGGCCCATCCGCTTTCTTTGGATCGATGGCGACCATAGTTACCGCGGTGCGAAGGCCGATTTCGACGGGTTCTTCCCGTACGTGAATCCGCTGGGCGTGGTGGCGCTGCACGATACACTGCACCAGTTCTCCGGGCCGATCCGCGTGTTTGTGGAAGACATGTTGCGGTCCAACCGCTTCGGCGCGGCGGGGTTTGTTCATTCAATCGCATGGTCGCAGTTCCGGCCCGAAGACGGTGCGCGCTTTGCGGAGCAGCGGGCAAAGCTGGAGCGCGTAGCGGCGCCGCTGATTCCGTTTGTTGAAAACGACGAGAAGCTCCGCGGCCTCAGGAAGATCCGCTACAAGCTGAGCCGGTCGCGCGTTCCGCGCAAAGGCATCCGGCCGCGGGAGTGGGCTGCACAACTGGGCGGCTCTGCGAGAGTCTGAGGCAGGCAGTGCCTCATCTCACCTTCCACTTCGTCGAAAGAGCGGCCAGCTTTTCATCCATCGTGGGCTGCGGCTTGGGGACCTGCTTCTCCAGCTTCGGCGCGGGTCGTTGCGCGGGTGCGGAGAGAGCCTTGATGGAGAGCGCGATGCGCCTGGCTTTCGCGTCGACACTGAGCACTTTTACCTTGACGATCTGCCCGGTCTTCACGGCCTCCGACGGCTCCTTGATGAACTTGTTCGAGAGTTCGCTGATGTGCACCAATCCATCCTGGTGAACGCCGATGTCGACGAAAGCCCCGAACTTGGTGACATTGGTGACGACGCCCTCCAGCGTCATGCCAGGTTGCACGTCGGCGAGTTCGCGCACCTCATCGCGAAACATCGGCGCAACGAATGTGTCGCGCGGATCGCGGCCCGGCTTGCGCAACTCGGTCAGGATGTCCGTCACCGTGTAAGCGCCGGCCGAAAGCTGGCTGCGGTCTACCTTTTCCAGAAGATGCGGCTCACGAATAATCTGCTCCACAGAGGAATGCAGCAGGCCAGCGATCTGCTCGACAACCGGGTACGACTCAGGGTGAACAGCAGTCATGTCCAACGGGTTGTCTCCGTTGCGAATGCGCAGGAATCCCGCCGCCTGCTCAAAAGTCTTGGGCCCGATGCCGGGAACCTGAAGTACCTGAGCGCGCGAGCGGAAGCTGCCCTTCTCATTGCGATGGCTCACGATGTTCAGCGCCGTGCGCTCCGTGATGCCAGCCACGAACCGCAGCAGCGTCCACGAAGACGTGTTCAGGTCAACGCCCACCTTATTCACGCAGCTCTCGATCACAGATTCGAGCGACTCCTGAAGCTGGCGCTGGTCTACATCATGTTGGTACTGGCCCACACCGATGGACTTCGGATCGACCTTTACCAGTTCAGACAGCGGGTCTTGCAACCGTCGAGCAATCGAGATTGCCCCGCGCACCGTAAGGTCGAGATCGGGAAACTCCTGGCGCGCCACCGCTGAGGCCGAATAAACACTCGCTCCCGACTCGCTCACCGTGACAGAGAAGATGCCCTCAATTCCCTTTTCGCGCAAAAAGTCGCGCACAAAAGCGTCCGTCTCGCGCGATGCAGTCCCGTTGCCGATGGCGATGGCGCGCACGTTGTGCTGGCGCAGCAGGCCTTCAAGCTTTGGCATTGCCTCCGCGTTGCCGTGCTTCGACGTGTGCAGGTAGAGCACGTCGTGCGCCAGCAGCTTGCCGGTCTCGTCCACCACGGCCACCTTGCAGCCGGTGCGCAGGCCGGGGTCGATGCCCAGCACCGAGATGGGTCCGGCGGGCGGCGCCAGCAGCAGGTTGTAGAGGTTGTCGCGGAACACCTTGATGGCCTCGGTGTCGGAGGTGCGCTTCAACTCCAGCCGAATCTCGCCCTGGATCGAGCTGTTGAGCAGCCGCTTCCACGCGTCGTCAATCGCAATCTCGAGTTGGCGCGTCCAGTCGCCCTGCTGGCGCAGCACGTACCGCTGGATGATGCCGATGGCCCGCTCCGGCTCGACCTCGATGAGGAAGTAAAGCACGTTCTCGCCCTCGCCGCGGCGGATGGCCAACATGCGATGCGAAGGAATCGTCTTCACCGGCTCCTTGTAGTCGTAATACATCTTGAACTTTTCCTGCTCGTCGACCGCATCGGTCACCTTGCGGCTCACCACCGTGCCTTCATCGAAGACCAGCTTGCGCAGCGCCTTGCGCAGGTCCGCATCTTCGCTGATCCACTCGGCAACAATGTGCCGCGCGCCTTCC
>Ga0302319_10013055_pt1 | contig 15606 bp, 13 predicted proteins | sample Bog_T0_2_FD_203319 | JGI IMG/M metagenome (GOLD analysis project Ga0302319, IMG submission 203319) | Peat permafrost microbial communities from Stordalen Mire near Abisko, Sweden - Bog_T0_2 | ecosystem: Environmental > Terrestrial > Soil > Wetlands > Peat | place: Sweden: Abisko, Stordalen Mire... | reverse complement strand
CGTGCGGCGCGGCTGCCTGCTGGGCCAGCGCGCGGGTGCGGTCGGTGGAGGCGTCATCGATGACCAGCAGCTCCCAGTCGCGGCCCAGCAGAAAGAACTCGTCGCTCTGCGCTAGCAGCGAAGCCAGGCAGCCGGGCAGATTCTGCTCCTCGTTGCGCGCCGGCACCATCACCGAGAGTTGCAGACCGCTCGCCGTACTGGATTGCGAGCTGAGCTGCTCGCCGGGCTCCTTCACGACCGGGTCATCGTCCACCGGCAGACCAAGAATTGGGCTGAACTTCTGCCGTTTGCCGGCCGGGTTAGGTTTGTCATCCACAGCTTCGTATTATAGGAAGCGATGCGATGTGTGCGGATCAGGCTCCTCTTTGTTGTGGCAGCAGTTACATGCTGGACGCTCTGTGGCTGCGACCGCGGCGACCATCCTGGCCAGATCGGCAGATCCGCACCGGTGTTTGCGGTGAGCGACGGCCAGCACTCCGTCGATCTGAGCAAGCTGCGCGGGCACGTAGTGGTGCTGAACTTCTGGGCGACGTGGTGCGCCCCCTGCATTGAGGAGCTGCCCAGCCTGGAGCTGATGCAGCAGGAGCTGCCGCAGGTGCAAGTCGTCGCGATGGCCAGCGATGAGCCGTTCGACGACTATCAGGCCTTCCTCGCCAAGCGCCCTGTGCGCCTGCTTTCGGTCTTCGACGCCAGCCAGACATCCAACGCGCTGTACGGGAGCTTTCGCTATCCGGAGAGCTACGTAATCGACAAGAGCGGCGTGGTGCGGCGCAAGCTGATCGGGCCGCAGGACTGGACTAATCCAGAGATCGTCGACTACCTGCGGAAGCTGGCGTCTTAATCGGCTGGTAAAATCAACAGCATGACGCAGCTTGACGTGATGTATCGCTACGGTGCCGCTCCTTCCGAGGCCGCCACGATGGCCCTGGGCCGGGTGCGCGAAGTTTACGGCATCCGCCGCGTGACCTTCGACGAGGCCGCCAAGACCGTGCGCATTGAGTACGACGCCACCCGCCTGACTGAGCCCATCGTGCACCAGTTGCTGCGGCGCTCCGGGCTGGATGTGGTGGAGCGGGTATCGCTGATTCCGCCGCAGCCTGTAGCGGAGCCCGCAGCTGAACCTGCGCCAGCCAAAGTCTAGCCTACCCCTCCCCCCTGTTTTTGGGCCAAGAACCACATAAATAAGGACTTAGCGGTGGTACCCCCTGTACACTGTACATTGACAATGTACAGAGACATGGGCCGCATTGCCTGCTGAGGAGGGCCGGTTTGCGTTGTGAAAAGATCGAATACCCACCCGGCCTGAGCCGGTCAGCAGAAGAGCCCGGCCTTTGGCCGCGCGTCTTTTCAACTGGTGTCATTATATCGGGTGTGTCAAGCGAGGAACCGGGTAGGCTGCGGCCGGTAACAGATCCTTGGTGGGAAGGCCGGAGCTGCCGGTCTCTCCGCTGCGTCGCTGCGCTCCTCCGGTCGAGATGACACATCTGTGGTTGTGTTGAGGGAAGACTACGGTCGAGATGACACATTTGGGGCGGGGGGTGAGTGGGAAGCGCCCTTGTTGCGGCGGGCATAGTGCATCGGTTATCCTAGATCAGTTGCAACCCCCTGCAATGTGCGCCCGTAGCTCAGCTGGATAGAGCGCCTGGCTACGAACCAGTAGGTCGGAGGTTCGAATCCTTCCGGGCGCACCATACTCATTTCCCCGCAAAATCAAGATCCCAACCGCCTGCAAGGGCAAACCTTCGTCAGGTTCAACCTCCCTTGCAGGTGCGGTCGGTCCTGTTCCCTACTTCACCGTCAGGGTCGCGCTGGCCGCGGCCTTGTTGCTGCCCAGACTGGTCTGGAGAGCACCGATGGGCACGATGTTGTCATATAGCGTTTTTGTGATGACGGCGACGGTGACCGTGCAGTGGCCATTGAGCGGAATGGTGCCTCCGGTCAGGGTGACGTGAGAGGACCCCGTGACCGCAGTGACTGTTCCGCCGCAGGTGGTGACGCCTGTCCCGGAGACCGTCATACCGAAGGGCAGATGGTCTGACAGCGGGGCAGTGATGGTGGCAGCCGTGCTGTTGGGATTGCTCAGGGTGAGAGTGAGGGTGGAGGTTACGCCCGCCGCTACGGTCGCCGGATTGAAGGACTTGGTGAGTGTGGGGGCAACGGGGGCAGTGACGGTGAGGGTGGCGACGGCCGCGGTGGCACAGCTACCATTGCTGGTCTTGAGGCCGCCGGCGGCGATGGAGTTGACGTACGTGCCCGCGGCTGTCGCAGTCACCGTGGCAGTGACCGTGCAGGATCCGCCGGCCGGGATGGAGCCTCCGCTCAGCATGACGCTGGAGGAGCCTTTGACACCCGTGAGCACGCCACCGCAGGTGGTGGCGCCAAGCGCGGAGACAGTCAGCCCACTGGGAAACGCGTCCACCAGGGCCGAAGACAAGGAGGCAGCGATGCTGTTGGCGTTGCTGAGGGTGAGGGTGAGCGTGGAGGTTCCTCCAGCCGTAATGCTGGCCGGACTGAACGACTTGGTCAGCGACGGGACAACGATGGCGTTGACGGTCAGCGTTGCGACGGCTGCCGTGGAGTTGTTGCCATTGCTGGTCTTGAGGGCAGCAGCGGCCAGGGAGTTGACGTAACTACCAGCAGCCGGTGCCGTAACGGAGGCCGTGATGGTGCAGTGTCCGTTGGCTGGAATGGAGCCGCCGGTCAGGGTCACCGTGGAGGCGCCGTTGCTTCCGGTCAGCGTTCCGCCGCAGGTGGTGGCGGCGCTGCCGGACAACGTCATGCCGGTCGGCAGAACGTCCGAGAGTGGGGCTGTGAGTGCGGCTACGGTGCTGTTGGAGTTGCTCAGGGTGATGGTCAGGCCCGAGGTTCCGCCGGCACTGACGCTGAGCGGACTGAACGACTTGCTCAGCAACGGCGCAACGATAGCAGTGACAGTGAGGGTGGCAACGGCCGGGGAGGCGCTGCTGCCGGTGCCGGTCTTGAGAGCACCGGCGGCCATGGAGTTGAAGTAACTGCCGGCGACCGGCGCGGTGACCGTAGCCGTGACGGTGCAGGAGCCGCCGGCGGGAATGGTGCCTCCGCTGAGGGACACGGTGGAGGAGCCTTTGACGGCGGTCACGGTTCCGGCGCAGGTGGTGGTGCCGCCGCCGGAGACGGTGAGACCGCTGGGCAGCGTATCCGTCAGAGCCGCGGTCAGGCTGGCCACGACGGAGGCGGAGTTGCTCAGGGTCAGCGTGAGCGTGGAGGTTCCGCCCGCGGTGATGGTGGACGGGCTGAAGGCCTTGCCCAGCACAGGCGGGGCGGTGACCAGAGGGACCACGGTCAGGGTCGCGACCGCCGGAGCAACGCTGCTGCCGGTGTTGGTATCCAGCGCGCCGGCCGGCATGGAGTTGATGGAGTTGCCAGCGGTGGTGGAGGTAACCAGCGCCGTGACCGTGCAGGAGCCGGAGGCGGGAAGGGTGCCGGAGGACAGGGTCAGGGTGGAGCCGCCTTTGGCGGCGCTCAACACGCCACCGGTGCATGTGGTGCTGCCCGCATCCGCAAGGGTCATGCCGGCGGGCAGGGCGTCCACCAGCGCCAGTTTCAGTGCAGTCGCCGCGCTGTCCGGGTTGCTGAGGGTGAGGGTGAGGGTGGAGGTTCCGCCGGCGGTGATGGAGGACGGGCTGAAGGCCTTGCTCAGCACAGGTGGAACAGTCCCCACGGCCGAGCAGGAGGTAATCGCGACGGTGTTGGCGTCCAGCGTGACCGCGCCGTTCCGTGCCAGGGCTCTGCCGGACAACTTGCTGTCCGTGTCCAGCGTAATGCTGGTCAGGGCGAAGATGCTTCCGGTGAAGTTGGTGCTGGTGCCCAGGGTGGCGGAGCTGCCCACCTGCCAGAACACATTGCAGGGCTGACCGCCCTCCATCACGACCGAGGAGCTGCTGGCGGTGGTGAGGGTGCTGCCGATCTTGAAAACCCACACCGCGGCGGCATTGCCTGCGGCATTGAGCGTGAGTGTTCCTGTGAGCTGAGCCGAAGAAGAGAAGCAATAGACGCCCGGGGTGAGGGTCAAACCGCCGAGATCCTTGCCGCTGAGGTTCTGAGTGCAGGTTTCGCCCGCCAGGTCCACATAGGCCGTGCCTGTATCGGTCTGGGCCTGGGACGCCGCGGCGTCCGCTGCATAGGTGGTTCCACCCGCCACCGTGCCCGGAGGAAAGCCGGTCACCGCGGAGCCCGGGCTGACGCCCAGGTTTCCCGTCACAACGGTGGGGCCGGTGTTGGTGACGGAGGAGCTACCCAGGACCGCAAAGCCCTGAGCCGTTCCCAAAGGCGGTGCCGTTGCCTGCGCCGACGCCGATGGAGCCAGGAAGAGCGACCCCATCGCCAGCAGCGCACACAGCAGAAGGCGGACGGAGGTCTGTGCAAGGGGAAATACGGGGGTCTTGGTTCTGTTCTTCAAGGCAGTCTTCATGTTCATCTCACCTGAATCTCTGGAGTCCAGCGGGTGGAACTGGCCGGCCTTCGGCGAGAGGTATCCCGAGCCCTTGACAGTGTTTGAAGTGTCTCGCGTCGCCAGCTCAGAGGAGGAACACCCCCACGCTGGCCATCCGAGTTCTACCGGACATGTCCCACACTGAGGCTTGAAACATTCCCTGTCTGAGCCGCATCGCACAAGTCCGTTGAATATTTTCAAATGGGACAATTTGCTGAACGAGCCTGAGCGGCAGACCCGTTCCGTGGCGTATAGTAAAGAGGACTGAGTTGGTCGTATATTAGTCCGGATTGGTTCGCACCATGGATGTGACAGCTTTGAGCGACGCGAAGGTGGGCAGTGCGGGCGTGGTGGAGTCCGTGGACCTGCCGGAGAATGTAAGCCACTACCTGGCACATCTGGGGTTCCTGCCCGGCACCGCCGTGGAGGTGCTGCGGCGCGCGCCGGCAGGCGATCCGCGCGTGTATCGCATTGACGGCGTAGAGGTGGGCCTGCGCAATGAGACCGCGAAACACATCTTTCTGCGGCTGAATGAGGCCGCCGCATGAGCTGCCATACGCCCGTGCTGGACGTTCTGCCGGAGAGCGAGCCGCCGGTAGACCCCGCTGTGCCGGTAAGCACCAAGCCGCTGCGGACGGTGGCGCTGATTGGGCCGCCCAACAGCGGCAAGTCCACGCTGTTCAACCGGCTGACTGGGCTGCGGCAGAAGGTGGCGAACTATCCGGGCGTGACGGTGGAGCACCACTCGGGCCGGATGAAGGCCATTGGGCGCAACGACCTGACGCTGATTGACCTGCCGGGAATCTACTCACTCGCAACATACTCCGAGGACGCGCGTGTGGCCGTGGAGGTGCTGACCGGCAAGATGCGAGGCGTTCCCAAGCCGGATTGTGTGCTGCTGGTGCTGGACGCCACGCACCTGAACCGGCAGTTGATGCTGGCCGCGCCGGTGTTTTCCATTGGGCTGCCGACGCTGGTGCTGCTGAATATGGGCGACGAGCTGGCCAGGCGCGGCGGCGAGATTGATACGCTGGCGCTGGCCAAGGAGCTGGGACATCCGGTGGCAGTGATCAGCGCGGCGCAGAACACCGGACTGGATGTGGTGCCGGAGTTCCTGCTGCGTGCGGGCTCACGGCCCGACGATGGGCTGCGTCCGGTGCAACTGCCGGTGCTGCAGAGCGCGGCGAGCTGCCGCACCTGGGCCACACAGGTGACCGCGCGGACCAAGTACCAGACGCCGGCAGCCAGCCTGTGGACGCGGCGGCTGGACAGCGTGCTGCTGCACCGCTGGCTGGGGCCGCTGATCTTTCTGGCGGTGGTGGTGGCAGTGTTCCAGGTGGTGTTTCTGGCCGGGCAGCCGCTGAGCGACTGGCTGACGGCGATCCTGACACGCGCCGGAGCGCAGGTGGCCCTGCTGCTGCCGGATAACTGGCTGCGCCTGCTGCTGCGCGACGGCCTGTGGAACGGCGTGCAGGCGGTGCTGGTGTTTCTGCCGCAGATTCTGCTGCTGTTTCTGTTCATCGGGATTCTCGAAGACTCGGGCTACCTGGCCCGCGCGGCGCTGATTGCGGACCGCGTGATGCGGACGATCGGGCTGAACGGCAAGGCGTTTATCCCGCTGCTGAGCGCCTACGCCTGCGCTGTGCCGGCGATTATGGCGACGCGCACCATTGAGAACAAGCGCGAGCGGCTGGCGACGATCATGGTCGCGCCGTTCATGACCTGCTCCGCGCGGCTGCCGATCTATACGCTGATCATCGCGGCGTTCATTCCCAACCGACTGTTTCTTGGCGGCATCCTCGGGATGCGCGCGATGGTGATGCTGAGCCTGTACGCTCTGGGATTTCTTGCGGCGCTGCTGACGGCGCGGATGATGAACTCCAGCGTGATGAAGGCGACGGCCGCGCCGTTCATCCTGGAGCTGCCGCAGTACCGCTGGCCGACCGTGCAGGGGCTGACGCTGCGGCTCTACGACCGCGGCAAGCTGTTTGTGAAGAAGGCCGGCACCATCATCCTCGGCGTGACGTTCCTGGTATGGCTGCTGAGTGTGCTGCCGGTGCACGGCGGGCAGTTCTCCGCGCTGACGGACAGCGTGATTGGCCACCTCGGCCACTTCATCGAGCCGGTGATCCGGCCGCTGGGCTTCAACTGGAAGATCGGCATCGGCCTGCTGAGCTCGATTGTGGCGCGCGAGGTGATCGTGGGCACGCTGGGTACGCTGTATGGCGTGGACCCGGCGACGCACTCACTGGGCTTGCAGGCGGCGCTGCGCGGCGACATGACGCTCGGCGGCGCGATTGCGCTGGTGGTCTTCTTCGCCTTCGCCATGCAGTGTACGTCCACGCTGGCGGTGGTGCGGCGCGAGACCAACAGCTGGAAGTATCCGGCAGCGCAGTTCGCGTACATGACCGTGGTGGCGTATGTGGCGGCGCTGGTGACGAACCAGGTGATTACGCGGCTGTTTTGAGGTTATGCTGTTCTCAGGAGGCAAGCGATGACGACGGTGGAGATCAAGTTGCCAGATGACCTTGCCCAAGCTGCAGAGCAAGCGGGCCTACTTTCGCCTGCGGCCTTGGAAGAGTTACTTCGAAAGCAACTGAGGTCGCAGAGTACCTCCGCGTTCATTGCGGCACTCCGTGAAATGGATTCCTCCGATGATCCTGAGGCCATCACTCCGGAAGTTGCTGCCCAGGAGATCGCGCTGATGCGTGCCGAGAGGCGTGCGGCTAGCAAGACATGATTCGCGTTGTCCTGGACACCAACATAGTTCTTTCGGGTTTCTTCTGGATGGGAATCCGCGCAGATTCTTAGGCAATGAATTCGACCTGGTACGCTTCACAAGCGAGCGTTTACTCGATGAGCTAGCGGATGTACTCCATCGACCAAAGTTTCAGCATAGATTGACCAGATCGCCCCTTTCCCTCGACAGTTATTGCAGCGATACCAGCTATTGTCAGCGGTCATCGTTCCGCACACAATGGCGCGGGTCGCGCCTGACCCAGACGATGATGTGGTGATCGGAATAGCAGTTGCCGCCAAGGCCAATTTCATCGTCACTGGCGATCACGGGCTACTTTCGATTAAGGAGTACGAGGGTGTGCGAATTGTATCGGTGAGAGAGGCGCTGCAAGTCCTCGCGGCAGGTTGTGTCTTTCTACGTCGGCACGAAACAGCTATTGCTCCTTCTCCAACTCCACCACCATCACCTCCAGCGGCTTGTCACCGGTGTTCACGTCGGCGTGCATCGCGCCTTTGGGCATGGCGGGCAGCCAGTAGGCATGGTCCTTCTGCCAGACGTGGACATCGTGCGTGCCGCTGGAATCCACTAAATCCATAGCCCCGTCGCTGAGCGCCACGATCACCCGCGGGTGGTCGTGGTGGTGCATCGCCAGCGGCTGGTGGGGCAGCACGGTGGTCTTCCAGACGTGGACGGCGTCGTTCTGGAACTGGTCTACTCGCGCAGAGACGGGGCGTTGCGACTGCGTGGCCGCGGTCTGGGCCCGGACGGCAGCGAAGATCGAGAGCGCGACGGCTGTGAGGGCGAGCGAGCGATTGAGGGTGAGGCGCATGGAAGGGTCTCCTGCGGAAAGAGTACGAGAAGACGAGAGGGGGGGCCAGCCCTACTCCGCTCTCTAGCCTCCTTCCTCGGAGGCGGCTACTTGAATGGAAGCGGCTGCAACGGGTCCCCGCCATTCCCCGGCGTGGGCGGAAGGCGTGGCAGGTTCAAGGGCGAGCCGGCTCCGACGTCGCGGCGAAACAGTTCCCCATAATTTCCTACAGCCTGGATCACGCGCACCGGCCATCCATCGGCGAGTCCAAGCGGCCGCCCGAGCGCGTGCGCGGAGTCCAGCAGGCGATCCGTCTCCGGGCTATATCCTGCGTGGAGTGTGGCCATACCCTTCGCAGTGACGTGCTGTTGCTCTGCCAGCAACAGGACCTCAAAGCTCCATTGGACGATGTGGGCGAACGCCGCGTCGTTGTTGCGATAGGCCGAGGCCAGCGGATCCTGCGCGACGACGTCAGGGAGTAGAACGAACTCATGCGCGTGCGTTCCGAAGGCGGCCCGGGTATTGGCCAGCCGCGTGACATCGCCAAAGAGGGCCGTGCAGTTGGCGGTGACGAAGGCGGCCTCCATCTCGCCCTCCTCCTGAAAGGGAAAGGGCACAAAGTTCAGATGGCGGCGCTGAAACCAGGAGCGCAGATTCACCTCTGCCTCGGTCTCACCGAGGACGCAGATCTTGTGTCCGGAGAGTTGCGAGGCGCGCGCGATGCCGGCAGAGCGTGGCACCAGGAAGCCCTGCCAGTCATAGAGCACTGGGCGCGCGAGTGCGATGCCGGGCAACGTGCTGTGCGTGAGGTCGTCGCTGACGGAGGCGACCATATCTACCTCTCCGCCGCGCAGCGCCTGTAGTGCGGTGTCCTCATCGGGGTAACCCTTGAGTTCGACGCGGTACCCCTGTCCGAGGATGGCAGCAGCGACGGCATTGCACAGGTCACGGTCGAACGCGACGCGGCTGCCATGCTCGTCCGTCATGGAGAACTCCGCTTCACTCTGATCGACGCCACAGGTGAGCGTCCCGGCTTTGCGGATGGCCTCGACGGCAGGACTGGAAGTGGGCAGCTGCGGCAGAGTCTGAGCGAACAGTGAGGACGCCAGGACGGCCGGCAGCGAAGCGCAGCGCAGCGAGATCATGGAACCCAGTTGCCGGAGCGCGGGACTCCGGGTGTGGTGTCCGGGCGGGGGTTGAAGTCCTCGGGAATCGGGTTGGGCTTGCCGGCGTCCGTGGGCGTGATGTGGAGCACGCTGCATCCATGACCGCCCAGATGCGGGAAGGTCCCGATGGAGGAATTGGGAATGCTGGCGTAGCTGGAAGGCACCGGAGTGCGGCGGCCGAGCAGGCGGAGGTTGTCAAAGCCGGAGAACAGATCGCCGACATCCGGGACCTTGTCATCGGCCGGCCCCAGATCGTTTTGCCCAAGTGTGGTGCGTCCCAGTTCGCGGCCGCGCTCCTCGTCAGGCAGATCGGCCAGCGGAATCAGATGGAAGAGTTCGTCCACGAATTTGATGATGGAGCTATGCTCGGAGCGCTCATGAGAGACAGCATGCGTGACGCCGTAGGGTGACAGCAGAAGAAACGGGATGCGTGGCCCCTGGTCGAGAGGAAGGCCACCGGCATCGTGCGAACGGACGCGGGGCTGCGCATGGTCATAGTGGCCGTCGGACTCGTCATAGGCGATCAGGATGACGCTCTGCTTCCAGTAAGGGCTTGCGGCGATGGTGTTGATCTCCCGCGCCAGCAGAGCTTCGCTGATACCGGAGTCAGAGTAGCCGGGGTGGTCGTCATCGCCGTCGTAGACGGTGGCGAGCTTGGGGTTGGGGTCGGCGGGCTGAAAGCCGAGGATGTTGCCGTACCCGCCACGCACATAGAAGACGCCGGAGTTGGGCAGCCTCCGTTCCGCAACGTCGGTAAAGAACTGGTGCAGCCCGTGCATATGGATGTTGGCCTGAGGATTGTCCGCGACGTAGCCGAAGTATTGCGGCCCGTTGTGGTGGGCAATGTATCCCTTGTGGCTGGCGACTCCCGCAGGATCATTGGGCTCGTGGTCGTAGCCCTGCTGGTACCAACCCCAGTGGGTCGCCGCGACGCCGTGGCCAGCAATCTTGTCGATGTCCTCCTGCACATCCATCAGGTCAAAGGCGGGGTTGTAATCGGCGGCGGTGGTCTTCTTGATCTCCTTGCCCATAAACGAGAGTGGCAGCGTTGCGAAGGTGAGGTTCACGGCCGGATGAGCTTCCGCGTTGGGCACAGGCTTGGCGGGCGCGCCGGCGGCATCCATGGCGAGGCCCCAGTAAGGACGCGCGTTGGCCACCATGGGAAGGGCGGTGCCGTTGGTTCCCTGCGCGAGTTGCGGATGAAGCATCCACTGGGTCTCGCCGGATTGCCCTGCGATCATGGCGATGGCGTTGGGGCCCGAGGGTCCAATGACGGTGTCAAAGAACTTGTCAAAGAGAACAAAGCGGTCTGCATACTGCCAGAGGAACGGCGCGCTGTCGCAGTCCAGATAGGCCATGACCAGCTCGCCGAACTGCTTGCGCTCCAGCGAAGGAATCTTCGATGGCTTTCCGTCCATGATCGTTACGCCTTCTTCGGTCAAGGCGTACTGGTCGTTGCGCGCGACGCCGTCGCTGTCGAGGTCCAGCTTGCGGGCGATTGCAACGTGGCTGTGGTTGATGCCCGCCAGGTCGGTTGGATACAGAGGAACGGTCTTGCCGTTGGTGTCCAGAACATCTGCAGGAATGCGGAAGGGTGTAACCGTGCCCAGCGTTCCATCAACGTTGACGATGGTTTGGGTAAAGCCGGCGGTCTCAGAGGCGGGCCGGGAGAAGAGGCCGTCGGCGCCGGGGTAGGTGCCGAAGTAGGAGTCAAAGGCGCGGTTCTCCTGAAACAGGACAAAGACGTACTTGATTTGTTGGCGCAGCAGACGCAGCTTCTGTTCGTGGCTGAGGAGCGGCTCGCGGCCAAGGTCTGTGGCCATTCCATTGGCAATGGCATTGGAGGGCGGCGGCGCTTCCAGCAGCTGCGGCTTCTGCGCCGCGCAGAACGTGCCACATCCGGGCAGCAACCCGAGCAGAACGAGGCAGCTCCCCAGCAGCTTTGCCTGCCTTCCAGCCCCGCGCGCGCCGCGGCATCTTATGCTCGACATTCGTACATCCTTCCCCATGGTGATGTGTTCCGTTCCTCAGTTTATCTTTCGCCCCACTTCAGCTTGCTGCGCAGCACGTTGAACAGGCCGTTGGGGTGCAGGCGCAGCAGGTGGACCGTGCGGTCGGACTTGCGGCATTGGATACGGTCGCCCAGCAGCATTTCAATCGCTTCCTGCCCGTCTACGGTGAGATAGGTCTCGTGGGGCACCACATCGACCGTCACGCAGATCTCCGATCCGCCGGGAAAGACGATGGGCCGGATGGTCAGCAGGTGCGGGCAGATGGCGGTGAGCACCATCGCGTCCACGGTAGGCATCAGGATGGGGCCGTTCGCCGCAAGCGTGTACGCCGTGGATCCGGTGGGCGTGGCCACGATCACGCCGTCCGCGCGGAAGCGGGCAACAAACTGGCCGTCCAGCTCCACGGCGAACTCACCCATGCGCGCGATGGCGCCCTTGGAGAGCACAACATCGTTCAGCGCGTCCCATTCGCTCACCACCTTGCCGTCGCGGCGCAGCTCGGCGTGCAGCAGGCTGCGAACGTCCACGATGGCGGTGCCGGCGATCCAGGCGTCGAGCGCCGTATAGAGATCGGAGAGCGGTATCTCGGTGAGGAAGCCGAGAGAGCCGAGGTTCACGCCGAGGATGGGGGTCTCGGTCTGAGCGAAGGCGCGCGCCGCGGAGAGCAGCGTGCCGTCGCCGCCGAGCGAGATGACGATCTGCGGATCATGTGCGGGCATCTCGTCGCGCGGCACGCAGGACGGCGCGCCGAGATAGGCTGCACACTCGGAGTCGAGAATGTACTCATAGCCGTGGGCGCTGAGCCACTGCGTCAGCTCCGAGAGAATGGACTCCATCTCTGGCTTCTGCGGCTTGGAGATGATGGCTGCCGTGGGCATGAGACTCAGGGTACAGGGTTTAGGGTTCAGGGTACAGGGTTAGAACCGGGCGTGGAGCAGGAACTCGCGGTTGCCTTCCATGCCCAGGATGGGCGAGTCGATCAAAGCGAGCGGCTCGCCGTGGTGCTGGTGGACAGCGTCTTCCACGCGGTGGACGGCGAGCTGGTGCGCGGCGGGGTCGCGCACGATGCCGCCCTTGCCCACGTGCTCGCGGCCGGCCTCAAACTGCGGCTTGACCAGGATGACCACCTCGCCCTGCCAGCTTTCTCCAGCGGGTGCGAGCGCGGCGAGGACCGCGGGGAGCACCAGCGTGGCGGAGATGAAGCTGAGGTCCATGGCGAAGAAGGAGATGGGTGCCGGCACAACAGCAGATCCTTCGACTTCGCCTCGCGATGAGGCCGCAAGGCTCCGCTCAGGATGACAATTCTTAACTAGTTCAGCAAGCTGGCCGGGTTGCAGCAGCCGCGCGTTGGTGCGCTCCAGCAGCGTCACGCGCGGGTCTACGCGGAGGGCGTGCGCGATCTGTCCGTAGCCCGTATCCACAGCGAGCACGGAGGCCGCGCCGGCCTGTAGCAGGCAGTCCGTAAAGCCGCCGGTAGAGGCGCCGATGTCCCCGCAGGCCAGGCCGGCGACGGAGATCTTCCAGGTGGTGAGGGCGTGCTCCAGTTTGAGGCCGCCGCGGCTGACGTAGCGCAGGTCGCTGCCCAGCATCCGCAGAGTGGCGTCCTCGGCGACGGCGGTGCCGGGCTTGTCCACGCGCTGCTCATCCACCAGCACGCGGCCGGCGAGGATCAGCGCCTGCGCGCGCTCACGGGAGGCGGCTAGCGAGCGGTCCACCAGCAGCTTGTCGAGTCGAACCTTCATCTATCTTTGAGGATAGCGGAGCGCCTGGGGCGGCATCGCAAACGCTGTGTTCCCTGACGCTCGCGATAACGTACACTGGGCATCGAGAATCGGGCGGTGGAGCGGACGGCGCAGCGCAGTTTCCTGATGCCGCTTCTACAGCAAAGGTTGCTTGTATGCCGTGGCCAGGCAATCCGATGTGGCCGGAGTTGCGTACTTATGGATGGAAGGCTGGAAGGGTACGTGACTGCAAGCCCGGCAATTCCCGGAGACGATACCGAGTTGCTGGCGGGCATTGAGCGCGGGGAAGATCGCGCGATGGCCACGCTCTACGACCGCTACTCCCGGATCGTGTATTCGGTGGCACTGCGTGTGCTGCGCGATCCGTCCGCGGCGGAGGACGTGTTGCAGGAGATCTTCATGCAGATATGGCGCAGCCCGGGGAGTTTTGTCGCGGCCAGGGGCAGCCTGGGGGGATGGCTTTCCGTGGTGGCGCGCAACCGCTCCATTGACACACTGCGCCGCAAGCGGCCCAGCGAGCAGGTGGAGGAGATGGCGCTGGCTTCGGCCTTCAACCTGGCCGACGACTCCGAGCGCAACCTGCTGATGGAGAAGGCGCGGGCTGCCGTGGTGCTGCTGCCCGCTGAGCAGCGCAAGACGCTGGAGATGGCCTTCTTCGACGGTTTGACCCACACCGAGATCGCCGAGATGACCGGCGACCCGCTGGGAACAGTCAAGACTCGAATCCGCAGCGGGCTTTCCACGCTGAGAAAGGCATTCCAGGCATGAACGGCGCACAGCACATCTCGCCCGACGATCTGATCCTCTTCGCGCTACAGTTCCTGCCCGAGCCGGAGATGGCGGCGACCCGCCTGCATCTGCTGGAGTGCGAGGCCTGCCGCCGGCAGGTCGGCTGGATCCAGGGAGACCTGGCGGCCTATGCCATGACTGCCCAGGCGCAAACGCCACGCGCGCAGGCCCGCGAGCGGCTGCTCAGCGCCGTGGCCGCAGAGAAGAAAGAGAAGAAGGCCGTCCAGATACAGATGCGCCCCGCGGCAACGCCCACGCTGGTCCGTTCCGGCCGGGAGCATGCTGACCGGGGCTTCCACTCCGCAGACCCCGAGTTCAGCTCCTACGAGCCGCGCCTGTTCACCATGGGCGCAGCGGAAGAACCGCGCAGCGGCAGCGGCTGGAGCTGGGTCGGATGGGCGGTCGCGGCAGCCGTTGCGGTCGCCGCCGGATTGCAGTTCCAGCAGCGCCAGAGCCTGCAACAGCAGCTTACCGATGAGAGCGCCCAGGTGACGGCAGCGCAGGCCGAGTCCGCCCGGGCGCAGGAAGCCATGAATGCCCTGACCGCGGAAGACGCCAGGCAGGTGACGATGCACCTGCCCGCGTCTGTCGGTTCGCCGGCAGCGGTGCAGCCGTATGGGCACGCCACCTACATCGCGAAGACCGGTGCACTGGTCTTTGTGGCCAGCGACCTGGACCCGCTGGCACCCCAGAAGGTCTACGAGCTATGGCTGCTGCCCGCAGACAAGAGCGCGCCCATCCCGGCCGGGACCTTCAAGCCGGACGCCCATGGCAATGGCAGCGTGGTGATGCCGGATCTGCCCAAGGGAGTGGCTGCGGGCGGCTTCGGCGTGACCGTGGAGGCCGACGGCGGGTCTCCCAAGCCGACCTCGCCGATTGTGTTGGCAGGGGTTTAGCAGCCTGACCGCAGAAAATGGCTCAGAAACACTCCGCTTGGCTGGAACCTTTTTCCTCTCCAGCCGTACAATTCCGCCATGTCCCGCTCCGCAGTTCTGCTTCCCGCGATTCTCATTGCGTCTGTCCTGTCGGCCTCCGCGCCGTGGTCTGCCTCCGCGCAGTCCATCGCGACCAACTCGCCCGTGCCGCTCTCCACCCGCGTCACCAGCTACGCCATAGACGCGCACATTGACACCGGCAAGAAGTCGCTCGATGCCACCGAGACGCTCACCTACAAGAACCTCACCGGCCAGCCGCTCACCTTTGTTCCCTTCCACCTCTACCTCAACGCGTTCCGCCCGCAGTCCAGCTTCACCAGCGAGACCCACTTCACCGGCGGCATCCGCGACAACGAGAAGGACAACGACTACCCCAAAGAGAAGCTCGGCAGCATTGACATCTCACAGATCTCCGCCGACGGCTTCGGCGACCTCACATCCGCGATGCACTTCACCGCACCTGACGACGGCAACATGGCCGACCACACCGTCGCCGAGGTCCCCCTTCCTCACCCGCTCGCGCCCGGCGACACCATCACCTTCCACCTCGTCTTCCACGACCAGTTTCCGCTCTCGATTGCGCGCAACGGCTGGAAGCGTGACTTCATCATGGGCGGCCAGTGGTTTCCGAAGCCCGGCGTCTTCTGGCATGGCGCGTGGAACTGCCACCAGTACCACTCCACCACGGAGTTCTTCTCTGACTTCGGCGTCTTCAACGTGAAGCTCACGCTCCCCCAACGCTACGTCGTCGGCGCCAGCGGCGTTCCCGTCGGCGAAACGAAGAACGCCGACGGCACCAAGACCCTCAGCTTCTACGGCGAAGACATCGGCGACTTCGCCTGGGCCGCCAGCCCTCACTTCACCGTCACGGACGGCATCTTCAACAGTTCCATGGGCCCGGTGAAGGTCCACGTGCTCGCGCTGGCCTCGCACCCTGCCGCCG
>Ga0302319_10013051_pt1 | contig 15610 bp, 16 predicted proteins | sample Bog_T0_2_FD_203319 | JGI IMG/M metagenome (GOLD analysis project Ga0302319, IMG submission 203319) | Peat permafrost microbial communities from Stordalen Mire near Abisko, Sweden - Bog_T0_2 | ecosystem: Environmental > Terrestrial > Soil > Wetlands > Peat | place: Sweden: Abisko, Stordalen Mire... | reverse complement strand
ATTGCGTTCTTACCCCCCACCCGGGCGAGATGAGTCGGCTCCTCAAGAACAGTGTGGCCGAGATTCAAGCCGACCGCTTTCGCACCGTGGCCAAGGCGGCGGAGCAGTTCGGCAAGACCGTGCTCTTGAAGGGGCCATACAGCCTCATTGCTGAGCGCAACGAGCCAATGTTGGTCAATTCGACCGGTAACCCCGGTATGGCAAGCGGCGGCATGGGAGATACCCTCGCCGGCATCACCGCAACCCTCCTCGGCCAAGAGCTTCCCGGATACTACTCCATGGCTTGTGCGGCGTTCTGGCATGGCTTTGCCGCTGATCTCTGCGCATCCGAAATCGGGGCGATTGGGTACACCGCAACAGACGTCAGCAACATGTTGCCTTCTGCTCGCGTCAAGATTGGTGAATCGTGCGAGCAAAGACCCTCCTGCTAATTTCGATTGCGGCCATTCCCTTGCTGAGCGCCGCCCAAAGTCAGATTCAAGTCACGTTCACCGGCAACTCTTCCCACGTTGCGTTTGTTTCGAATGGCCGACCCTCCGGTCTTCCCGCCGGGGCTACCGCCGATAACGCCCCCCTCGCGTCCCTCGATACCGGGAGCGCCAAACCGACCGACAATGTGGTGGTTTGGGACCGGGATAGCAACGATGCCGCGATTCGGACGGTCAAGGAGGTCGGTGACGCTTGGCACGTGCTGCCGGCCGACTATACGCTCCTCGGCATCGTGACGGTGCGGTTGGAGCACGAGGGGCAGCGCATCGCGGTCGCCGAAGTCGATCTCGACGATAAAGCGGTCTCGCAACGCCGGTTGATCGACCCGACCTCCAAGGGCGAGGCCGCCTTCTTCGGCCTGCCCCCTGGTCAGATCAACGTATCGGTCACCTACAACTCTGGCGGCAAGTCCCAGACCACCAAGGAGTCGTTTTACGAACCCCTGGAACGGAGTCATGCGGACATTGTTTTGGAGGTCTCGATCCCCGATGAGGTGGAAACCGTCGGCGGGGCAGCGCCGACCTCGGGCAGTTCAACCCCCGCCTTCGCTCCCGCTCCCGGTGCCGCCGCAGCCGGCGCACCAGCCGCCACCGGGACGGCGGCGCCCCCAACGTCCAAGAGTCCGCTTGCCACCGGCATCGTGCTGCTTCTGGGTTTTGTCGTGATCGGCGTTGGAGGCTATTTTCTGCTGAAGTGGCTGAACAGCAATCCAGGCGAATTGAAGAAACTGGGCGTGCAAATGCCCGAACCGGCAGCGGTTCCCGATGGTGCACAGCCAATGGCGCCAGTCGCGCCGCCGCAACCCGCACCGGTTCAACAGATCCTCCTCGGTGATGCCGCTCCTGAGCCACTGGGAGCGATGCCTGCAGTCTCTGCGGTGGCATTGACAGGGCATCCAAGGCTCGTTGGCGATGGCGGTCGCGTTGTCGATCTGCCGGCAGGCGAGTCGTTCGTGGGACGTGAGGACGGACTGGCAGTTAGCCTGGCCGGCGAGTCGACCGTCTCCCGTCGGCACGCCGCCCTTCAGGTTGACGGGCCGACGGTGACGGTCACCGACCTGGGGAGCACCAATGGCACGTTCGTGAACGGGGCTCGCCTGCAGGCGGCAACGATTCTGCGCATTGGAGACTTGGTCCAGTTCGGCTCGGTGCGCTTTCGATTTGAAGGGTGAGAAGTGAATAATCTGGCGTTTAAAGCGTTCGTTGGAGGTGTGGCCGGGCTAGTCGCGTGGATGTGCCTGGAGCCCTCCGCGCCAAGGTCCATCTCGATGGATACCGTGAGCGCCTGGGCGGCGTGGGAATCGAGCTTCACGATGGCGATTGGCCTCTTCATCGGGGGCGCGGTCGGCGGACTTGGCGGGTTCTTGCAAGGCGGCAAGACCCACACCCTGCGTGGTCTCGGTCTTGGCATGTTGCTGGGCCTCATCGGGATCAAGCTCGGGGATGGGATCGGCTCTCCGATCTTCCAAGTGATGACCGGCGGTCGCTTCGACGCCCCCATTTTCATCATGATTCCCGCTCGGCTGGTCGCCCTCACCCTCTCTGGCGCGGGATTGGGGTTGGGCATCGGCGCTGCATCACTGAACAAGAAGAAGACCCTTCAGGGCCTGATCGGCGGAGCGATTGGTGGGGCGCTGGCAGGGGGCTCCTTCGATATCGTTTCGAACGCACTGGGAAGCATCGTATTGCGGGCGCAGGGCCTCACCAGCGGCGAAGTGGGCGGTCCCGGTCGCGCGGTCTTCGCGGTGCTGATTGGGGCCGCAACGGCCCTTTTCATTGGCTTGGTCGAGCAAATCGCCCGTTCCGCATGGCTTCGCCTCGAGCTGGGCAGAAACGAAGGCAGAGAGTGGTCGATCGACGGTCCTACGATGGTTGGTCGCAGCGAGGCCGCCCAGGTGCCGATCTTCGGAGACCCCCAAATTGCCCCTAACCAGTGCGCGATCCAGCCCCAAAACGGCCAATACTGGCTGACGGACCTCGCTTCTCCGAATGGAACTTACTTGAATGGCCAGCGTCTCATCGCCAATCAGCCGGTCATGCTCACCCAAGGCGCGGCTATCGGTTTGGGCTCCAGTCGGCTCATCTTCCTCCTGAAGGGCCAACCCGCCCCGCCCCGCCCGGTGGATGGGCGTTTTCCCGCTCCGCAGCCCGCCGGGCCTAGCCCACTTGCTGGATACGGCCCGTCCGCCGGTATCGGCCTTGGCCAGCCGATGGCGCCAGTTTCAGCTTCCGCGGTTTCCATGGCTCCAACCGTGGCGATGCCCGCCGCCTCGATGATGCCCACAACCGCCATGCCGAGCGCCGCGTTCACCTTGGCGGCGATGGACGGTCCCCTCGCCGGCCAGCGGTTTTCGCTCTCGGGCCCGACCGAGATCGGACGGGAGGCGCCCGCCATACCCCTTGCTTTCGATGGGGCGGTCTCCCGCCGCCACGCCACCCTGACCCCCAGCCCCGCCGGGGTCGCGGTCAGCGACTTAGGCAGCAGCAACGGCACCTTCGTGGACGGCCAGCGCGTGCAGCAGGCCATGCTACAACCCGGCCACACCCTCCGCGTAGGCACAACCACCTTCAGACTCGAGCAGTCTTAAAATCACACGCAACCCAGCGCCCTTTCCCGTGCCGCGCCACCTGTCAAACCAGCGGATTTGGGCACACCTGGCAATGGCAACTTGGCGACACGGTAACGACATCCAATTGGGCCGGTAAGCCGGAGACTAGGGAGTATCAAAACCCTTCAGCACTCGTGCTGGGAGTTGGTAGTACCAGAAGTACATGAACACGCCGGCCACAAACGCGGCACTAACGAGGCAGCCCAGGGTGCCCCAGCAGCCTCCCCGAATCTTGGCCATGTTTTCTGCGCTCTGGAACTCGCCCCGCGACATTTCAGCAAGCTGGTCTAGGGCGCCTGGGAGGTCGCCGGTCAGTTCGGCGGTGCCCACCACGCTGGCGAATTCGGGAGGGAACAGGTTCGAACTCTGCATGGCAGCGGAGGCTGGCTGCTCCCGGCCCACCGCATTCCCTAAAGCCTCCAATCGACTCGACATGACGACGTTGGGCGCTGACTTCGCGGCTAGCCTCCAGGCCTCGGCGTGGGGAAGCCCCGCTTTGGCCAGCCTCCCCATCGTCCAAGAGAACATTGTGAGGTTTTCCGCCCGGGTGCGTGCCCCAAAAACAGGCCAGTGAAGGGCGACCCCATGACGAAACGGTGTGGACATGCGCGCGAAGTAGATCCTCCAAAGGAGATAGGACACTCCGTAAACCAGAAGGGTAATTGGCCCGATCGGCCACAACATCCAGCGCCAAGCCTCTTGGCCGAGATACGAGAGCGCCTCGCCTTGCGACACGTTGCCTCCGGCAGCATCCACCCGGTCATAGGTGGTGAGGGCCGCGTTCACCATGATGTACACAAGGGGAATCGACAGCGCGGCGTTGAACACGATGAACCAGATCCAGGCGAACCATCGGCGGAACTTATGGGCTTGCTGGGCTTGCTGGCCGATGGTTTCGCAGGCTTCGGGGAGGAAACCGCCGACCTCGCCGGCGCGGGTCATTGCGGCCACCGATGAGGGATAGAGGTCAGGGTAGAGCTCCATGACGCTGCTCATGGAGATGCCCTCCTGGGCGGCGGCCGCCATCCGCTCTAGACTCTCCCGATAGATGCCCCGGGTTCGGGTGGACACCGTTTGGAGGAATGTCGCCGGCGGAACCCCCGACTTGAGGGCGGCCGCGAATTGGGAAAACAGGAACATCCGATCCTTATCGGTTCCCGTGGGCGTATGGATAATCTTGCGCTGGGGAGGCGCCGGGGTGTTGATTTGGACCGGGCCACCGCGGATGACCTGAGTGCCGGAGGGAGGCGACATCGGTTGAGCCGGCACTCTGGGGGTTGCCGGCCTAGACGGCCTTTGAGCCTGAGCCTGAGGCTGGGGACGCGACACCTGCGACGAAGGGAGGGGAGCGGCGCTCCGGCTGGGTCGCTGCACGGGCTGACCCCCTGAAGGTGGCGTGGCGGGGGGCGAGGCGGGCCTTTGGGGTGGCGGGCTTGCCGGGGCGGGATTCGGCGAAGGGGAGTCTTTGACTTCCTGGACCATGCGGACACGCACGCCCATCGAAGCGGCGGTCTTGGCCGCCGATTGCGCATCGGTCGCAAACACCACGCCCTCGTGCTCTTGCCCGGAGGCATCGAATCCCTTATACCGGAAGTTCGGCATTGTTCCACTCTACGACGTTCCCGCCTCGACCCTTGGTTGCCGCCAATAATTCGGCCACCTGGCCGAAGGGGGGAAGGTACCACTCGGGATCAATGTCGGCCAGGGGCTGGAGCACGAATGCACGCTCGACGAGGCGGGGATGCGGCACTTCGAGCACCGAATCGGGGCCCATCCGAAAGCGATATTGAAGGTTTCCGTAGGCGATAAGGTCAAGGTCGATCTCGCGGGGACCGTTGCGCTGGCGTGGCAGCCGGCCGATGTCGGCCTCGACATCCTTGAGCTTGCGCAGCAGCGGCAGGGGGCCAGCTAGAGTCTCCACAAGGATCGCGGCGTTAAGAAAGGGAGGCTGGTCCAATTGGTACATCGGCTCAGTCTCGTAAATTCGGCTCGCGCTTAGCACCGGCGCCCAACATCCCACCTGCTGAGCGGCCGCAATGAGGTTGGCGGCTCTATCCCCAAGATTCGACCCAAGCCCGATGAGGACCCGAGTCAAACTGTCTCCACCGCTTGCACGCCATGAAAGGTGAGGGCGCCCCCACATTGAGCGTGAACGTATTTCCGCCGCCGGGGAAGCCTGCGCTTGCGGGTCAGGAGGAGCCCACACCGCTTGCACTTGTATAGCACCTGCTGTCTGGGTTGATTCCGGTTGACTTCGTAGCGGTGATGGACGACCGGCTCCTCGCCAAGGTCGCGCATGGCCTGCTGCCAGGCCGGGCCATGACCCGCGCCCTTTTTTCCCTGGCGGGCATAGGCCAGCAAGTGGGCGTACTCGTGCTTGAATGTCGAATCAAGCTTGGCTTCTGTGTCGAGAATGGGAATGCTAAGACCGATCGTCCGGTCGCGATAGTAAGCCATGCCCGCACTCACCCTCAACCGCTTCCATAGAATCGTCGGACGGTAGCCGATGGGAAAGTCCGCGCATAGGCGATCAAGCAGTCGTTCCGCACGCGCCGCCAAGACTTCGTCCATCCTGCGCCTAGGGTACCGCGCCTGCCAGAATGGAAGCGTGTTTGACGAGACTCCCGCCGAAGCTTGGACGCTCAGATTTGGTTCCTCCCCGCCGGCGCTTCCCGAGTTGGGCAAGTTCCTGAACCACAGATCGGTTCGGCATTACAAGCCGGATCCGATCCCCGAGACCACCCTTCAAGGCCTCCTTGCCGCCGCCCAAAGCGCGGCCACCAGCAGCAACTTGCAACTCTGGTCGGTGGTGTCGATTCAGGATGGGGATCGTCGCGAGCGGATGGCGATGCTCTGCGACGATCAGGACCAGGTGCGGCATGCCGCGTGCTTTCTGGCGTTCCTCGTGGATCACCGGCGCCTGACCCTGGCCGCGAACCATGTCGGCTGTACGGCGGCGGGGCTTGACCTTACCGAGTTCTACACGATGGCGGTGGTGGACGCCGCCCTTGCCGCCGAACGCCTGGTGTGCTCGGCGGAATCGCTCGGGCTCGGCATTTGCTACATCGGCGCCCTGCGCGACAACCCGGACGGGGTCGCCGCCGAGTTAGCCCTCCCGCACGGGGTGTTCGGCCTCTTCGGCCTCGCCCTCGGCTGGCCCGAAGAACCTCTCACCGCCGCGATCAAGCCCCGCCTCGCCCCCGAGAACGTTTGGTTCCGCGAGCAATATGCCGATGCCGACGTTGCCGAATACGACGCCCGGATGCGCGAGTTTTACGAGGCGCAGAAGATGAAGGGCGACGTCACCTGGTCCATGCGATCCGGTCGCCGCGTCAACGGCGAGCGCCTCAAGGGCCGCGAGCACCAGTTGGAGTGGTTGAAGGCCCACGGTTTTTTGGTGCGGTGACGTGGGCCCGAGGGCCGGCATGTTGTCAGTTCGTCCATCGGCATGAAGGGCCATGGAGCGAGTAGACAGGGGTGGAGCAGCGCGAAACCCCTGGTGAGATGAACATGTACTCCAAAGCCCCATAGCGGCGGTAGGCGTTCTACCGTCATGCCTCCGCCTCGATCGGCAAATCGAACCCAGTGAGGGGTGGCCCCGGAAACTCGGCGTCATCCGGCGTAATCGCATTGCGAAAAGCGTGGCTGCAAACTCCAACCACGCCGGCCGCGACCATGCCCCAGCCCATGATCTGCAGAACGGCCGGTAGTCCGAGCGAATCGATGAGAACTCCACCCAGCGCCAACCCGATGGGTTGGATGCCGGCGCTCAGCATGGTTCGGGCGCTTTGTACACGGCCCCGGAATTCATCCGGCACCGTGACTTGCAGATAGGTGTCGGTTGGAATCCAGGCGAGGGGGCCGACAAGGCCGCACGAGGCATTTAGCGCGCACCACCCTTTCACCGTGCGGATAAACGACATCGCCGCCACGGCAAATCCGATGCCCGACCAGCCGATGATGTTTCCCCACCCCATGTGTCGCATCTTCCAGCGCATCAGGGCGAGCCCCGTGAAGATGGTGGGCACGAAGAACGAAAACTCGATCCACGCAAGGCTTTGCGGACGGCCGTCGAACCAGAGCGAATTGGCCTTGACGTAGCACGGAAAGAACGGCGCGATCATGAAGTTGGCTACCACGATCACCCACAGAAGGACCACTAAGTCTTTGCGCTTTCGGATGTAGCCAAACCCGGCTTTGACATCGGTAAAGGCCCGTTGGGGGGCGGTCTCTGCCTCTGGAATGATTTGCGGCAAGCGGGCCACGAAGAAGACAGAAACGAAATAGGAGGCGCCATTTACGAGGACCGCAGCCAAGTAGAAATACTCGCGGGAGACCACATAGAGACCGGCTATCAAGGTTGCGCTCAGCGCCTGGCCGGCGCTGAAGACAAAGTTCTGGCTGACCGCTGACCAGATATTGGCGTCCATCGCGCGGTTCGTGGGGACGAGCCGAGGCACCGACGCGTTCCTTGCCGGGAAGAAGAAGGCTCTGCCGGTACAGGAGAGGAAGCTGGTCACGAGGATGGCCGCCACTGGCGTCACACCACGGTACATCCAGGTGATGACCCCCAGCGCGAGAAGGCACGTTCCGGAGAACAGGCCTGCGACGAGCATGACTTTACGCCGGTCGAAGCGATCTGCGACGACTCCCGAGTACGGCCCAAAGATGAAGAACGGCAGTGCCTCGAGGGCGCCGTTATAGCCCACCATAGCGGCTTGTCCGGTCAGCCGGTAAACCATGAAGACGTTGGCGATGTAGTACAGGGCGATCCCCAACTGGGATGCGGTGTCCGCGTACCAGAGGAGACGATAAGGGCGATACGTGAGAATGTGTTTTCCAGACATGAGAGCTTCCAAACGGTCGGTCGGCTTTGGCCGAAGGTAAGGGAGTCGCCGTTAGCGGGCGGCGCGAGTTTTGGGCGGAATGTCGCCTGGCGAAAGGCGGCACAAAAGTTGATGCGCAAGGCGGGGAGGTAGGGGCATGGGAAGTTTCCGAAACGGTCGAGCGGCAAAAGCCGTGAACGGCGAGCGATAGGAATCGCTACAGCAAGGTCGGAAACATGCGCATAACATAAAGAGTGTGGCATTTTTGCGCGTTCCGCGCGCAAGGGTGGTGTAGCCGCTGGCATGAGAGTTGCGACGCAAAGGGCGTCTGCGTGTGGGAAGATAGAAGCTGATGGAGCGCAAACAATCGCTGGACCTGGATCGGACCCGCATTGGTCGGAGTTTGTTCGGCTATAACCGCGCCCAGGTGGACGAGTATCTGCGCTACTTCCGAGAGCAGGCTCTCCGCACCAACGCTCGCATCCGCGAACTTGAAGAGCAGCCCCAACCCTTACCGGCATCGGAGAAGCCGATTCCGCCGGAAACGACCCCCGAAGCCATCCCGGCGCCCATCATTGAGATGGTTCCTACCGATCCGATCCATGAAAAGGTCGGGGAGTCCTTCCGCCAGCTATTCGAGGCGGCCCATCGCATCGCCGAAGAAACCCGGTCAAATGCGGAGCGCGAAGCCCAGATCATGCTGGAAGAAGCAAGAGTTCGAACCGAGGAGCAGATTCGAGATGCCCGGTCGGAGTTGTCGCAGTTGCGTTGGGATATAGAGCGACTGCGCCTGGACAAGGAGCGCATGATCGCCGAAAGCGGCGCCCCCAACGGCTACTCCCACCCATTTGTGACCCCCGAAGAACTCGCCGCCCTAAACGCCCCCGATCCCGAACCTCATGCCTCCTGAGGCCATCCTCTACGTGCGAGTGCAGCCACGCGCTTCCCGCGATCGCATCACCCTCCTACCGGACGGCTCGCTCAAGATTTGGTGCAGTGCACCGCCCGTCGATGGCCAGGCGAACGACGCGGTGCGTCGCCTCCTCGCCAAGGCCCTCGGTGTGGCCCCCTCCCGCGTAGAGGTGCTCTCAGGTGAATCCTCGAAATCCAAACGGCTGCGGATCGACGGGCTGAGCCTGGAAGACGTGCTTGGGAAGTTGGATTGACTGGGCCGCGACTAGGGCAATGGGGCCGGCGCTAGGGCATCCGCGAGCCCAAAACACAAGGCCTACTCACTCGGCTGGGTTGAGGCATCATGACGATATGAGCGAGGGCTTCCGCGATATCGCTTGCTTGTTGGGCGGTTATGGCGTGCTTTGCTTCCTGATCGCGGTGTTTTATGTGGCTCCGCCCCGGGTTCCGGCGCGGAAACCGGCGGAGCTTGACGAGACCATGATCGACGGCGCCCCCACGTGGGTGTCGGCGAGCCTGCTGAATCGCCGTCCGGTGAAGGGGATTCTCGTGTTTGCCCATGGGTACGGTTGCCCAGGCTCGCGCCGCGTCTGGGCGAGGATGGCGGTGGCATTTGACGCCGAGGGTTACGGCGTAGTGGTTCCCGCTCTGCCGGGGCACGATGCAAATCCAGACCGCATCACGGGATTTGGAACCAAGGAGTCGCGAATCGTGCGGGCGTGCGTCCAATGGGCCGCAACCAGAACGGAGGGGCCGCATCCGGCGATTGTCGCGGTCGGACTGTCGATGGGCGGCGCCGCCTGCTGGCTCGCGGCGGGCGACGAGCCCTTGATCGACGGGGTCGTCACCGAAGGTGCGTTTGCCCTGTTCGATGAGGCGACCGATGGCTGGATCAACGCCACCATTCCGGGCTTCAGCCGAGTTCTTTGGCCTGCCAAGTGGTTCGCCCAGCGCCTGACCGGTCTCGACCCCAAGACGATTCGTCCTCTTGATGGGGCAGCCGTGAGGCACGGTCTGCCCGCCCTCGTTCTCCACGGCGCACGTGATCGCATCATCCACCCCAGCCATGGCCAAAGGCTCGCCACCGCGTCCGGCGCCGAGCTATGGGTGGTCGAAGGCGCTGGCCATGACACCACTCAGAAGATCGCCTACGAGGAGTATCGGGAGAGGATCCGGGGTGTTGTCGCAATGTGCGCCCAGGAACCAGCGCAAAGTGGATAATCGCTGTCAATGCAGAAAGACCGCATGCTGGCCTTCACCGATGGCGTCTTCGCCGTGATCATCACGATCATGGTCTTGGACCTTAAGATTCCGCACGGTGCGACTTTTGACGCTCTTCGTCCTGAAGCGACGACCTTCATGACTTACATCCTGAGCTTCATCTACGTAGCCATCTACTGGAACAACCACCATCACCTCTTTCAAATGACTGACAAGACTAACGGCGCCATCCTGTGGGCGAACCTGCATCTGCTTTTTTGGCAGTCGCTGGCGCCATTCGTCACCGGTTGGCTTGGGCAAAGCGGGGCCGCAGGGGCGCCAGCCGCCACTTACGGCTTTGTGCTTCTGATGTCGGGCGTAGCGTTTACGATCCTGCAGGGGTGCATCATTCGACAGCAGGGCCCCAGTTCACCCCTGCGGGAGGCGGTGGGGAGCGATTCGAAGGGAAAGGTGTCGCTTGGTCTGTACGCCGCCGGCATCGCCACGAGTTTCTGGGCGCCCGCCTTGGCGGTCGCCCTTTGTGCGGTCCCCGCGGTCATCTGGCTGATCCCCGATCGGCGCATCGAGTCCCGGCTGACTTAAAGGAGACCGAGCGGCTGCTCGACGAACCCCGGGAACACCGCCGAGGGATTAGGGTTGCCGCAGTGCCGGAGCGCCTCGGCGAGTGGCCTCCGATAATCGGTGGTAACGCGCAAATCGCCGGGGTCCTCCAGTTGATTCGGCTCCAACCCTGGCCACTCGCCGTAGACTTTGCCTCCGCGCACCTCGCCGCCAAGCATGAACATCACGCTTCCCCGTCCGTGGTCGGTGCCAAGGCCGCTGTTTTCGGCCGCTCGGCGGCCAAACTCCGTTTGCACCACCACCGTCGTGCGTGCGGTCTCGCCTCCGAGATCGGTATAGAACGCGGCTAAGGATTGTGCGAGATCGTCCAAGTTCGCATCCAACCACTGGGCCTCGGCCACATGGGTATCCCAGCCACCTTTGTCGAGGGCCGCCACTTCTACCCCGATATTTGCCTTGATGAGGAAGGCAACCTGTTGCAAGGCATTGGCCACGTCGGTTTTCGGATAGCGGACGCTCGGGCGGTAGGCGGCCGGATTGAGTCGATTCAGAGTGTCGAGAACCTCCAGGGTTGCGTGTCCAGCCTCCGTATAGGGATCTTTGCCGTTGCCGTACAGGTCGCCGAGCGTCTTTCTAAACTCGGGGTCATCGGCGGTCAATCGATAATCAGCGACCGATTCGATCGCGATGGCTTGCGAGGCGCCGCGCAGGGAATCGGGCATGGTTGAGCCAAGGGCTACCGCGCGAAGTGGGTTGGAAGTGTCGGCGCGGGTGGACTCCAGGTGCCGGGCGAGCCAGCCGCTCGCGGTGCCCGATCCTGCCTGCGGCAGCCCATGTTCCATCGCGCTCATCGCCTCGAAGTGGGAATGGCTGTGGTCGTTCGAGCCGACGGCGTGGATCAGCGCGAGGCGGCCATCTCGATAAATGGGCAGTAGCGGCGCCAGCTTCGCATTGAACGAATAGAAATCATCAAGGGGCAGCAGGCTCTTGCCTTTGAGGCCGAGGCTCGGCCGAAGCCGGTAGTAGGCGTCCTCCTTTGGGACCACCACATTCAATCCGTCCATTCCACCCCGAAGAAACACGACGACCAATACACGCTGGTTTCTAGAGCCTGGACGGACCGCGATTTGCGCAAGCGTCGGGTTGGCCGCAAGCCATCCGACCGCGCCCATTCCCAAGCCGACAAGCAACCCTCTTCGACTCACCGAGGCCATCGAATCTGCCGGCGTCGCCGCTGCCAGAGCCTCCCGATAGCCGTCGCAACTCCGCCAATCGTTACTCATCGATATTGAAACTCCGGGGATGAAAGCGCCAGCGCCAGCAGGCCGTTGGCGTCGCCTTTTGAAGACCGCAAGGTGTCGAGAACCGGATCGTCGCTCCCTGTGGGTCGGCTCAGCACCACGATCACTGCCGCTCTGGCTGGGTCAGCGTGGGTGCTGGCCAAGAGTTCACTCGCGTTCACCCCTGCACCAGGGGCGGCCCCGTGAGTAAGATCGTGGGCGAAGTTCCAGCGCCCCAGCATCGAACCGGTCCAGGCCGCGGCACGATCGGGGTACCCGTCCGGCATCGGCCAGGAAAACAGAGGCTGGCCCATGCGGTCCAGATACGCCTGAACGCCAATCCCATCGGTGGCGGCACCGGTGACACGGAGGGCTGACACCAGAAAATCAAACGGTCGCTTTGGGATGGGTTCGCCATTCACGAGATCGTCGGAAGTCAGCAGCGGCTCAAGCATGGAAGGGATGTCGCCCTTGGTTTGAAGGTAGATGTTGGCGAGCCGATCGACCCAGGGGCCCTCGGTCTTGCCTAGGAACGTACGCGTCAATTTCGAGGCGATGAAGCGCGCGGTTGAAGGGTGGGCGCCAAGGATCGCAAGCACCTCTTCGCCGTCGGAGACACCGCCCCCGGAGGTAATCACATGCCCTAAGACCAGCTTCTCGCCGTCGTCATGCTGGTCGGCATCGAATCGGAAAGTCCCCCGAGGCCTTAGAAAGCGATTCTCCACCGTCCAGCCGGTGAAGCAACGGGCGACGTTCATGACATCGCGTTGGGTGTAGCCGCCGTGCACACCGAGCGTGTGGAGTTCCATGAGCTCGCGTGCGTAATTCTCGTTCGGGTGGCGCCGGTCGTTCAGTTGGTTATCGAGGTAAGTCAGCATCGCTGGGCTTTTGGCAGATGCCGCAAGCATTTCGGGGAACGTGCCGAGGGCGTGCGTACGGATCACCTTCAGATCGTCGGTCGGCTTGCGGAAGGCCCCCCGGGCCTTGTCGGCGTAGATGTTGAAGTGGTTGGTCCAGAGGTCGACCATTCGCTCCCGTAACGGCCATCGAGAGTAGGTGGCGCGCAGAATGGCGGCGGCGCTGAGTTGCTGGGTCACGTTCCAGTCAGGATCGTCGCGCAGTTCGGCAGCATCTTCGGAAAGGGCTTCGAACTGGGCCAACTGAAGCATCAAGGCGGGGTCGTCACTTGCATCCGGTGCTAACTGCTGGTGAACCCAGGTGCCCGGTCCGATGGCCGCCACTTCTGACAATTCGCCCGGACGGGGTCCAAACCCGACGCGTCCCAGTAGCCTGGCGGTCGGTTCCGGATTGGGCGGCAGGCGCAGGTCGGTAGGTAACTCGCGCCGGGCAACCTCGTTGACCATGCGCGAGCACCCTGCGAGGCTCGCCGCCCCGGCCGCCATCACCGTTCGGCGGGACAGTTTCACAGCTCGGAGCGCCGGGCGACCGCTTCGCGCCCAAAGAGGGCCCTCACACCCGCTCCTATCGAAACGAAGAGCGAGGCGGGGGCAAGCAAGAAGGTTCCGAGCACCGGGGTCAATGCGCCCAAAAAGACGAGGGCTGCGCCGATGCTTGTCGCATCGTAGGGGGTCATTTCGGGCTTGAGGGTCCGAAGGCGCTCACCAATGAGGAGGGCAAGTCCGCCCGCCCCGATCGCGGCGATTGCAAGTAGGCCGGTGGCAAGGGCCAGGCCAAGCAGCTTTGAGAATGGCAGTGGGTTCGAGAGAAAAGCGAACGCAACGATCCCCACGAGAAGAAAAGCTCCGAATCCAGCGAGTAGCGTCCGACCGGGGTTGGTGCGGATCGCATCGGTCGCGGCGCTTGAACGCTTTGGAAACAGCACCGCCGTGCCCATCATCACTGCCCAACTGCAAATCCCCAGGGCCGCCAGTAGCCCCACCGTTCCGAGAACATCGCCTATCGTCATCTTTGAAATTGCCTCCGTCCCTTCACACGGTACATCCCGTTTCGAGGGACAGGGGCCGTTTGGCCCAGGGTGGCAATGCCGATTTACGCTTGAATGGGCCCATGAGCACAAAGAAAGGGCAACCCTGCTCTATACGGGCTTGTGCGGCATTCGGAAAGGCCGGTAATTCGTAAGTCTGAGATCCTAAGGGTAAACGCCACTACCCTCAAGGCCATTGCTAACGCTAAGGCCTTCAGCTACCAGCCCGACGCATGACCTCTATCGCGGTCTTGAAATGCATTTTAGCCACTTCGGCGAGGTGGTCGGCGCCGTGTTGTTTTACAAATCGGACGCCCACGTCCAAAACGATGGAAGAGGCACCCTTGGGCAAGTCGATCCCAAAGGGCTCGCCGAGCGTTTTGAGCCTTCGCAGGAACTCGGCCCGGGCGAGGATCGAAGCCGCTGCCACCGCAATATCCGCCTCCGCACGTACCCGCGATTCGAGCTGAATTTGGCGGCCCTTCTCGAAAAGCTGGCGCTTGAGCCCGGCCGGATCAGCGAATTGGTCGGAGATGACCAGCTGTGACGGCTGCACCTCGAGCACGTTCTCAATCGCTCGGGCGTGGCCCCAGGCAAGCAACTTGTTGAGGTTCCGGAAGTTGTTGTAGAGCTCGTTGTACTTGGCAGGGCCAATGGAGATCACCGAGTGGGGACACACCGCTTTGATGCGTCCTGCCAATCGAAGCGCCACCGGGTCGGTGAGTTTTTTTGAGTCTTTCACGCCGTCTAACTCGGCAAGGTGTTCGGGCCCCACGTAGCAAGCGGCGATGACCAGGGGTCCGAAAAAGTCGCCCTTCCCACTCTCATCAACTCCGATGTGTCCCTCGTCCATGCGGGAGTCATTGTGCGACCGAAAGGGGCAAAAGGTCAATGTTGGGCGCCAAGGTGCACAATGATCACTGAGCCAAGTCAATTTGCCATGATCCATCTCAGACACCTTCTCTTCGTCGCCTCCCTAGCTGCCGCTACGCTCGCCAGCGGCCAATCCCTGAGACTTGAGAAATACGTGCTCCCGAACGGGCTCACCGTCATCCTTCAAGAGGATCACCACCTCCCCATCGTCGAGACCAACATCTGGGTTCACGTGGGATCGAAGGATGAGCCGGCCCACCGCACCGGGTTTGCCCATCTCTTTGAGCATCTCATGTTCATGGGTACCAAGCGAGTTCCCCGAGGGCAGTTCGATGCGATCATGGAGGCAGGGGGTGGCGATAACAATGCCGACACCGCCGAGGATCGGACCGAGTTCTACGACAACGGACCGTCCTCCTTGTTGCCGACACTCCTCTGGCTAGAGGCAGACCGATTCGAAACCCTGGGCCGCGATATCGATCAGACCAAGCTCGACCTGCAGAGGGAAGTCGTCAAGAATGAGCTCCGCCAGAGCTACGAAAACGCCCCTTACGGTCCCTCCTATCTTGCCGTCAATCCATTGATCTATCCAGACAGCCACCCCTACCACATCCCGGTGATCGGACTCAAAGAGGATTTGAATGCCGCCACGGTGGGCGACGTGCAGAGCTTCTTTGCCACCTTCTACGTGCCCAACAACGCCTCGCTCGTGGTCACCGGTGACTTTAACCCAGCTGTGATCAAACCGATGATTGCAAGCTTGTTTGGCACGATTCCGCGCCAGAGCGACCCGATACACCGCATCGCGGTCCCCGCCCACATCGATGGGGTGCGCCGAATCACCATGGTCGATGAGCGCATCACCCAGCCCAAGGTGACCATGGTCTGGCTGAGC
>Ga0302319_10013047_pt1 | contig 15611 bp, 14 predicted proteins | sample Bog_T0_2_FD_203319 | JGI IMG/M metagenome (GOLD analysis project Ga0302319, IMG submission 203319) | Peat permafrost microbial communities from Stordalen Mire near Abisko, Sweden - Bog_T0_2 | ecosystem: Environmental > Terrestrial > Soil > Wetlands > Peat | place: Sweden: Abisko, Stordalen Mire... | reverse complement strand
CCTCGACCATGATCTCGATCGGTTCGTCCAGTGGTCCGTCAGAGTGTGGAACGTCGAGCTCGACATGTTCGACAGGCACGCGACGGCTCGGGCCGGCATCGCGCGGCTCGAGACTTTCTTCCACAGCATTGGGCTCGGCACCACGCTCGCCGAGCTCGGCGTCGGCGCCGAGCGCATCGACGAGATGGCGAAGAAGGCGACTGACGGCGACACGCGCCGCATCGGCAATTTCGTCAAGCTCGACTCCGCTGAGGTGGCGAAGGTCCTCAAGCTCGCGGCCTGAGGCGCCGCGCGCATCTCTAACGCCTCGACGTCGGCCGACCAAGCTTCGCCCCCGCCCTCGGCGCGAGCCGCAGGCGGGGGCGAAACGTTTCGGGATCGGCTGAAGTCGCGCCCCTGCCGAAGCGGGCGCGCTCGGCGCTAGCGATTGCCGAACTTTTCGGCGACGAGACTGCGCCACGCCTGTGCGGCGTCGGAGAGATAGCCGTTGCGCCGCCACGCCATCGACATGCTCCACTCGACGCCGGGCTCGTCAAGCAGGACATGACCGACGCCGGGATGACCGCGCCGCGCGGCGATCATGCGCGGCAGGAACGCCGCGCCCATGCCGGCGCCGACGAGCTCGATCATGAATTCGATCTGGCTGCTGAGAGCGCCGATCGTCGGCTCGAAGCCCGAGCGCCTGCTTGCATCGAGGATGATGCGGTGCAGGCTGAAGCCAGACTCGAACATGATGAAGGGCGTGTCCTTCAGCTCCCGCAGCGCGATCGAGGACCGCGAGGCAAGCGGATGATCGCGCGCGAGGAGTGCGACCATCGGCTCGCGCCGCACCGGCGTGCAGTCGAATTCCGCCGCCACGGGAAGCAACAGGCCGGCGAATTCGATCTCGCCGGCGCGCAGGCTCTCCTCCAGCTGGTCGCTACCCTGTTCGACCAGCCGCACGTCGATGCCGGGATAAAGCTGGCGATAGACGGCGAAGAGCGGCGCGAACAAGGTGCTGCTGCCGAGAGGCGGCAGGCCGAGCCGCAGCACGCCGCGCTTCAAGCCGCGCGTCTCTTCGATCTCGGCGAGCAGGTCGTCGCGATCGGCGAGCAGCTTGACGCCACGGCGGTAGACGACCTCGCCGATCGCGGTGAGCGTGGCGCGACGACCCATCCGGTCGAGCAGAGGCGCGCCGATCTCATCTTCAAGCTGCTTCACCGCCTTGCTGACGGTCGACTGGGTGGCGAACACCGTCTCGGCGGCCCGCGAAAAGCCGCCCTGACGGACGACCTCGACGAAGGCGCGCAGCGGACGGAACTCCATAATTATTCTATATACGACTTTTTATTAGTCAATCAATTCATTTTGCGAATGATAAAACGCAAATTAGGTTGGCGCGGCAAATCATTCGGAACGGACCATGTCCCGCGCCCACCGCGTCATTCAGCGAAACGTCTGGCTGCAGCTGAGCGTCGTGCTCGGTTGCTGGCTGGCCGGCGAGGGCTTGGCGCGCGCCCTCGGCTTGCCAATTCCCGGCGCGATCCTCGGCCTGGCGATCATGCTCCTGCTGCTCGCCGGCCGCCGGCTCAGCGCCGTCAGCATGCGCCGCGGAGCGAACTGGCTCATCGCCGACATGCTGTTGTTCTTCGTTCCGGCGGCGCTCGCCGTTTTGAACTACCCCGAATTCTTCGGCCTGACGGGCTTGAAGATCCTGTTCGTCATCCTCAACAGCACCATCGCCGTGATGGTGACGACCGCCCTCGTCGTCGACGGGGCCTACCGGTGGAGAGGCGCCCATGGCCTCGTTTCGTCAGATCCTCGCTGACCCCGTCGCCCATCTGCTGTTCTGGTCGGCCGTCACGATCGGGCTCTATAGCGTCGCCAAGCGCCTCTATCGCAAATGGCCGCGCTGGTGGCTGACGCCGCTTGCGGTCGCGCCGATCCTCATCGCCGCCGTCATTCTCGCTCTGCGCGGCTCGTACCAGGACTATATCCACGGCACGAAGTGGCTGGTGCTGCTGCTCGGCCCGGCGACCGTCGCCTTCGGCATCCCGATCTACGAGCAGCGCGCCCTCATTCGCCGCCATTGGCCGGTGCTGCTGGTCGGCATGGCGGCGGGCACGCTGGCGTCGCTCGCCTCGAGCTGGGGGCTGGCGACGCTGGTCGGCATCGACGGGACGCTGCGGCTGAGCCTGCTGCCGCGCTCGATCAGCACGCCCTTCGCGATGGAAGTCTCCAGCGACATCGGCGGCGTTCCCGACCTGACTGCGGTGTTCGTCGTCTTGACCGGCGTCGCCGGCGCGATCATCGGCGATCTCATCCTTGCGCGGCTCCCGATTGTCTCATCGCTGGCGCGGGGGGCGCTGTTCGGCCTTGGCGCGCACGGCGCCGGGACGGCGCGCGCTCATCAGATCGGCGAAACGGAAGGCGCCGTTTCAGGCCTCGTCATGGTGCTGGTCGGCGTTCTCAACGTCCTGGCCGCGCCGCTGGTCGCCCACGTGCTCCGGTAGCGCGAACGAAGCGAGCGCCTATCCGCCGGTCAGGCTGATCGACCGGACGGAGGCGCGCGGCGCCCTGGCCTCGCTCGATCCGAACGCGTGACCCTTGGGCTTCTGCGCCACCGCCGCGCGGATGGCGGCCCCGACATCGCGGTCGTCGTCGCTCGCGCGAAGCGCTTTGCCCAGGTCCACGGCGGCCTCATTGCCGAGGCAGAGATACATCCGGCCCGAACAGGTGACGCGCACGCGATTGCAGCTGTCGCAGAAGCTGTGCGTCATCGGCGTAATGAAGCCGATGCGCCCGCCCGTCTCCTCGACCTGCCAATAGCGGGCCGGACCGCCGCTGCGGTAGGGTGTCGGCAGCAGCGACAGATGTCTCGTCAACTCAGCGCGCAGCGCGGCCAGCGGCATGAACCGCTGCGACCACTCGCCTTCGACGTCGCCAAGCGGCATCACTTCGATGAAGGTGAGATCGTAGCCGCGACCATGCGCCCAGCGGACCAGGGGGACGGCGCAATCCTCGGTGATTCCCTTCTGCGCCACGGCGTTGATCTTGACCTTGAGCCCGGCGCGATCGGCGGCTTCGACGCCGGCCAGCACGTCGGTCAGCGCGCCGCGGCGCGAAATCGTCGAGAACGTCGCCGCGTCGAGCGTGTCCAACGAAACATTCACCCGCTTCACGCCGCAGGCGGCAAGCTCGTCGGCGTATCGCGCCAGCTGCGAGCCGTTGGTCGTCAACGTCAGCTCATCGAGTTCGTGCGCGCGCAGCCGGCGCGACAGCGACTGGACCAAATTCATCACGCCGCGCCGCACCAGCGGCTCGCCGCCGGTCAGCCTGATCTTCTTCACCCCGAGGCCGACGAAGATCGAGCACAGCCGATCGAGTTCCTCGAGCCTGAGCACCTCGGGGTGCGGCAGGAACGTCATCTTTTCCGCCATGCAATAGACGCAGCGGAAATTACAGCGATCAGTCACCGACAGCCGGACATAGCTGATCGTACGGCCGAACGGATCGACCAGCCGCGGTGGCGCGGCGGCAGCTTTAGCAAGGCCTCCGGCGGCTGGGCGACGGTCAAGAAGCAGGGTGGTCATAGGTTTCCGCCTTCGCCAGCGCCAATGTCGCGATCGCCTGCGCATCGTTGAGATCGAGGACCGGGACCGTCACCGCCGGCAACGGCTCGTCGCTCGCCACGGCGACGATGTTCGAGCCCTCGCGCCACAGGAGCGCGTGCGCTTCGGTCGGCCGATAGACCTCGATCATCGGGTGGCCATGGGTGTGGAACCCCTCGATCAGGACGAAATCGACCGGCGCCATGCGGCGGACGAGTTCTTCGAGCGGCGGCTCGGGCGCGTCGCCGATCTCGTGCATCAACGCCCAGCGCGCGTCGGCGACGAGCATGACCTCCTTCGCGCCCGCTTCGCGGTGGCGGAACGAGTCCTTGCCGGAGCGATCGAGATCGAAGCCGTGATGGGCGTGCTTGATCGTCGAGACGGTCAGGCCGCGACGCCTCAGTTCCGGCAGCAGCCGGACCATTAGGCTGGTCTTCCCCGACCCGCTTCGGCCGACCAGTCCGAAGATTTTCATGCCCCGTCCTCCCGACGCGCCGACGCGCGGCGCGTCGCATCTTCATTCTGGAAACCGGGGAGGGGCGAACCCCTCCCCGGTTGGAGCGATCACTCCGCGCCCTTGGGCGCGGTGAAGACTCCGACCGTCACGGCGGCGCCGGTGTACTTCTCGACGTCGCCGACGATCGAGTGGCCGCAGTTGCCCTGGCCGAGCTTGGAGGTGGGAATGTCCATGCTCAGCACGTTGACGTCGCCGTAGCGCGACAGGGTTCCGGGCTTGCCAGGCTCGGCCGGATCGTACCAGCCGCCTTCGTTGACACGGATCACGCCGGGCCGGATCGAGTCCGTCACCTTGGCCCCGGCGATGATCTGGCCGCGGTCGTTGAACACGCGGACGAAGTCGCCGTCCTTGATGCCGCGATCGGCCGCGTCCTTGGTGTTGATCAGGCAAGGCTCGGCGCCGTTGACCGTGTAGGTGTCGCGCAGCTTAGTCCCGCAGAGCTGCGAGTGCAGCCGGTTCCTCGGGTGGCTGGCGGCGATATGCAGCTTGTACTTGGTCGACGGTCCGCCGAGGCGCTCCGTCGGCTCAAACCACATCGGATGCGGTCCGCAGTCGTCGTAGCCCATCTTCTCGATGTTCTTCGAGTAGATCTCGAACTTGCCCGACGGCGTGCCGAGCGGCTCGAGCAGCGGATCCTCGCGGAACTTCGCATAGCGCACGAAGCTCTTGCCGCTGGTGACCGGGAACTCGACGACGCCTGTGCCGTTCCAGAACGCGTCGAACTCGGGCATGTCGATCTTCTTGGCCTTGGCTTGGGTCAGAGCCGCGTCGTAGAACGACTTGATCCAATCCATCTCGCTCTTGCCTTCGGTGAACTCCTTGCCCTTGCCGAGGCGTTCGGCGATGGCGTTGAAGATGTCGTAGTCGGTCCGGCTCTCGAAAACCGGGTCGACCACCTTCTTCATCGCCATGATCGCCATCGCGGAGTAATCGCCGACGCTGTCGATGTCGTTGCGTTCATAGGTGGTCGTCGCCGGCAGGACGATGTCGGCGAAGCGCGCGGTCGGCGTCCACTGGAAATCCTGGACGATGAACGAGTCGAGCTTCTTCCAAGCCGCGACCATGCGATTGCGGTCCTGGTGGTGGACGAACGGATTGCCGCCGACCCAGTACGCCATCTTGACGTCGGGATACTTGGCCTTGACGCCGTTGAAGTCGAAATCCTTGCCGGGATTGAGCAGCATCTCGACGACGCGCGCGACCGGAATCGACGCCGCGCCGTTTTCCGTCATCCAGGCGGCGCCTGCCTTGGCCTTGCCGCCGTCGGTGATGCCGGTCAGAACCGGCGCGTCGGCCGACGGCGAGCCGCCGCCCGCGTAATGATAGGAGAACCCGAACCCGCCGCCGGGCAGACCGATCTGTCCGAGCATGGACGCCAGGGTCACGAGCATCCAGTGGCGTTGTTCGCCGTACTGCTGACGTTGCAGCGACCAGCCAGCCGCCAACATCGTCCGGTTCTTGGCGAAGCGGCGCGCGAGATCCTTGATCGCGTCAGCCGGAATGTCGCAGATCGCGGACGCCCACTCGGCGCTTTTCGGCGTCTTGTCGTCGTCGCCCATCAGATACGGCAGGAACCTGTCGAACCCGGTGGTGTAGTTCTTGAGGAACTTCTCGTCGTGGAGCTTCTCGGCGACCAGCGTGTGGGCGACGCCCAGCATCAGAGCGACATCGGTCTGCGGACGCGGCGCGATCCACTCGGCGCCGAAGAATTCGGCGGTGTCGGTCTTGACCGGATCGATGCAGATGACCTTGGTGCCTTTGGCCTTGAGCGCCTTCATGCCCTCAAAACCGCCGTGGTCGGCGATCGACCAGCTGATCTGGTTGGTGAGCACGGGATCGGCGCCCCAGAACACCATCAGTTCGGTCTTGTCGACCACCACCGGCCACACTGTCTGCTGCTCGTAGACCTCGAGCGATCCGACCACATGCGGCATGATGATCTGCGCCGCGCCGGTCGAATAGTCGCCCGAAGCGTTCACGAAATTACCCTTCAGGTTCATCATCCGGCGCAACAGGCTCTGGCAATTGTGCAGGCGGCCAGGGCTCTTCCATCCGTAGGAACCGGCGAAGGTCGCTGCGGGCCCGTAGGTCTTCTCGACCCGCTGCAGCTCCTTGACGACCAGATCGAGCGCCTGATCCCAGGTGACGCGCACGAAGTCGCCGCTGCCGCGGCTGTCGACGTCGGCGCCGGGCCCCTTCTCGAGGTAGGCGCGACGGACCATCGGGTACTTGATCCGGGTCGGCGAGTAGATCGAATCGAGGACACCGGCGAGCTGGTGGCTCGGCGCAGGATCTTTCTCCCACGGCTTGAGCGAAACGACCCGTCCGCCCTCGACCTTGGCCCGGAAAGCGCCCCAGTGCGAACCCGTCAGGACTTCGCCGTCCGGCGTCGCGGCGCGCGCGCCCGTCGCCAACAGCGACGGCGCCGCGATGCCCAACGCGCCAAGTGCGACGCCGTAGCTCAGAAACGCGCGCCTCGACATCTCGGCGCGCAACTCGTCTCCTTTTAGCATTGACATAGAGTCTCTCCCTCAGTGTTTGGTCGCGTCTAGAATTTCGGCGTTGGCGGGCTGACGCCTCGCAAGTCCGACAACCGCAATGAGAACGGCGGCTGCGCCCGCCCAGAATCCGTTGGAGTCCGCGGTGGCGCAGTCGTCCGCGAATGCGGGAAGCCAGCCCCGCAAGCGCTCGATGATCGCGTCAGCGTCCGGCTCGTCGTCCGCCAGCAGCCGTGCGGCCACAGCGAGTTCGACAGCGAGGTGATCGGGCGCCTCATGGGCGGAAGCGGCCACCGACAGATCGTGGGCGGCGAGAATCGCCTCCATTTCGGCGGCCGGCGGGCCGAACAGGCGTCCGCCGTCGCGATGAACCGACTCGTAAGGCGAGACCGTTTTCGGTCCGCCGATGCCTTCGAACAGGATGCCGTAGGCTGAGCCGACCCGCGCCACGACGAGCGCGTCATCTGCATTGGCTTCGAGCGCGTCGCGCATGCTCGCGATCGCCGCGCCGCAGCCGGGCAGCGCAGAGACGCCTTCCAGCCAGGCCGCAGCCGGCCCGCGGCGATACGAGGCGACGGAGTCGCGATCCGGCGGCGCGGCGAAGACGGCGGAGAGCCAGTTGAACAGCGCGACGAGATCGCGCGTATCGAGGCCTACGAACGCGGCCGGACGCGGCAGGTCATTCATGCTTGGCTCCCATGTCCTGAGCGTGCATCTGCACGTACTTCTGCAGGAAGCGGTATTGCTCGTCGTCGAGCGAGACGTTGCGCTTCATCGCGTTGAGATTGCCGATCCACTGATTGGCGAGATAATTGCCGGTCGGCGGCAGCGTGTGGCAGAGCCCGCAACTCGCGTTGTACATCTCCGCGCCATAGTCCCAGAGCTTGGCGAGGTCGGCGTCGAGCTCCGAATTTGCGATCCAGGCGGTGAGGCTCGACTGCATCCACTTCTGGTCGGTGTCGGGGTCGGTCATCGCCGCGCCCTGAACGACCTTCTCAACCGCGTCGGGACCCAACGCGGCATTGAAGATCCGCTTGCCCTGGGCAGCGTAGAACACGCGCTCGGCGCCTTCCTGCTGCCAGCCTGAGAACTTCACTTTGAGCCACGCGCCGTCACGTTCGACGACTTCGACCGGCGTGGCTGCGACGAGCTTGCCGTCGCTCGTGTCGGATTCGTCCTTCGGCTTTTCGAGCCACAGCGGCTTGGTCGTCATGGTGTAGAGCGTCGCGCCGACCGCGGGGCTCAGCGACTTGGAGGCGTCCTCGAGGTCAGCGAAGATCGCTTTGTAGCCGGTGCTCATGTCAGGCAGCTTGTGAGCGATGCCCTTGTGGCAATCGATGCAGGTCTGGCCTTCGTCCAGACCCTTCTTCATCCGCTTCGCGTCGTCAGCGTTCTTCTGGTGCTCGAAGTCCATCGCCGCGTTGGAGTGACAGTTGCGGCACTCGCGGCTGTCGGACTCCTTCATCGTCTTCCAGACGTCCTTGGCGAGCGCTGCGCGCTGCGCCTGGAACTTCTCCGGCGTGTCAATCGTGCCGATCAGCTTGTGCCACAGCTCGTTGGACGCCTGGACCTTGCGGATAATCTTGTGCGTCCAATCCTTCGGCACGTGGCAGTCGGAGCAGACCGCGCGCACGCCGGCGGGATTCTTGAAGTGGATCGTCGTCTTGTATTCCTGGTAAACGTTGTCGCGCATCTCATGGCAGGAGATGCAGAAGCCGAGTTCGTTGGTGGCTTCCATCGCGGTGTTGAAGCCGCCCCAGAAGATGACGCCGGCCAAGGCGCCGGCCAGGGCGACGCCCGCCATCGCCCAGGTGCTTTTGCGAAACGCCAGTCTCTTCCACACGTCGAAGCCTCCCGTCCGTCGGCGCCGCTTATGGGCCGGCGACGTGAATGGCGTTGGCGATGTCGGTGAACGGCGTGTATGAAGTTGTAAACGGATGTAAACGGCCGGCGGCCGCCGCTTGACCGCCGTCGGGTTGACGGACTTCAACACCGCCATGAGCGCCAATCACCACATGCTCGTCGTCGAGGACGACCCGGTCGGCCGTCAGACGCTGGCGGCCTACCTGCGCAAGGAGGGCCATCGGGTCTCCGAGGCGGCGAACGGCGACGACATGCGCCGCCTGTTCGCGCGCGGCGACGTCGATGTCGTGCTGCTCGACATCAACCTGCCTGGCGAGGACGGACTATCGCTGCTGCGCGAATTGCGCCGGCAGTCCGAAGTCGGCGTCATCATGGTCACGGCGCGCCATGAATCCGTCGATCGCATCGTCGCGCTCGAGCTCGGCGCCGACGACTACGTGACCAAGCCCTACAACATGCGCGAGCTGCTGCCGCGGGCGAAGAACCTGGCCCGGCGCGTCGCCGCCGCCCGCCTGCGTTCGCCTGACGAACCGAAGAAAACCTTCGGCGGCTGGACGCTCGACATTCCGCACTGGACGCTGACTTCGCCCGCCGGCGAAGAGTTGCGTCTGACGCGCGCCGAATTCGAACTGCTGGCGACGCTGGTCGTCAACCGCGGCCGCGTCTGTACGCGCGATAGCCTGATCGATCACGTCAGCCGGCGCGGCCACGACCCGCTCGACCGCACCATCGACGTGCTGATCGGCCGGCTCAGGCGCAAGATCGAGGATGACCCCGCCAAGCCGCGCCGCATCATCACCGTTCACGGCGTCGGCTATATGTTCGCCGGTTGACGCTGACGTATCCGGTCAAACGACCGCTCGAGGGAAGCAAGACCGTCGCGACAGGCGGCGGCGAGTTCGGCCGCCGCCCCGCCGATATCCTGCGATTCGCTCAGCGCGCGCGTTTCGAGCGCGCCGGCAAGCCTCGACAGGCGGGCCAAACCAACGTGCATCGAAGAACTCTTCAGCCGATGGGCGATCGCGGCCAGCGCGCGGCGCTCGCCCGCCAGCGCCAGGCGCTCGATCTCCGCTGGCGCGCTGGCGACGCTGGCCTCGAACGCCACGACGATACGCGCGGTCTGCTCGAACCCGAGCTGATCGACGTGTTCGGCGAGCACCGAGTCGTCGAGCGCGGCTTCCGCAGCGACCTTGGGCCGTCGCGCCGACGCGGTCGGCGCCTCGACCGGCCGCCGCGCCAACCGCCGCAGCGCTGCCGGCGACGCGGCGCGCCGTAACGTGGCTTGCAGACGTTCGAGCTTGAACGGCTTGCCGACGAATTCGTTGACCCCGGCCGCCACGCATGCCTCGATGTCGCTCGCCAGCACGTGCGCGGACTGAACAATGATCGGGGTGCGAGACTTCTTGGCGTCGGCGGAGGCGCGCATGCGGCGCACAACTTCAAGGCCGTCGAAGTCGGGCAGCCGGAGGTCCATCAGCACGGCGTCGAAATCGCGCGCGTCGAACAGCGCCAGCGCCTCCATCCCAGTCGCGGCGACGACCGCCTTGTGGCCAGCCCGCGCGAGCAGGCCCGAAGCGACCATGGCGTTGACCTCATTGTCTTCGACGACAAGCAGGTCGAGCGCAACCGATGCGCGCTTGCGCCGCGCGGCGGCGCGATCGGGCGCGGTCGCCGTCGCGCCGGCGCCGAGGTCGAGCGGCATCGTGAACCAGAAGCGGCTACCCTCGCAGAGACGGCTTTCGACACCGATCTCGCCGCCGAGCCGATCGACGAGGCGGCGACAGATCGCCAACCCCAGACCGGAGCCGCCGAACCTTCGGCTGACCGTGACGTCGGACTGGGTGAACGGATCAAAGATCGCCTCCAACCGGTCGGGCGCGACGCCGATTCCGGTGTCGCCAATTTCGAAGCGCAGCATGCGCCGGCTGTTTGACTCCGTCGCCTCGCCGACCGCCAGCGTCACCGCGCCGCGCTCGGAGAACTTGACGGCGTTGCCAACCAGGTTGAGCAGGATCTGCCGCAGTTTGCCGGGATCGCCGACGATCGTCCCGATCTTCGGAGTCTCGACATGCAACCGCAGCTCGGGCTTACGGTCGACCAGCGGCAACATCAAGCCGAACACGTCCTCAAGCACCGAGGCGAGCTCGAACTCCGTGCGTTCGAGATCGAGGACGCCGGCCTGGATCTTGGAATAGTCGAGGATGTCGGAAACGACCGACGACAGCAGTTCGCCGGACCGCGCGATCGCTTCGACATACTTGCTTTGCTGGGGATCGAGGCGGCCGCCACCCAGAAGCTCGGCGAGTCCGAGGATGCCGTGGATCGGCGTCCGGATTTCGTGGCTCATCGTCGCCAGGAACGCCGACTTGGCGCGGTCGGCGCGTTCGGCCTCCTCGCGCGCGCGACGATGTTCGTTAACGTCGTTGAGAATCACCACCGCGCCAAGATATTTCTCGCTGACGTCGAGCATGCGTTGGGTTTTGATGTCGAACCAGCGCGGCCCGACATTGGTGGTCAGCAGCCGCTCGCCGGCCGGTTCGGGACCGTCGACGACCGCGCCGCCGAGGATCTCGTCGATCGGCAGCCGCGCGCCGCCGTAGTAGCTTGCGCCCGGCGCGGCCGCGCCGGCGAATAGGGTCAAGGCGGCGTGGTTGGCGTTCTCGACCTTGCCCCGGTCGTCGATCAGGATGACCGGGTCCCTGAGGCTTTCGAAGATCGTCAGGTACTTGTTCTTCTCGTTGGTGATCTTCTGGTTTTGCAAGCGCAACTGCTCGAACTGCTCGTCGGCGGGTCGCCCCGACCACTCGTCGCAGAAGCCGACTTCCATGCGATCGAAGAAGCTGTCGACGGTGGCGCGATTTTCCAGTCGGTCCTCTTCGCGCGAGTCGGGGCCCGTGACGAGCTCGACGTAAGTCTGGCGGTAGCTCTTCATCAGGCCGAGGAACAAGCCGAGGGTGACCCCGCGCGAGCGGTGACGCTTGGCGGCCTCGATGCCGTAGAGCGCAATCGGATCGCGAGCATAGTCGGCCTCCGCCGCCACCGCCCCGAACGGCCGCCCCTCGTCGAGCGCCGCGATCAATGGCGCCGACAGACCGCGAATGGAAGCAAGCCACGCCTGCTCGAGCGTCGAGGTGAACGGCGTGTAGCCGCGTTCCTTGGCGTAATGGATGATGCGCGCCGTCAGCCAATTCTCACTGCCGGCGATCAGGTCGCGCAATCGGCGGGGCTCGGACATGCGTTCCCTCGGATCATTGGCGACGTCGACCGTCCCTCGGCGTCCGTTTCGCCGAGGCGCGAGCGGTCGCAGGTTAGGCGGAACGCTGTGGCAGGGTTTTGATCTCGCCCAGAATCGCCCAAGAGCGGCGGCGGCGGCCCGCCGCGCAAGGAAATGCGCCGGCGCGGCGTTTTCCGGGCGCGCCACCCGTTCCCTACGAGCCCTCTCGGTTTGAATGATCAACCCGCAAGATCAGGGACTTAAGGCCGAGATCCTCGGCCATGGCCTGAAGGCGGTCAACGACGTTTGCGGGAACTTTTGGGCGCTTGATCTGCGCGTCGGACAGGGTCGATCCAAGGCGTCAACACGCGCTTTCAATGGCGCTCGGCGGCGGCGCCGTCTTCGGTGGCGAAGCGCAACGCGAGTCGGCGCGCGGCGCGAATGGCGTCCGTCCGGTTTTGGCTGCTGTCGCCGCTATCGTCGATTCCGACCCGCACTTGCATGACCTCGTTCGCATCGTCGAAGCAGACGACGACGGTCGTAAAGAGCGGACCGCGCCCGCGCGACTGCGCAAAACGACCCGAGACCTCCGTATGCGTCGGCATCGTAAGCCCCCGTCCAGGCGTCATCGGAACCGCGGCTGGCGTCGACGTCGGCAGTTCGAGAGGCGCGACGCCATCTGGCGATCGGCTTGTCTCGGCTCAGTCAACATTCAATCGCTTGCAGCCACTCCTACCGACGTCATGTGGCGAGATTTTGAAAGCTGCGACCGATTCGAAAATTTAGATGACCGGCGTGGGCGTCGCCGGAAGGTTCGACCGTCCTGTAACGTACAACCCGAGCGCACCCGGCGCCGATCGGCTCCGCCTCCACACTTCGATATCCGTCCGGTCGGATTGCGCTCCTGTCCTCAGCGCCAGCCGAGGGCGGGAGCGACATGCTTCAGGATCGACTCGATGACGTGCGCGTTGTAGTCGACGCCGAGCTGGTTCGGCACGGTCAACAGCAGCGTATCGGCTTCCGCGATCGCTTCGTCCTTCTTCAGCTCCTCGATCAGCACATCCGGCTCGGCGGCGTAGCTGCGGCCAAAAATCGCTCGCGTCGCCTCGTCGATATAGCCGATCGAGTCCTCGGCTTGATTGCCGCGGCCAAAATAGGCGCGGTCGCGTTCGTCGACGAGCGCGAAGATGCTGCGGCTCACCGAAACCCGCGGCTCGCGCTTGTGCCCGGCCGCCTTCCACGTTTCGCGGAACGCCTGAATCTGCTTGGCCTGCTGGACATGGAACGGCAGCCCGCCTTCGTCGTTCTTGAGCGTCGAACTTTGCAGGTTCATGCCCTTCTCAGCCGCCCAGACGGCAGTCGCGTCGGACCCGGCGCCCCACCAGATGCGCTCGCGCAAGCCCGGCGCGTGCGGCTCGACGCGCAACAGGCCGGGTGGGTTGGGGAACATCGGCCGCGGATTCGGCTCGGCGAAGCCCTCGCCGCGCAGCACGTCGAGAAACACTTCGGCGTGGCGGCGCGCCATGTCGGCGTCGGATTGGCCTTCGGCCGGCCGGTAGCCGAAATGGCGCCATCCGTCGACGACCTACTCGGGCGAGCCGCGACTGATCCCCAATTGCAGGCGGCCGCGCGCAATGAGATCGGCCGCGCTGGCGTCTTCGGCCATGTACAGCGCGTTTTCGTAGCGCATGTCGATGACGGCTGTGCCGATCTCGATCCGGCGCGTCTTGGCGCCGACCGCCGCCAGCAGCGGAAACGGCGAGCCGAGCTGACGAGCGAAGTGATGGACGCGGAAATAGGCGCCGTCCGCGCCCAATTCCTCGGCCGCCACGGCGAGGTCGATCGATTGCAATAGCGCGTCCGACGCCGTTCGAGTCTGCGAATGCGGCGAGGGCGTCCAATGCCCGAACGAAAGGAACCCGATTGCCTTCATTGTCGTCTAACGCCCCGCTGCGGCGCCCGCGCGCCATGAAATCCTTCGCCAATATCAGCGCCGCAATTTCGCCCGCCAAGCCGGCGGCGCGATGGCGCCGCCGCCGCCGTCTCGATCACTGTCCGTTGGGATAGATTAGAACTTTGCCGAGCCCTGGCGCACTCTTGGCCAGGACCCGGAACATGTCTGGCGCGGCGGCCAGGTCGACGCGATGGGTGACGATGGAAGCGACGTCCACGCGCCCCGAGGCGATCAATTCGATGGCGCGCGGATAGGCGTCGACCATTCGGCGTGAAAACTTGATCTTCAGGCCGCGGCGGCGCGCTTCGGCGGCCGGCAGCATATAGACGTCACCGTCGGGAATGCCGACCAGGACGATTCGGCCGCCAATCCGCGCCGCCCGCACCGCGTCGCGGAAGCCAAGCGGATTGTTGGTCGCCTCGACGACCAGTGAAAAGCCTTTGCCGTCGCTCCAGCCGGCGACATCGGCCACTGATTCGCTCACGGCGGCGGCGCCGAGCCGCATCGCCATCTCGCGCCGATGCGCCTGCGGCTCGACCACATAGACCTCGCCGGCGCCGGCGACCTTCAGCGCCTGCAGGATAAGGAGGCCGATCGGGCCGGCGCCGAGCACCACCGCCTGCTCCAGCAGGCGCGGCTTGGCGAGATCGACAGCGTGCGTCGCCACGCCCAGCGGTTCCAGCATCGCAGCGTCGAGCGGCGTCAGCGCCTGCGGCAACTTGACGATCTGCGACGTTGGGACCCAAATCCTCGACGTCATCGCGCCGTCGAACGGCGGCGCGCCGAAGAACTCCACGTTCGGGCACAGATTGAAATAGCCCTCGCGGCACCACTCGCAATCGCCGCAGGCGACGTTGGGGTCGACCGCCACCAACGCGCCACGCGCAAGGCCGAGTGCCGAGACGTCGTCGCAGAGGTAGCCGCCAAACTCGTGGCCGGGCACGAACTGGTCGCGAACAACCGCGCCGCCGATGCCGCCGTCCTTGTAGTAGTGGAGGTCGCTGCCGCAGACGCCGACGGCGGCGACTTCGATCAGAACTTCTCCCGGCCTGCCCTCGCGCAGGTTGAACGGCGCAACGCGAACGTTGCGGGCCCCATACAGGAACAGCGCCTCGGCCATTCGTCCCCCTCTGTGGCGCTCGGCCCCGGCGTCAGAAGGCCGTCCTCGGCCGGAAAGCGACGCGAAGAACGCCCCGATCGCGGCAGCGTCGGTCATGACGTCGTCGGCACGGCCTGTCAAATCGCCGAGCGTCCAAAAGGTCCGCGCCCCCGCGTCGATTTAACGCGCCGAATCAACTTGCTGGACACGGGTCTTCGGTCGGACCATGATCGTGGCCGGGCCCCTGCTGGCGACCGACGTGAGCGTCCGGCGTGTTGGGTGTGCGCGGTTGCTCGAGTCGCCGCGCGGGAGAGGATTCGGCACAGCGCGAGATCGATGTCGTCGTCCCGCTCGGCCGCGGGGCGCAGTCGGGGCGCGCCCGTTTTCAGGCTGGAGCTTTCGCCGGCCGCAAATCGAGAGTGAGAAGGGAAGGCGGAATGGCGCGGCTCGGACTGGAAACGCATCTGGTCGATGGAGACGTCTATCAGCGAACGCTCACCCGGTTCCGCGACGCCGGGGTCGTCCTGCCGACCTTCGCCGAATTGAAGGACCCTTCGACCATCCCGCGGGCGATTGCCGAGCGCCTCGCCGCCGTCGATCCCGACGCGCCCCATCCGCTCAATCTCTTTCGCGTCCATTGGTTCAACGACGAAACGCGCCGCGGTCGCGCCGCGACGCCCGCCGCGATCGAACTGCCGTCCGAGCTGACCGGCACGCCAGCGCGCATCGTGCTCGCGCTTGGCGACCGCTTCCCGATGATCCGCGCCCACAAGGTTCTGGCCGCCTACGGCTGCCTCGCGCCGCGCGTCGTCACCGGCCAGTTCGACCCGACGCGCCACCGGGCGATCTGGCCCTCGACTGGCAATTATTGTCGCG